>Ga0307516_10009787_pt1 | contig 10634 bp, 9 predicted proteins | sample 19_EM_MG_FD_203310 | JGI IMG/M metagenome (GOLD analysis project Ga0307516, IMG submission 203310) | Populus trichocarpa ectomycorrhiza microbial communities from riparian zone in the Pacific Northwest, United States - 19_EM | ecosystem: Host-associated > Plants > Roots > Unclassified | place...
CCTTTGTGAAGGTTAGCATGGATGGGGCACCTTACCTCCGTAAAGTGGACCTGAAGATGTACAAGACCTACCAGGAGCTTTCTGATGCCTTAGGGAAAATGTTCAGTTCCTTTACTATAGGTACGATTAAATTTACATCACCTCTCACATATATAGAGGCTGTATTGATATTTTACATATGTAATAGCCCGTGATTATGGTTTAACAATATGGTTTATCCCATTTTGCATTGAAGGCAATTGTGGATCCCATGGATTGAAAGATTTCCTCAATGAGAGCAAGCTCATAGATCTTCTCAATGGCACTGATTATGTTCCAACTTATGAAGACAAGGACGGTGATTGGATGCTCGTCGGTGACGTCCCATGGGAGTAAGTTCTTAATTGACTTCTCTATATATAGTCAATACAACCTTCACGAAAAGAAACTGTGAACTCTTTTTTAGAGAGTTTACTATTAATTACAATACTATATATAGTAAACCCTATCGTCTTCCCATTAACTATATAAGAGCTAACTTTATCTTAAACACAGCATGTTTGTTGAATCATGCAAGAGGCTGCGAATAATGAAGGGAACGGAGGCTACTGGACTTGGTTAGTTTACATTTCTTACTATAAATATTGGTAGCTAGCTTATAGTATTCATTGAAAAACAACTATTAATTAATACTTGTCATATAATGTAAATCATCATTTCGGTTAACCATGCATGCCAAGAAATCTTTCTTAAAAAGCGATTTAATACTGATTTCTTCTCGTTAATATCCATCCCAATGCCAATTTTGTTTTTCCTGAACTCATTTTCAGCACCAAGAGCCATGGAGAAGTGCAAGAACAGAAGCTACAAGTAGTGAGAGCCACAGCCTGCTCCTTTGATCTCGTGGCGGGTCGCAGGAACCAAAAAGATGATAAAACGCGTAGATGGATTGAGCAGGCCGTTGTTCTCGTGGAGCTGTTTCTGTAATATTATTAATTGTGTTTTGTGAGATACTCTATCAGTAATTTATATTATTATGGACAGGAACGATAATAACTCTAGTTGTGTTCCGAGAGACTCGGTCACGTGTCTTGCTTGTTCTGTTTTAATTATTTGCTTATTAATGTTACGACCATGTACTTGTTTGTTTTCTGGGTAGTCATCTAGTGTTCAAATTCCTTCATTTATTATAGTATTCATTATTAATACAGTAATATTTATTGCTATATATATAATTCTCATGGGTTAGGAATAGGAATAGGACTGGGTAATGGAAATGTTCCATATCGACGTTGTTGTAGGAAGGGAACAGGATCATGTGCTTGTCGACGGAGCATTTATTCATTCATGTTCATTTGTATAAGTTTCTTGATTTATTAATTGTTTTAGGCGTAAATATATGAAAGAGATTGCCTGTTCAAAGCTAGCTAGCTAGCAAGTAACAGATTTGACCACCGTGCATTGATGGAAGCAAGGGTATCCCTTGTACATAAAAATTTGCCGGTACATTTTAGCCAGTCATGGGACTCATGACTCTGGTCCCTCCCTGTGTCGATTCCATCTATGATTTGGACTTGGAAGTCAGCTCCATGATCTCTCTCTCTCTCTCTCTCTCTCGGATCTGACAATATTGCTGAATCCACGCCGTTCCATCAATAATGGCAATTTTTAATTTCTTAATAATTCTTAGAAATCATTCTTGGAGCCACCCAATAGCTTCGCACAATGCAGAGAAAGCTAACATGAACATATCGCGAAATATCCGAGTTTTTAACGCAAGTTGCTCGTCAAATGCAGAAATGAAGGGGGAAACGAGTGTGTTTCGCTATAGGGATAAGTGTAATATTATCCCTAAATATCCATTTACATTATTATTTTTATACAATCACTCGATCAGAGTATTGAAATTATTTAGAAAACTAATTTGAAATGTGCATTTCATTAGAGTATTTTCTCACTGATTTCACCTACATTACTTTTATACTGTTCAAGAGATTTACCGTTCGAAGTTTTCATTCATCTTTTAAATATATTTAGGTGGTTGGTGGAGAATTAATTTTAATCAAAATGCCTTCAATAGCAAAATGAGGTCACATATAAGCTTATATTGCAAAACTAAATATTATATAGAAAACACTTTTTTTTTTAAGACCTAACAGATCTACAGAGAAGTAATTTATTTTCAAAGAGTAAAAATTGACCTGACTACACCACTCCCACTGTGACCTACAAAAAATGGTATAGGGGTCGGCCCATAAAAGCATTCCGCACAGACAAAAGGAGTGGCTGATAAACTGGTGGTAGTCGAGTTTCAAAAAAAGGGGGCAAATAATAAATAGTTGGCCCAAAGCCCAAACATCAAGAACAGAGCCTAGATCACACGGGCTTAAAAGGTCCGGGCCATACCTGAGCCCATGGAGGTTGCATCTGAAAATCTCCGAACAGTTTCTAGTTCTACCTCGGTCAAATAGACCACCACTCAAATGATCTTAGATTGTCAACGGCAAACGCAATCTCAACTGGACTTGTAGACCTCCGCTAGATTTAAATTGCCAGTTTCAAGGTGAAGGTTTTTTCACCCATAGAGTTGACACGGGCAGCGTCGCTGAAGGTGAACGAGCTGTTTAAATTTACTGTTCTGTTCACACAAAAACAAGTTAGTTCTGTGACGAGTAGCAAGTAACATCGAACAGTTGGTGCTAACTTGAACAATAGAAAGTAGAACTTTCGCACAAGTACGATGGAAACAAGTAGCTTTATTCAAAGGTTAATAGCTGAAAGAACTGTAAAGTCATCAGAGTCCACCGGTATTTAGTTTAGTTTGAAACAATTGACTGATATCAAAGGAATGGCAATTGCACAAGGCAGATAACCCTAACCATGATTCCGGACCACTGCAAACATTTGCTTGCACGAGGCATTTGGCCTAAGGAATAGATAACAATGAGAGATTACAACATGCGTATAGATTACACAATGTGTACAGTATGAAACATGTATGATGGGCATGTTGTTCAGTCCACAAGCACATTACAAGGACGACTCGCAATTCTTCTCCGCTTCTTATCCTCGTCATATGGCTGTAAGGTAGAAGCAACATCAGCGTAAGTGTTTAGCCCAAACATTATATTCTCGAAAACCAAAAGAATGTTACAATTTATACAACTTTTAATATTCTATGAAAAGCATACTGCTTTAAGTGGTTGTATTACACTATGGTAGCGTGGGATATACTACATAGCATGATTTTTAGTTTGCTTTGGCAAATGAATGATATAGCTTGACAAAACATGGTGTAGTCAACCTACCTGCTGGCTCAGGAATTGCGGGACCCTTACCCTCTTTGAGCCATCAGCCAAACGTTTATTTGGGAATTGGTTTTCCATAGCAGCAAAATTGTTGCTGACCTGCAGGTAAGTTCAACAAGTATGAAAGAGTAAGAACACAATGATTGAATCTTTAACTGATTCAATTCAAGTTCCAAACAGACACCAAACTGTCTCAATGGCATACAATCAACTGACTCCAATTGCACACTGACACATGAGAAGCTTATTAAAACAAAACATGGGAAGCAGTTAATATGGATGAGTTTTAAATATGATCAATGCAGTAAACTCAGCCCTGATGAAAAACATTACGTCAAATATTAGACAAATGCCATTGTAGACGTGCATGTCTTTTAGACAGTCTTGCCATGACCATGATGGTACTGAAAGAACTACAGACCCAATTCCCAAACAGATTTTTGCAATTATTTAAAGGAAATTGAAACTATTTTTGATGAAGTGGAAAAGGGACTGCCAATGATATAGAATAGGAATCTCTAAAGTTTTGTTTATTGTGTTGCACGTTAACTGCTTTCTGGTACAAGTAATGAGCGACTATCAACAAAATATTCCCAGATTTAAAATGAACAATAAAAAGAAAAAAAGAAATCCAGTCCTGTGGTGGGGAGATCAGAGTTTTTGCATGGAAGAGATTGTACAGTTAACTATAGACTACAATCAATTTACGGGTGCAACCAGCATGTTCATTGCATGAGTTTTCTAGCTTGGTTAGCCAGATTCAATGCTATCAAATAACATAAACAGCTGGTACATAATCACCTATTCAAAGATTAAAAAACCACCAAGCCTTGTACAGCAAGATAAGGAAAAAAAGAGACTTGAATGGAGTTGGCTATTCACCTGGCTCTGAATACCCTCAATCAGTAAATTGTGACATCCTGATGCGTGCACACTTTCTAAACTGGGGCACTGCAGGAGCACTCTTTCTGGGGAAATAAGTATAATAACCAATTAACTATTTTTAGCCAAGAAAATGCAGAATTAGCACAACTCAAACAAATTATCACCTGAAGAGAGCAAAATAATATACCTGGATGCAAGTTTTTACAGGAATTCAGATTCAGATCAATAAGTTCCGGGCAGTTTAAGTATAGAGCCTGCATTTAAATCACATTCTGAGAACAGCAGGAGATGGAAAATCAATGCAACCATGCACTACATGTCAGTTGACAGAATCTTACATCTAAGCCAGAACAGCCCCATAGGCTGAGCTTTTTCAACCGGCTATGTTTAATGATGACCTTTTGGTATATAAGGTGTAATTTATTTTTAAATGTCGTCTGCAACTCAAAATCACCACTTTCATCAGAAGTTGGATACTGAGAACTCAGATCACAAATTGTCATTCCACAGTCCATGAGTTCAAGTAGAGGCAATTGAGCTGTAGCAAATTGAATTCCACCTGAGAGGAGTTAAAAAGCAAGACAATTAACAAAAGTTTTATGCAGGGCCAAAGCATGTTGCAATATAGATTCTAGATTGCTTCTGGAAGGTGAGGTTTGAATGTAGATTACTTGAAGTGATGTTGGGACAAAGCGCAAGAAGAAGCCTTGAAAGTGTTCCAGGAAACACATTGCATATCATTCCAATGCCACTGTCACTGATGCTAGACCTGAAATCAACTTGTAGTATCAAAAAATTCGTTCTAAAAAAAGGATTGATTTAATTCACCATTTTAGACTTCAAGTTTTTCAAATGTAATAGGCACTTGTTCCAAAACATACCCACTCAGATCAAGTAATTCTAATTTTGAATAGCTTTGCGAAATGGCAACAACAGATGCGTCGGTAATTTCAGTTCCAAGAACAAGTGAAAGCATCCGCAGCCCCCTAAAATCATGGAGCAACCAAACATTAGACATATGCTTCATCCCAAAATTTTATATTAGATATATGCAGGTCGTCCAATAAGATAAGAGAAATGTAAAGAATATGCCAGTAGAACCCCTATGAAGTTCATAGTGTTAAAACAACTATTTCAGCAAATGAGCATTACATAGCGGTAAGGTACTTTGTAGTTGAAGGATATAAGCTGACAATGGAATTGTTTGACAAACCTTAAGTTTGCAGCTGTGAGAGCAAGCACTGCAGCATGAGAAAGCCGAACTGATGCAACATGTACATTTTGCAGCCGAGGGCAACTCCTTCCCAGACCATCAACCATGGCAATAATATCAGTGCTGTCATTTTCTTGGCGAGAAAAATCAAGGGAAATCTCCTTCAAATTGGGACAGTTAAAGACCTACAGAGTAGAGCCGCAGATAAATAAAAATTGACTTGTGTTAAACGCCAGCAAATATCTTCCAAACAACATAGAAGCATGAACCAACAGAAGGCCAACCTTGAATGTCCTCCTCTCATATAAACAACAAAGAGCTTCAAACTAGAAGACTGGTCACACCAAATGAGATGAAGCAAGTGAAATAAATAATTACCATCTTAGATAGGCAATACAGATCTGAAAGCCAGAGTGTAGAGAGACTCGATGAACAGAGAACAAAACCCCCTAGATTAGAACATCCTTCCATCTTAAGACTTGTAAGGCAACGTTTATCAGCAACAAAACGACCCAATTCATCACTGCATAGAAAAATCAGAAATTGGACCCAATTATCAGCCATTTCTCAAATAGCATACACTCACTCTTTAATCACATAACATTTAATAGGAGGAACAAGAAATGAACACAGACCCTAGGCAGAAAATATCTTATTTGAAGAACTGAAACAGAAAAAAAAATATTGATTATACTCCCAAATAATAAAAGTCTACCGGGAGCATGTTGCCTCACAAGTTGAAGGAAGGCCTGATTATTAAAAATAAAACCTAATAAGCCTATGATTGTCTAGACATCATTTTAATTGATGCACTACTCTTAAACACAGTAGGCGTAGTCACATTCCATGACCAGGAAGACCATGTAAAGCATATGCAAAATTGGACCTCTTGTCCCGTTTCAAGTAAAATTGGGATCAATATCACAAATCAGTCCTGAATCCATAACTCAATGCTTCACTTTTACATTGTTGCCACCACTGCCACAAAGCATTATAACAACAAAATAGTTGGCATAGGATGGTTTTCTGCCAGTTGCCAGTTGGCTCACTATCAATATCCATCACTAAATAGCAATACAAAAAAAAAAACTCTGCAGATAGAGAGAAAATGAACCATATACAACAGATCGAAAAATAACGAGTTAGACTAGGAACAAACCATACCCAGTTATCCTATTGACTGCAGTTTCAGATGTAGAAATCTCCACCGCCTCCAAATTAGGGCAAGAAAACGCAATGCAAGCAAACATAGTCGAATCCAAATCACTGCAACAGCCAAGGAAACAAAATCAATTAAAAAATCAAACATACAAGATCAATTTAACTACTCAAAGCAGCTTCAATTTGTTAAAAAATTGGCCTGATGAAATCAAAAATCACTCATTTAAGCTTGGCTCTTAAAAATCTTAAACAGCCAGACCGCGATTATTCCTGCATTGATGCATATAGATCAAACAGTACCATGATATCAAAATTCATTGCTTTTTATAGATTAAACATCTGTGTTATTTTAGCATTTCTCTTCATAAATCAAACCACATTTTAATTAACTGTTTTTAATCCTCGAAAAGCTTAATTGCGTTTTGTTTAGATCATGTTAATATTATCAATTTTCGTTATAAAAACCAAAATGCCGATAATCCCCAACCGATCCACTTCATGAAACCCTAGATCTGAAAAAAGATATTCCTCTCGGGAACAGACCCTAACCTTTCCAATCTAAGGTTAAGTCTACTAAGTCCAGGACACTTCTGCAACACAGATCCAACAAACCCAGGCTGAGACCTAGGTGGAACCCTAAGTCTAAGCTCCTCCGCCGCCCTCCACAACCTCCTCGCTGTCTCTCTCCATCCCTTACACACACTACCTGCCGCCAATAAACCCGCCGGCGGCAACCTCCTCAAAATCTCCCACATACAGCTCACCGGCAACTTCCCGCAGCCCGAACCAAACAGATCCATCTCCGATTCATCGATTTCAACCTCTGGCGAGTCACACCGTAAGTCACTATCATCAAATGACAACGCTCTGCGGAGATTTGAGTACTGCTGGCGTGGCGGAGGACGAGAAGTGGAAGTGGAGACTGAAACAGAAGAGTCAGTTGGAGTTTGCGTTGGTGTAGTGGTAGTGGTGGATGTAGGAGGAAGATGACAGACGTGGCCTTTTTTGGGGAGACCGCAACGTCCACAGTTGTAATTTCCTCTGTTCTTTTTGACACGGTGGGGGATATCCAAGGAGGTGAAGGAGGCGGTGGATCCGCCAGGAGTGGCGGGGGGGATATGAGGTTGGTTTTCGAAGTGCATTGTGTAAGGGAGAAGGAGGGGAAGGGGGGGAAGAAGGTAGTGAGAGGCGGAGAAATAAAGGTAAGAGAGGCGCGGGGTTGGATAGTGAGAGAGAGGGGGTTGGTCAGAGAAGGAGCGGGAGATTGGTCATGTTTTCGCGCCCTGGTATTTTGTTTAAAGTATAAAAAATGGGAGGAGCGCGGTTTGGTAAAATTTAATGACGGTATTAGCCTTCATTGGCGGGTGAAAAACGTGTTTCTTTTGTTTGTTTCTGATTATGGAAGGTTCTTTATGGGAAATAAAATTTGCTGTCCGATTTTGATTCTGCGCTTTCTTTAGGGTTTTGGATGCTTTGCACTTTCACCATGTACATGATATTATTGAAGTTGTTTACAAAATATCATAGTTTTAAATCTGAACGGAGGTAGTTCCGAGTTACAAGTAATAAAGTTAATCTAAGATAGAAAAGTTAATCTAGATTTATATGAAAGAAATAATTAAAATTAAAATAATATTAGTTGAATTTTTTAAAAAAATAATAATAATAGATTGATGACTAGATCATACCTTAATTATTGGATTAACTTGAATTTTTAACTCAACAATTATTTCAAGAGGAAAGTTCATCATAAATCAGTTAAATATTTTTTTTAATAAAAATAAATTTATATATTTGATTGACTTACTATATCAATCTAATTTTAAAAATAATGTAAAATATTGCATCTATGTTTGAATATGTTTAGATATAAGTCAAAGATCCTCAAAAAATAAACTTAAATTTCATAGTAATTAAATTGATAGCAATTAAATTTTATAAAATAGTGAGATTATAGTTAAGCAAATTTTGGCATGCTATCTTATAAACGTTGAAAAAATGTTTTAAGCTAATCTTTTCTTAATAGATATTATTCTGAGGTTTTTTTTTTAACATATTGAAGAAAGTGAGAAATTACCTCCTTTATCGTATTTAATGTCATTGTCATGGTATGGTTCGTAAAAATAAATTAGCAAACAAATTAATAACTAGTGTTGAGGTATTTGTCACGTGACCACTATGCTTCTGGGCTAGTGATAGCGAGACTCGTCACGCTTGAAACAAGGTTATTTATCATATAATATTTGAGTATGAAAACTATCCCGTCACGGGCGAAGATTAGAGTAATTCCTGATCTTGACTGCAATGTTAATGCAGTTCGTGGTGTTTTTTTTGTTTTTTATTTGAATAAAATATTAATTTAATATTTTCTAAATACTTTTCAATGATTTTATTATATTAACATCAAAAACTTTAAAAACAAATAAACTTAAAATACCAGGAGAATAGTGATACAAGAAAAGGAATATTCTTGGTGGCAAAAAAAACAAAGAAATAAAGCAATTATCTAGCAGGTGGTCTAGTGATAGAAGTTTTTGACTAAAAAGTTTGTTCTTCCTGTGGTCTCAGGTTCGAACCCTGTGGTTGCTAATATGATGGTCACTGGAAGCTTACATGGTCGTTAACTTCAGGGCTCGTGGGATTAGTCGAGGTACGCGCAAGTTCACCTGAACATCTACATTAATAATAATAAAAAAAAAAAAAAGAGGAAGGGAAGCTTCAATTGTTTGCACCCATGGAATATCAGTGGCAAAAAATAATAATAGAAATACCCAAAATTAATTAGGAGATATTCATCAAGACCCGGAGAAAACTAAAAAAAAGACTGTATTCCATGTGAAGGATCTCACGCGATAAAATATAAAAGTAAGATATACATGAGTGAAGATAGAAATGCACGAAACAATAAAAGAAAGAGAGGATTTAGTCGTGTTATATCAAAACGGAAAATTACATAGTGTAGAGTTATAATTAACTATTAATCATCAAGAGTCGGATTCATTAGATGTCTATTTAGTATTGCGTTCTCAATCGTTTTTAGATATGTTTTAAAAATATATTTTTATTAAAACAAACATTAAATTAAAAAATATATAATTTTTAATAATTTTAATATGTCAATGTTAAAAATAAAAAATATATATAAATAAATTATTTTAATTTATTTTTAAATAAAAATTACTTTTAAAATACACGTATTATTATAATAACAAACACGCGCATGGCTTAACAAAATTAATTTTTAACTTAGTTCAACTGGTCAAGTTCTAATTTATTTTTTAAAGGTCACTAGTTCGAGTCTCATAAACTTCAGGGCCATTGGAGGCTTATATGATCATTAACTTCAGAATCGATTAAATTAATTGAGGTGCCCATCAGCTGGCCCGGATATTCACGGTAATAAAAAAAATGATTTTTAACTGTACTACATCATATGGCATTTGTTTCAAAAATTATGTAATTTGAATTGTTTTGATTATTTTCGTTTAGCCTGGTTCTTCTCGGCTAACTTATCGCTTATCAGTTGCACTTATCACTTATCATTTGTAAATTGACTTCGACTAATAATAACTTGACATCGTCTATACATATAAAAAAAAAAAAAACAAATTTTTAAAGTGTAAGAAAACAATGTTTAAGTCCTGTGAGTATATTTAAAAAAAGAAAAAAAAATTAATGAATTGATATTATAGAAAAAGAGCTGAAAGAAATAACAACCGTCAATTTATAAAAATCAAAGAGTTAAATGATGAAATTAAAAAAAAAATCATTAAATAAAACAAAATATTTTAAAAAATATACTATAAGCGTATTTTATAAGGAAAAAAAATTAACCACTTGATGTCATAGAATGAGAGTTGAAGAAATAACAACTATCAATCCACAAGAATCAAAACGTTGAATGATGAAATCAAGAGAAAAAAAATCAACGAACAAAAAAAAAATATAAAAAAAATCCAGCATACTCGGGCGATGAAATTGAAAAAAATAAAGATTATGGATACAATTATAAAATTAAAAACAAATTAAAATCTGACAAAAAAAGCTAATAATCAAAATAAAAAATAAAAACATTGAGGGGCAAACTT
>Ga0307516_10009788_pt1 | contig 10634 bp, 10 predicted proteins | sample 19_EM_MG_FD_203310 | JGI IMG/M metagenome (GOLD analysis project Ga0307516, IMG submission 203310) | Populus trichocarpa ectomycorrhiza microbial communities from riparian zone in the Pacific Northwest, United States - 19_EM | ecosystem: Host-associated > Plants > Roots > Unclassified | place...
TTTTTTTTAGGAAAAAAATAAACGGGTAAAAAAATTGCAGAACTCCATCAGGATTGTATCTTGCCAAATAGTCTCTGATGCATTGCCAATCAACTGCATTTGCTTGTTAAAAATAGCTTCACAACCTTCATTTTTAAACATAATTCCACACAGAAAGCTGCATTTTGTCTTTTCTTAGTAAGGGGATTAGGGATACAGATTACGGTGCCCTAATTATGTTCTTGTACTGCTAGGCTTTTGTTTGATTTCCACTGAGTCACACTAGGAATGGGTTTTTTCTTTTCTTTGAAACTGTGGTTATGAAAATAAGTTCTAATGCCTCCTTTTAATCATAGGTCATGGCTTTTACTATTTATTCTTTGCGATTAATTAAGTCATGACACGATGCTGTATATTATTGTTGCTTGATGATATTTTTCTATTAGGGGAGCCATTTATTGATGGGAAAGCTGTGCCCTATGACCCAAAATACCATGAGGAATGGATTAGGAACAATGCGAGGGCAAATGAAAGAAATAGGCGCAATGATCGACCTCGTAACGTCGACAGATCAAGGAACTTTGACAGAAGAATGGAAAACATGCAGCCGCGAGGTGGAGCTCCACCTCCTCCTATGGCTAATCAGGCTATGCGAAACCCTGCTCCCAACATGGCTGGACAACCACAAAACATGGGCAGACAAGGTGCACCACCGCAGCCACAAAACAACTACAGGGGACCAGGTGGACCGCCACCTAACAACTATAATATGGGTGGACCAGGTGGACCGCCACCTAACAACTATATGGGTGGGCAGCAGAACAATATGAGTAGGGTGCCACATAACATGCCCATGCAAAACTACATTCCTCCACAGAACAACATGCCCCCGCAGAACAATATGCCCCCTCAAAACTACACCCCTCAACAACACAACTACATTCCTCCGCAGAACAACATGCCTCCACATAACAACACAGGAGGATGGTCCAATGACATGCCTGGAAACATGCAACACAACATCCAGAATGAGCCTGCCAATGGAGGCTACCAAGGTGGACCATCAAACTACCATAACAAATACCCTCCAAGCCAGGATGCTGTGTAGATATGCAAGATATTTCAAATGTCTAGGGCTTGTTCAAGTTTTCGATGATGTTAGACCCTGTAGCAATTTTAAGGATAGGATTCAGTACCTGGTCTATCTGTTGGAAGTTGAAACCTGCCCACAGTTATGAAGGTAATGCTTTAAAAAAGGATAGAATCGTTTTTGCCTACCCTGTGTTTTGCTGCTGTTAGCTTGTGTCATATTGCCTTTCATGATGCTATTTCAGTCCTGGTGTAATGCCAGGTTTGATACCTTACAAGTTTAAGGTATAAGTCTGCCCTGATAGCTCATAGCTCGTTGTTTTGTGGCAGTTAATTTTCTCATTCAAATTTCTGTTGAGCATATCTCTTCCGTCTCCTCGAATGTGGAAGGAATATATGCTGGATGCGTTTGAAAATGCAAGAAATTCTGGGCAGATGAGAATGTGGTCTTGTGAGCCCAAAGAGGGGTGCGGGACAGCAGCAGGGGGTAATCCCTGCTGATGTCGACGCATTCCTTGTCATTTGTCCACAAGATTGAGCTTGCCTTTAAGCACTAATCTCCACAACTAGATTTTCTTTTCTTTTCTTTGGATGAACAGAATTTGGTTGTTTTGACAAGCAGCGTGAATGTGATAATTTCCTATAGAAATCAGGAACGCTGAAATGGACATTCTTGAAAATTAACTTCTGACATTGATAAATAGAACAGTTAATGTGCTCGTCAATCTTACGGTCCAGGGATCCAGCCCTTACCCATGTTTCGCCTGGGGGTTGCATCTTAGAAAATCGATAATTCATCTCTTGCCATGCTCTGCCAAAATTGATTCTTAAAATATTTTCCCTTTTTCATGGGTTATGAACTTCGTTTCCACCAGAATTTGAAACGCATAACAGCGCAAGTTGCCCAACTGAGCTCTTGCCTTGAAGGATATGGAATTCAACTAGCTTATTATATGTCAAAATTAGCAAATAAATAGATTTGGACAAAATGCGGCTTCTAGGGAAGAGGGAAAAAAAGAAGAAAGAAAGATAAATATAGCTAAAAATATTACAGTGGGACATGAAAGAGATGTTGGGTTTCTCAAAACTGTAAATTAATTTTTATTTTTGGGTTTCAAATATTTTATTAAATAGATATAGAGTTGCTTAGGATTTATATAAAGGTTACTTAAAAATTAAATGTTTTTTTCAGCTTTGAATAATTGCTTCAATGTTGAGTTATTGCAAACTAAAAATCGTCCAAGTATTCAACCTTTAATAGTAATTCATATGAACAATAAAAAAAAAAACTCTTAAACTCTTTTTAGAAAAGAGAGATTAAAATGCTTTTGAGTGCTAGTTCTTTATTTTTTGTGTGTTTTTAAGGTGTTTTTGTATTGTACTCTACTCACAAAAAATAAGAGGAATGATTTTCTATTTATAGATAAATGTAAAAACCCTATGAATGATAAAATATCAATTTACTCCTTAAATAATATCACATATATTATTTTAGGTTAATTTTAGAAATTTATTCAATGAAATCCTTACTTGATTGTTTCTAGATCTAGAATTGTAACCCCTTGTATTAATTACATTCTAGTTTTCAATTTCTAAAATTTATTTACAATCAAGTCACACTTTATTAATCATCTCATTTTAATTCTTGACTAATAGTTCTTATGAGTGTGACTTATTAGATTCTTCAATAAGTTAATCTAAATATAAATCATAATCTTAAATAAAATAGGATTAAATAAATTAATTTAATAATTGATTAATTTATATTTGAATATGAAGTACAATGTCTTGGTACTTGTCATGATCCCTCAAATATTAGGAAAGTTATAAGTGATTTGATTTAACCTTTTAATGACCGGTTTCTCAATATAATTATTATCTCTTAATTAACAATGTTTTGATTTAGATATTTTAACATGTAACGTGTCTACTACACCATATCATGTTTATTCTCAATAGTCATTGATTCTTTAAATACAATTTGAAACTTTTCTCAAATTTCATTTCACCTTTTGCAAGGATTTATAATCAATACTAATTGAGAACAAATAAAATATTTTTTTCTAATTCATTTAGAATAATGAATCATTTCTTAATTACTTAAATATCTTAATATAATTCATGTTAGCAGAATCAAAATATAACGCTCTCTATATAAGATAACTTTGCAATCTTATGATGGTGTTTGGATATGCTGGTGCGGCTGCAGCTGAAAGTAAAAGCAGTTTAACACATGTTTGGTTAACACCAACCATAGTTTTTTACGTGGGTCCCACATAATTGCTTTTCATGCGTTTTCTCCTCTCTCTCATCACCGACAATTTTCCATTACTTTCCCAACTGTCCCAATTAATTTCCCAATGGTCACCCTCAAACACCATCTCACAAAAAATTGTTCATAGAAGGTTGTAGATCAATGTTACCATTGATCTAAACTCTAATTTTCTACCTTCCCCGTACTGTTCCTTCATGCGTTTTACCTCTCTCTCACCACCGACACTTTCCCATTACTACGGTCAGTTACGGTCCTCTACCCTCCTAAATTTTTTCTGTTACGGTTGCAGATCAATGTAACCATTGATCTCCTAAACTCCCATTTCCTTCCCCAAATTGTTCCCCTCTCTCGTCTCTTGCTACAACAACCCTGTTTCTATTTTGTGCAAAAACCACCAACGTACAGGACGATGCCAGAGCAAGCTTCTTCCTCTCTGTCCCTTCTTCTTTCCAAACAAAGATAAAAAACACAAACCTTCACCGATCTGTCCCTCCATTGTTACCATTACAGAAAAACCCAATAGATTCGTGTTGGGAAAGGTCCACGAGCAAGAGAACCATAAGTACTGCGCGTTACCCTTGTCAATTTTGTTTAAAATGTAGCTCAGAATCCAATTTCTATTATGGGTCTCCATTGTTTCTGTTTGCAGAACAAAGCTGCAGAACCGTGCTGGTTTGGACTAAAGAGAGAGACTGAGGTAAGTTCCTGCCTTATCTCCATCTTCATTTTTGTTTTTTTAGATGAAAAATTGCATATCTGTGCTGCTGCATGATCGATTACTGTTAACATTGTAATTGTTGAATTGATCAACAAATTTCATTGTTGTTGCTGCTTGTCTTCTGTTTACTGTGCCTTCGTCAATTTTTTTGAATTTAGCAAATTTCATTGCTTCTCTGTACTGCTTTTCATGACCCGCACTGTGTGTTCTTAAATTTTTTTTACTTGAGCTAAACCTGCATTTCTATGCTGCTTCATGGTCTGTGTACTGTGCGTTACCCTTGTCAATTTTGTTTAAAATGTAGCTCAAAATCTAATTTCTGTTCTGGGTCTCCATTGTATATGTTTGCAGAACAAAGCTGCAAAACCGTGTTGGTTTGGACACCTAAAGAGAGAGACTGAGGTAAGTTCCTGTCTTATCTCCTTCTTCATTTTCGTTTTTTTAGATGAAAAATTGCATGTCTGTGCAGCTGCATGATCAATTACTGTGTGTTCTGCAATTGTTGAATTGATCTACAAATTTCATTGTTGTTGCTGTTTGTCTTTTGTTTACTGTGCCTTTGTCAATTGTTTTGAATTTAGCAAATTTCATTGCTTCTCTGTACTGCTTTTCATGACCCGTATTGTGTGTTCTTAACTTTTTTTACTTGAGCTAAACCTGCATTTATGTGCTGCTTCATGGTCTAGTATGTTAACTGTGCACATTGATGTTGTTTCTGCTTGAGCAACCGTGGATTTCTTTACTGTGCGTGTGTTTATAGTAATTGTAATGAGTGACCTGCTAGCATGTCGTGTAGGATTACTTTGATTTCTACTTTTGAAGTCAAAATTAGAACTTTGAGTTTGCATTTGTATGTTTGTATGCTACGAAAGAAAGCTGTGTTACTTTAAATGTAGAAATAAATTCTTGACTTTTTATTTTTTCCCCCTTTGTTTTTAGCATCCAAACAACATGATGACAATGATGTTTTGCTTGATAATTCAAATATTATATCATGGCTGAAACTGAGTTTTCTGAACAGTTGAAAATTAATGGGTTTCAATTAGTTTTCATTACAAATTAACGGGAACATTCTCATTCAAATAAATTCATGGTTAATGTTTGTTGCTAACCACACAGCTTTTGTAAATGCTAAACATTGAGTGTTTTATTATTGATTGAGTCCACGGTTTATATATGTGCCACAATGTAATTGATATCATTGATTGATTTTAAACTTTTGTTAAATGTGTTAAAAGATATCATGGAAGGTCTTGAATCTTTCGATAAGGCTGCTTAGACAAAGGAAATGTTGCATATATTTTGTGATATATGCATTAAGGCAATTGATATGGGAATGAGACCTAATACTCATTTCGATAAAATGGGGTGGAAATTTCTTATAACATCATTCAAAGAACAAACTGGCCATGCATTCACTAAAACACAATTGAAAAACAAATGGGATGGATGCAAAAAGGATTGGAGGATATGGAATAAGCTGGTTTCTGAAACTGGTGTTGGCTGAATTAGGCATAATTTTAGCTAGCGATGAGTGGTGGAAACAAAAAATTCAGGTACATTCCTTGTCATCCTAACATTTCTTTTATTATTGTCAAATTCCAACACTGAAATTTTACTAGTCTTGATCCTTCAATACTTGATTTTATTTAAATACAGGAAATAAAAGGAGCCAAAAAATTCAGACATGTCGGTATTGAGCTGTCTTTGAAGAATAAATTTGACCGAATGTATTCCAACAATGTCGCAACTGGAGCGTTTGCATGGGCTCCTTCATCAGGACTACCTGCTGGCAGTGATGTCGATCCTGGTACAAGCAATGCCGACATTGATCGTGATGGTTTGGAAGAAGGAAGCGGTGATTCAGAGGAAGATGTGATTCCAGATTTTCAGATTGACATGGCTCGAATGGTTGGAGGGATAAATATGTCTAGCAGCAGCAACACAAAAAGCGGTGTCAAAAGAAAAGGACGAGATCCTTAGAGGTGCGAGGTAGAAAGAAGAAAACATCTGGAATTGGTGTCCAGCTGCTGTCAAGGTGCAATCAACTACTTGAGAGTATGTCGACTAAGAGTGATTCCACGTCTGTTAATATGGATCGCGAAGGTTGTAGTATTCGCAAGGTGATGGATGAGCTGCACTCAATTCCTAGAGTTTCAATTGAAGATGAGTTCCATGACTTTGTTACAGAGTATTTGAGTTTAAGAAGGAAAAGAGAAATGTGGGCTAGTATGGGTGATAAGGAGCAGAAGTTAAGATGGTTGCAACGAATGTATGCACGCACTAAACGTGCTTAGCTGACATGGTATTATTTTATTTTCTTAACTGTTAATCAATTAACTATGTTCACTTGCTTAATGTATTTATACAAGTTTATTTTATTGTTGTAGAATAATGGGATGCTGGTTTTAAAAAAGAGTATTTTCCAATTGCCGAAGTTTATCCGAGTCATTGTATTCTTTCACATTTCGTGTTGAGATGTATGGGCATTTCCATTTGCGGTAATTTGTTTACTGTTGTATTTATATTAAACTGCTTTCGGGAGTTAATATACTTGTATCAGAATATTGTTGGTTTTTAATGTTGTATTTTATCAATGAATTAAAACTGTCACTTCGGTTTTTATTAATGTTAAATGGTTGACCCTTGGATGGAATTGGTTGGTAATTTTCCTTCACTGTGTTGTTCCCTGAAGGTCTTGAATCTTGAGCGTTACTGTTAAAATGCTTGTTTTATTGTAATATACCATGTGCAACCTTGTTTGTTTTCTTTTCTGTCGTGAGGTGATGAGAGCTGCTGCCTTGTGTGTCCAGCTGTAATTGTATAATATACCATGTGCAGCTATTGTGTGAATATTTGTTTGTTTTCTTTTCTGCTGTAAGGTGATAGGAGCTGCAGCCTTGTTTGTGAAGTTGTATTCATTGATATACCATGTGCAGCTACTGTGTGAATATTGGTTTGTTTTCTTTTTCTGCCGTGAGGTGATGGGAGCTGCAACCTTGTTTGTCAAGCTGGAATTCATTGATATACCATGTGCAGCGACTGTGTGCTTATGAGGTGTGAAACCTGCATTTGTTTTCTTTTCTGCCGTGAGGATTGATGGAAGTTGCTGCCTTGTTTGTTAATGCTGTTAATGCTATTCATTGCTGTTAAAATGATTGTTTCAGCTACTGTGTGCCAGTGAGTTGTGAATATTGTTTCAGCTACTGTGTGCTTGGGAGCCAGTGTATGAAATACATGTATGTGCTACTGTAACTGCTGTTTGAGTTGTTGGTTTTGTCAGTGATTCAATTGGAATACATGCTCTTTTTGGTGCAGTTGTTGTTGGAGTTCATATATATAAATTGTGTTTATTTTGTGAGGTGTCAATTGAATTTCAATTACTGCTGTTTTTTAGATGATTTTCGGTACATGTTTTTAGGTGTGCACTGTCATGGTCTGTCATGGTGATAAGTAAAGAAAAAAAAGTGGGCCAAGGAATCTTGAATAATAGAATGAGAACACAAATAAAAAAAATACATGTCAGAATATTGTCCATGTATGAGCTGTAAAATTAACATTATCTGTTACTTTTACAGTCTATACATGTGATAATGTACTTATGTTGAAAGCTGAATAACTTGTAAAAGAGACGTAAACAACATTGAGTTTTTTTTCTATATAAAGAGGAATGTTTGTAAGCCAACTTTCAAAGAACTATTTTACTTTATAACAAACCTCTCAAACCTCAACTGCATTTTATACAAGCAAGTGGAACACTTTGTTTTTGTTGGCTTTACAGGTATGAAAAAACTTATGTCGCACCAACTTTTTGATAGTTCTTTTTTATTGAATGATATTTAATTATTTAAATATTTTTATTAACAACATATAATTTTTTTTTGTTTACATGTAATTGAAGTTATGGATGATTCACGGTTTAATGACATATTTAATGGGGATTTCGATGGCAATTATGATAATGTAATGAACCGCATTGTAGACCATATTAATTATCCTAGTTGTGAAGGCAGTGGTGCCTCAATTGCTGGTGCTGGAGATGACGGTGATGGAAACGACGCTGACAATAGTAATGATGATGATGATGATGATGACGATGACGATGGTGACGATGACGATGAATTTATTTTAAGGATGCATTTTGATATGAAAAAATTAATTATATGCACAGCTGGAGCTATAAACATGTATTATATTAATTATATGTATAAAGAACCATGTATGGTTTCGTATAACACAAGGATGCGTTGGTTGACAGAGGTTTTAAGAGGTAATTGGAAACGAAGTGTTAATATGTTCAGGATGGACGCAACCACTTTGTTGAGTATGTGCACTGAATTAGAAACGCACCAGGCTTAAAACCATCAAGAAGAATGAGCGTTATTAAAAAGGTGGCAATGTTTCTATTTACAATAGCAGTTGGGGCGTCAAATAGACAAGTGCAGGAAAGATTTCAGCATTCAGGTGAAACTATTAGTAGATGTTTTAAAGAAGTGCTTAAATCATTATGTTTGTTTGCTGTGGAAGTCATAAAATCAGTAGATCCACAATTTACAAGCACACAAAGAGAAATTGCTATGAATCCAAGATTTATGCCACATTTCAAGGTAAGATGAATTTTTATTTAATTAAGTAGTTTAATTAAGTTTAATTATGATGTTCAAATGAGTATGAAATATGTTATGAATGTTTATGAGTACTTAATGTTTTTGTGGCCTGTAGAATTATGTCAGTGCAATTGATGGAACACATGTTCGTGCCTGCATACCATTTGAAAATCAAATTCCATTTATTGGAAGAAAAGGTGTATCAACACAAAATGTCATGGCCGCTTGTAGTTTCAACAAGCAATTCATGTTCGTGTGGGCAGGATGGGAAGACAATGCACACGATACGCGTATTTTTCTTGAGGCTATTGACAATAGTAATCTCAAATTTCCAAAATCTCCAGAAGGTTGTGATTTTGACTAAATTGAAGATTTGGTAATTGAAGGAATATAATTTTTTTTTAAAGTTTTGTTTAAAATTACCATGTTGTTATTATTTGCAGGAAAATACTATTTGGTTGATGCTGGATATCCAAATGAATATGAGTATTTGGGTCCCTACAAAGGTAAGAGGTATCACTTCCAAGAATTCAGGCGTCGTGGACAACCAAGTGGTCGGAAAGAAGTGTTTAATCGTGCACATTCATCACTACGTAACATGATCGAACGTTCTTTTAGGGTATGGAAACAGAGGAGGAAAATTTTGCAAAACATGCCTGCTTATCCATACAAAATACAAGTTGAGATTGTAGTTGCATCAATGACACTACATAACTATATTAGAAGGAGATCGCAAGATGATGCGGTTTTTTCTGAGTATGATCGCAATCCTAATTTTATTCTAGATGACTTTTTACCTAATATTGTTCATCCCTCGGCCGTTCAAGGATCACAAAGGCCTTCACGTATGGATTTTGTACGCGATAGAATTGCAAATAGTTTGATGGAACAATAAAGGAGTACATTAATGTATAAGGATTTTTCATTTCGTTATGTAATCATAATTACAAAACACCTATGTTTTGTAATTATATATATGTGTATACACATGTCATTTTAAGTAATTCTAAAATCAAATCTAAAACACAAAGCATATTAACCAAACACAAGAAACTATTTTTTTTTTTACTACAATTTCAACCACAATTTTAACCAAACATAAAACTGCTTTTTTTTCCACCATAATTTTAACGTAGTTTTAACCAAACACAAGAAACTGTTTTTTTTTAAACCACAACTTCAACCACAGTTTTTACCAAACACCAATTTTTTTTGAAATCAACCTCACAAAAAGTATTTTGTATTAAACTGTTTTTTTCAAACCACAACCACAAAAGCTACCACAATACTAAACACGCTCTAGTCTAAGGATTACTTACACAATCGTCACGTGAGCTTTTTCATAGAAAAATGTGATATTTCAATATGGAATTCTCATGCTAATCAATTCAATATACATATCATTTGATAAGCACCTACATATTAGTTCTAGATATCTCTCATATCTCAGCTTATGAGAACAACTCTCCTTTCATAAGAAAAAAAAAACATAATATGTATTAATCTCAATAGCTGTAATTAATATCAAACCTTAATAAAACATTGACTAGGAACATTTTAAAAATAATACTTTGATGCAATAAAAATTCTATAATTATAACAATTTTATAATTTTATTTGTAAAATATTTTTATCCCATAAACTTTAATTTTACTCTATATTCATTAATTAAATATTTAATCAATATTAAAAATAAATAAACTTTTATTAATAGATTAAATACATTTACATGTTACAGTAGAAAAAAATCGGAGTGCTAGTGTCAATTCCAGTAGTTATCCTTTATAGAAAAGGCCCGGATTTCATCCCTTCCCAGACAGCATCTGTGCAGGGGACGACTGCTCAAGTGTCAGCAACAACAGCAGGTGGATGGAAGTCATAATAGGAAAAAATGCAACTTGAGTTTCAGTTGCTTCACAGGATGCAACTCTTTGCTCACTGTATTCATCTCAGCAAACGAGTGGAA
>Ga0307516_10009789_pt1 | contig 10633 bp, 8 predicted proteins | sample 19_EM_MG_FD_203310 | JGI IMG/M metagenome (GOLD analysis project Ga0307516, IMG submission 203310) | Populus trichocarpa ectomycorrhiza microbial communities from riparian zone in the Pacific Northwest, United States - 19_EM | ecosystem: Host-associated > Plants > Roots > Unclassified | place...
TATCAAAGAACAAAATAACCTTCAGTATTGGGGGGTACAATAGGCTATTTCTTCCACTACGATCGAGAGTTGTGGTTGTCGGGGTCCAAATGGCACGGAAACTCAATTTCTACGGTCCAGGGGATAACAATAACCCCGACCGTAACAAAGTGCACTCCAACGCAACCGAAAACAGCAAAATATACCCAGCCCACCACACATCGCTTACTGTTACGATAAACCCAGGCCCAGGCATCGTCACAGGTTATCGCACACGGCACCTTGCCGGAGGACAGCGGGCTGGCTGGGACAGAGCTGCGCACTGCCGGAAGCAGAAGGGTGACTGCGCAGGAAGGGCTTGGCAATGGGTATATAAGTAGCAAGCTCCTCCCACTCGTAGATAGAATGACATAACTCTCTTCTCTTCTTTCATTTCCTATCTCCTTTTGTGTCTCCTCTTCTTGCATGCATCGTAACAATTGGTAGCAACACCTACCGCACCAGTCTTTTTTTGACAACCAGGGATAATTACCTCACCATTTTTTTCACACCAGGATCAATAAACTCCACCAGTCGTCTGACAATCATCAAAATAATCCTTAGTCCTTGCTTCCGCTGCCCCAACCATACCTACTTTCTCTTTGTCCCCAGCCGGACCTCTCGGCCCTCCCCCATCACGTCTTCCGCTGCCCTTCGTCCAGCCTCAAGACAACCAAATCAATTACCGTCGTCTGCTACTTGACGTCTCGGTCCTCCCGCATCATCCGCCGTCCGCTACTCGACGTCTCGGTCATCCCTCATCATCTGTCGTCCGCTACTCGACGTCTCAGTCCTCCGTCATCATCCGTCGTCCGCTACTCGACGTTCCGGTCCTCCCTCATCATCCGTCGTCTGCCACTCAACGTCTCACTCCCCCCACTCAGAACCACTCGTTTCTCTCTCGCCCGCGCTACCCCCCGCTCCCCCCTCCCACCACCACTCGTTTCTCTCTCGCCCCCGCTCCCCCTCATACCACTCGTTTCTCCTTGTCTCCTACACAAGCGTATTCAGTTTAGGCCGCAAAGACTGCCTATAGTACCTGTCCATCAGGGAAAGAGACCGTCCATAGTACCTGTCCATCAGGGAAAAGAAACTGTCTACACCATCAGATCTCGCGCTCCATCTTCCACTACAATGCTCTCACAGCCACGCAAACCGCAGCCCTACGCTCCCAAGCAGCAGCCGTATGACGACACTGCCGCCTCAGTCGCGCGCTCTATTGGGAATTCGAGCAAGAAGCGGAAAGACTACTGCCCCGACGCAATGTCCGCCAACAGCAACTCCACGCTGACGCCAAACGCCGCTAGCATTTCGGTGCGAATTGGTGACGTCCGGCCACGTGAGCGTTTCCGCAAATGCTCTCTTAGACTTGACGTCCTGGAAGAAGAATACAAGCGCGCTCAGAACGCCTACTTCGCCGCACTGTACCGAGCAGAGAAAGGGCTCGGTTTCCTGGGAACCCAGAGAGCCAACCGAACAAGTGCACAAGCTTCAGCTATCAAATGTCGAAAGTGCAGTGCAAGTTTCTCGTCGAACAACAAGCTACACATCCACCTACGGAGTCGTTGCTGCATAGTCGCACCGCTCAATGGAGACGATCATGAGCCACAGCAGCTGTATGTACCGCCTCAGCTGTGTACACAGCCTCAGCCTGATACATTGTCGCAACTGGATCCCCCGCCAAAGAAGCGTTTTCTGGCAAAGCAACATGCGCCAGCACAGCCGTATGCGCTATCGCAGCAGAATTCGTCGCCACAGGAGCCACCGGTGCCACAGCCTTCTACGTCAACACAGCCGTATCTATCGGATTCGCCCGCGCAGAAGCATTTGCAGGCAAAGCAACAAGCGCTACCACGGTATGCGCCATCGCAGCACAATTCAACCCCGCAGCCGCACACGCAGCCACAGCCGTGTCCGACGTCTCAGCCGTCTCATCAAAATCCGGCGCCGCAGCCGTATTCGCCTCAGCACCGCCATGAGCCGCAGCAGTGCCTACAACCTGAACAGCAGCCGGAGCAGCTCGTACCCGTACAGCCATTGCTGTCTATGCAGCAGCCGCAGCAGTACCTGCCCATGCAACAGTCGCCATCTACGTCACTGTCGCTTTCGTCGCAGCAGTATTTGTCACCACAACCGTGTCAGCTACTGAAGCAGGATCAGGTGCCGCAGCCGCATTCGCCGGCGCAGCTGCCATTTGCGCTCTCGCAGCAGTATCTGTTGCCGCAACTGTACACACACCTGCAGCCGTATCCGGCGCCGCAACCGTACACGTCGCAGCAGCTGTATACGCCGCCACAGCCACATTCGCCTCTGCAACACCCATTTGGGCCATTGCAGCAGCATTCGTCTCTGCAGCCGGATGTGTCACCGCTACTGTATCCATTGCTGCAGCCGCATACAGCACCGCAGACGTCTACGTCACTGCCGCTTCCTTCGCAGCAGCATTTATCACCGCAACCGTCTCAGCCTCCTCAGCAGGATCTGACGCCGCGGCCGTATTCGCCTCCGCGGCAGCCATTAGTGCCGTCGCAGCAGCATTCATCACCGCAACTGTCGGAGCCACCCCAGCAGAATCTATCGCCGCAGCCGTCTAGCCCACAGCAGCCACAACAGTGCGTATCGATACAGCAGTTGCCGTCTGCCCCAGCGCAGCAGCCGCAGCAGTATGTACCTATGCAGCAGTCGGCGTCTACGCTGCCGCAGCAGTCGCAGCAGTGCGTACCTTTGCAGCCATTGCTGTCTATGCAGCTTCCACAGCTGTACGTACCCATGCAGCAGTCGCCGTCTGCCCCGGAGCAGTCAAAGCAGTTCACGCCACTGCAACTGAGCCCGCAGCCCTATACGCACCCACAGCCGCAGACAGCGCTGCAGCCAAATACGACTCCACAGCTGTACCTGCAGTCCCAGCAATATCCGCCATCACATTCGTATCCAGTACTGCAGCAACCGCTTCCGCACCTGTATGCGCCAACATAGCTTACACCGACGACGACTTACCGACCGTCCGGCAAGCGATCGTCGACTACGGACACTCGAATTAGGCAATTCTGCGGAGTATGCGGATTGGTAGGAAGGTAGTTTTCTGCGTTTTTTTTATTTTTATTTTTACTTTTTACATTTATTTTCCTCCCCTTTCTTTTCCAATCCCAGCGCTTGCACGTTGTAAGCACCATGTTGTTTCTGTTCTTGTTTTCAGAGGACCCCGAGGGCGGAGTCCAAAGTTTGGGGCGATTGTTACGATAAACCCAGGCCCAGGCATCGTCCCAGGTTATCGCACACGGCACCTTGCCGGAGGACAGCGGGCCGGCTGGGACAGAGCTGCGCACTGCCGGAAGCAGAAGGGTGACTGCGCAGGAAGGGCTTGGCAATGGGTATATAAGTAGCAAGCTCCTCCCACTCGTAGATAGAATGACATAACTCTCTTCTCTTCTTTCATTTCCTATCTCCTCTTGTGTCTCCTCTTGTTGCGTGCATCGTAACACCTACACCTCCTGTCACTCCTGTTCCATCCACCGGTAGACTCGTAGGCCATTCGCAGTGTGGTATTCACCCAGCAGCTCGTTGCTGCTGCCTCTCAGGTTCGCCAGCGGTTCCCACGTAGGGTCAGCGTAGCCGACCCATTTGACCAGGTATTCAAGATCTCGAACAGTGGTTCCTCTGTGCTCGCAGATCGACTCAACCTCGTACTTGATGGTAGCGGTGGAGCCTAGCAGTGGTGGGGGTGGGTGTTCACGGGTTTTGTCGACCTTCGACAGTTTGAGGCGTGCGACGTTGAAGACCGGGTGTAAGCGCCAGTACGCTGGGATGTCGAGAACAAACGCATTCTCACCGGCAGACTTCAGAATCATAAACGGACCGGCGTATGGATGTTGAAACTTTCGCGAGTTGATGTTGTCGTTGGCAGTGGAATTGACATTGGCGTAGCCGACTGGCAGCAAACGGGTGTCCAGGAATACCGAATCGCCTACCCGAAACGGGTGCGGCTGGCGATGCTCGTTTGCTTCCAACACCATTGTCAGCTGGGATTCTTCCATTCGCTCTCGGAGCATTCGTAGGATCTTGACGAGGGGTTCTGCGTATTCCGTTCCCGGTCTCGATATCGGCGTCCGTGGTCCTGGTGCCAACTGATCTAGTGGAAGTCTCGGAATGTATCCAATATCTGCTTCGAACGGTGACATGCCTATAGCCTTATGCTTTGCCGCATTGTAGGTGAACTCCGCCAGCGGCAACAAACGGGTCCACTGCTCAGGGGATTTGAGCTGTGCTATATATGCCTTCAAAAACGTTTCCAGAGTGGCATTTGCCTTTTCCGCCTGGCCGTCCGATTGCGGATGGTATGCCGTAGACATCCGAAGCCTGATTCCGAGTTGTGAACACAACGATTGCCAGAAGCCGGAGGTAAACCGGGTATCCCAGTCGGACACAATCGATACAGGCAGCCCCCGCAACCGTACATAACCGTCGATGAACGCTGTCGTAAACTTCTCTGCGGTGAGATCGGCTTCTTTAACAGGAATCCACCATGCTCGCTTTGTTAGGGGATCGATAATTGTCGCTACTGCATCGTTGCCGGCTTCCAATGTTGGCAACTTGGTGACAAAATCGAAATTTACTCGTACGGCCCGTTCGAGTGGAATCAGTAGCGGCTGTAGAAGTCCATACGGCCTGGCATTCTTGTGTTTGATTCGGTGGCATACGTCACATCCGGCAATCCATTCTGCGATTGAATCTGTCAACTTTGGCCAGTAGTACCGTGAACCGACCACTGCTGCTGTTTTTGTGATACGGCTATGTCCGCCACCCAGAATAGCATCGTGCGCTTCCCGAACCACGTCTGCTCTCATGGACTTCGGAATACACAGCTTTCCGCCTAACGGCTTATGGAACAGAAGGCCTTCTTCGAGTGTGTACGACTTTGCTCGTTCCTGAATACGACGAGTTTGTTTCGAGCTTGCCTTTTTGTTCTCCTTTTCGCCGGTGTTGCTCAGATATTGTAGAACGGGGCCAAAAATCGCGTCTTCTACGTAGCCATTTTGCACATCGTTTAGCGACTAAGTTGAGGCTGATACACGCATCTCGACGATGTTGAGGTGCTGTGGATCGGCTTTTTTTGGCTGCTCAACTTCTGACTGCCCTCCCTGAGTGTAGGCAATCCGGCTGAGCGCGTCTGCCACCACATTTGCCGCTCCAGGAAAGTACTTTACCTCGTAATTGTGCTGTTGGAGCCTGTCAAGGTGACACCACTGATGGCTTGTCAGTTTATTCTGTGCCAGAATATGTTGCAACGACGCGTCATCCGTATAAATGGGGGTGCGTTTTCGACCGTGGACGTAGCAGGCCCAATGTTCCAAGTTTGCGCTAATCGCAAGAAGTTCACGGTCATATGCTGGATATCTCGACTCAACTGCGTGAAGTTTCCTTGAGAAATATCCCAGTGGCCGCTCTACCAATCTTCCTTCAAACAGCTGTTTTTGAGCCAAAACACCTCCAATAGCCGTGTGCGAGGCATCGGTTCATAGGATGAAATCACCTTCCAGATCTAGCGTTGCCAGCACCGGTGCAGATATCAGTGCCTGCTTGAGGTCTCCGAACTGCTCCCCGTGTCAACTGGTCCACATGTAGTCGTTCCTGGGCTTTGCGGCGAGGTCATATAGCAGACGGGCCCGGTGAGCGAATTTGGGAACGAATTTCCTATAGTAACACGCTAAACCGAGGAAACTGCGAAGTTCCGTAGGCGTTCTGGGTGTTGGCCAATCCTGTACTGCTCTGACCTTCTTCTCCTCCGTGTGAATACCGTGTTTATTCACTCTGAAACCGACGAACGACGTTTCCGGACTACCAAACACGCATTTAGCCTCACTCAGACGCAAACGTGCGTTCCGTAATGCTTGCAGCACACCTTCCACATGTGCCTTATGTTCTGCTAGCGTTCCTGAAAAGATGAGCACGTCGTCGAGGTATACGACTGCGTTTCGGTGGTGTGGATGTAATATCTTGTGCATCATACACATGAAAGCGGCTGGTGCATTTGCAAGTCCAAATGGAAAAACCTTATACTCATAGAATCTGTCCGGCGCTATGAATGCGGTCTTGTGGCAGTCGTCTGAATGCACCCGTACCTGGTGGTATCCGCTAGCCAAGTCCAGTTTGGTGAAAACTCATGCTCCGTGAAGCTTATCCAGCAAATCCTCAATGTACGGCAAAGGGTACCGGTCTTTAGCTGTTACTGCATTCAATCAACAGTAATCGTCACACATTCGGAGCGTGGTGTCAGGCTTTTTCACAAAGATTATCGGTGCTGCATAACCTGAATGTGAGTCCGTTACTCACCCGTTTGCAAGCAACTTCTTAATCTGTACCTCGAATTCCTTGCTTTCGGACTGTGTCATTCAGTACGGCTGATGGTGTTTAATTTTTGCTGTCGGATCGGTATGGATACGGAAATCATGTTCTCCTGGTGGTGGAACGCCACACGGTGGCTGAAAGAGATCGTCAAAGTTCCAACGGATTTGGACTCTCCACTTCCCCAGATCTGCCAAAACAGATTCATTCCCACCGAATTCCTCGCCCACTCGTCGCTCACGGATGTCGATTACAAATATCCTGTCGTCACTGGATTTTGTCATTGCCCGTTGTGTCTCGTATGCGGAAATCAGGTTGATGGATGCCGATTGAGCTACCGCTTCGCAGTGGTTGTGAACTTGCCCGTAGCGGCCCTGGTCAGGTCGAAGTCCTTTTAAGGAAAGCCTGGGAACAAATGCTGGTTGACCGTCTGGCAGTAAAGACCAGTCCGCATCCAACAGGTGCAAGACGTTGTCAGAATCCACTAAATGGCGCATTCTCGAGTGCCAATTTTTTCCAATAACAATGTCGTAGGCGCCCTTAAGATCAAACACAGTGTACCAACCGGTAACATCTACGTGGTTCCCCGTGCTGCCCCGTATACATCCGTTAAGCCAGACCTGGTATCTATCCTCGGGAGGGTGTTTGGTTCCGGCCGTGACTGTAACGGCTAGGTCAGGTAAGGCTCCCGACGGGGAAACAGGACAGGGACAGGGACAGGGTCAAGGACAAGAGTCGGCGCGCGGCAGTGGCCGAGGACAGAACACAGACAAGAGCGGCACGTGGCGGCGGCCGAGGCAGGACAAGGACAAGAGGAGAAGGGTTGTAACAAGATGCTTCTATTCGAGGGTGGGTACAGACAAGTTGTTGCGTGAGGAAGGGAAAGGGGAAAAGAAAAGAAAGAAGAAAGAAGTGGGCGATGGCTCCTTTTAAGGATATCCGTCGCCCATTCGGCATCACTCCACAATCCATCCTCACGCCCGGCGTCACTCCACATTCCTTCCTCCCGCATTCCTTACTCCAGGGGTCGAAGCCTAGTAGCTGGCACACGCCGTGACAGTAGCCCCCCGTTAGGCCCGAGTTCCCACGAGGGCAGCTCGTATGGGTGCCGGCCACTCTGGGTATCGTCCATGGTAAGTGTCCACCGCTTCCACCTCGGTCAGGTTTTCCTCTAGTTCCCATGTTGGGTCCGTGAACCCTCTCCACTTAACCAAGTACTGCAACCGACCCCTCGTCCTCCTACTGTCCAGAATCTCTTCCACCTCCCACTCTTCTTCGCCCTCGACGACGACCGGTAGTGGTGGTGGGACCACCTGTCCTGGGAGCGGGTCATCGGCAGCAGCATGTAGAAGGGATACAGGGAATGTTCGGTGTTTCTGTATGGTTGCCGGTATGTCCAACTCGTAGGCGTGCGTTCCAATGGTACGGACCACACGGTACGGTCCATGGTGGTTGTTTTCTAGCTTCCGGCTCGGGCGTGCAGTTCTCCAGTTACGGCCGTACACCCACACGAGGTCACCGGGTCGGAAGGCTGGTGCGTGAGTCCTGTGGGCGTCCGCCCCCTCCGCCTGTCGTAACTGTGCGTAACGCATCTCGGTTCGGGCCACTTCGTGAATGAGTTCCAGTCGTTCTGCTGCGGTTTGTGCCTGGCGTTCTTCTGCCGTGTCTACCCGGATGTCCAGCTCGAAATCGTAACGGGGATGGAACCCGAGGTTGGCGAAGAACGGTGACAATGTCGTAGTGTCCGATACTTGGTTGTTGCCTGCAAACTCTGCCAGGAAGAGGAAATCGGCCCAATCGTCCTGGAGGTACGCGACGTATGCACGGAGGTGTTGTTCCACAACTGCATTCACTCTCACAGTCTTTCTGTCCGTTTGTGGGTGGAAGGCAGTCGAGAGTCGTGCGTCAATCTTCAGACATGAGCATAGGTGTTTCCAGAAGCGGGACGCAAATTGGGGCCCGCTGTCAGACACGATTGTTTCCGGCAATCCATGGTAACGGAAAACCCTGTCACAGAACAGGTCGGCCAGTCCTTCCGCGGTAATCGTGGTTGTACACGGAATCAAGTGCCTCTGCTTAGTCAGGTGATCCACCACAACACAGATGACATCGAAACCTTTTGATAGTGGTAGGCCAGTGACGAAATCAACCGAAATGTGCTGCCAGGGTCGCTCCGGTACTGACAAAGGCCGTAGGGTTCCGTAGGGGGCATGACGTGTTGCCTTCGTTCGGCGGCAGGTGTGGCAATTCCGTACGAATCGCTCGACATCTTTCCGCATCGATGGCCAATAGTATCTTCTTGCGAGCAGTTCCAGGGTCTTGGCCCGTCCTGGGTGGCCCACAGCTGGGGGGTCGTGGTGATCTTGTAGTAGTTGCAGCCGAAGAGGTCCGTGGTCCGGCACATAGAGGGAATCCCGGTAAACCAGCCTGCCGTTCTTTTCCTTGCAATCGGCTAGCGATATCTCCTTGCATTGCCTGGCGCCGTCCCGAAGCAGTCCCAGTATTCGCTCCGGAAATGGGTCCACTCGGAAGGCCTCGGCTAGTAAGGTGGCTATCCGTCCGGCGTCGTCCGGCTGTCCGGCGTCCGGCTGTCCGGCGACGGCGGCGTCCGGCTGTCCGGCGTCGGCGTCCGGCGCGTCGTTAGCCATCAAGCTCAAGCCGTTGACTTGAACCTCCAGCGAATCCGGCTGTCCGGCATTTGGTAGTTCGATCAGGTTCTGAGGTTTCAACACGGCGTGCCGGTTGGTTAGCAGTCTTTCATCCCCCTCCTTAGGGAGATCTCCTGATCTCCGAGTCAATGCGTCCGGCTTGCCACCCGCCTTTCCTGGTCGATAAACGATCCTGAAATCGAAACGGGAAAGGAATTCGGACCACCTGGCCTGCCGTCGGTTCAAAAGCTTGGTACTCATAAAGTATTCCAGGTTTTTATGGTCGCTCAAAACCTGGATCGGGTGGCGCGAGCCCTCCAAGTGGGGCCTCCATTCCTCGAAAGCCCGAACGATTGCCATGAGTTCCTTGTCGTAGATTTCATAATTGCATTCCGCAGGGCTATGCTTTTTGGAGTAAAAGGCCACCGGATGCAGAACGCCATCATCGTCGTGCTGCGAGAGAATACCGGCCGAGACGTAGTCCGAAGCGTCCGTTTCGACTATTATCTCCCGATCGTAGTCAAAGTGACGGAGAATGGGTGCCGACGTGAATGCTTTTTTGAGGAGGTCGAAGGCTGCCTGCTGCTCTTGTCCCCACAGGAATGGAACGTATTTGCCTCCCTCCTTTTTGGTCATTTTGGTCAACGGCGCCACCACTTTGGAGTAATCCTTTATGAATCTCCTGTAAAAGTTGGCAAATCCAAGGAAACACTGGACGTCGGTGACAGTCTTCGGAGTCTCCCATCCCAGGACGCAAGATACCTTCTCCGGATCCATCCGGATTCCATTGGTGGTGATTATGAAACCCAGATATTTCACCTCCTGTTTGTGGAAATGACATTTTTCCGGCTTCAGGTGCAGTCCGGCGTCCGACAATGCTTTCAACACCTTGTACACCTGTTCCTTGTGTTCCTCCAAGGTGTTGCTGTATATAAAGATGTCGTCCAGGAATGCGGTGCAAAAGTCATCGAGGTAGGTCCGCAGCACATCATTTATGAGGGCTTGGAAATCGGACGGTGCATTCGTCAAACCGAATGGCATAACCAGGGATTCGAATAACCCGTAACGCGTCCGGAAAGCCGTTTTCCATTCTTCGCCTTCTGCCATTCGTACCAGGTTATACGCCCCGCGAATATCCAGAGTGGTGAAGTATTTGGCTTTCGACAATCGCATCAACGTTTCCTGTAGTAACGGCAGTGGGTAACGATTCTTGATGGTACCCGCATTCAGGCCGCGGTAATCGACACACAGCCTCAGGCTGCCGTCGCTCTTTTTGACAAAAAGGATTGGTGAGGCCGCAGGGGAGGAAGACGCCCTAATGAATCCCTTGCAAAAATTCTCCTCCAACCATTCCTTTAACGTCTGCAACTCGGTTCTAGACATCGAGTATAGCGGGCCAAAGGGAGGCGTGAAACCCTCCCGCAAGGGAATCCTGTGGTCATAAGGCCGGTGGGGTGGTAGGTTCTTTGCCAACGCCTCCGAAAATAGTGGCAGAAACTCATGGTACTCGGCAGGTATGTAAGACTTCAGATCCAGTTCCTTTGGTTTCTTTGCTTGCTCGTTCAAGCCGAGCGCTTGGTTAATCTCATACAAGGAAGTCGAGAAAATCGTCAATTTTTGCTTAT
>Ga0307516_10009790_pt1 | contig 10633 bp, 8 predicted proteins | sample 19_EM_MG_FD_203310 | JGI IMG/M metagenome (GOLD analysis project Ga0307516, IMG submission 203310) | Populus trichocarpa ectomycorrhiza microbial communities from riparian zone in the Pacific Northwest, United States - 19_EM | ecosystem: Host-associated > Plants > Roots > Unclassified | place...
GCGCCGAGGTGCGCGCCTTCCTGCGCGACGAACTCGGCAGCGCACCGGCCGAGCGGCGGGCCAATTCCTGGTCGGTGTTCGATGCAGCGTTCAGCCGCAAGCTCGCGCGGCGCGGCTGGATTGGCATGACCTGGCCGAAGCGCTACGGCGGCAGCGAGCGCAGCGCGCTGGAGCGCTACGTGCTGCTCGAAGAGTTGCTGGCCGCAGGCGCACCGGTCGGTGCGCACTGGATCGCCGACCGGCAGAGCGGCCCGGCTTTGCTGCGCTATGGCACCGAAACCCAGCGCGAACGCTACCTGCCCGCCATCGCCCAGGGTGAGTGCTTCTTCTGCATCGGCATGAGCGAGCCGAATGCCGGCTCCGATCTCGCCTCCGTGCGCACGCGGGGCGTGAAGACAAGCGATGGATGGCGCATTACCGGCCAGAAGGTCTGGACCACGCATGCGCAGCAGGCCCACACGATGATCGCCCTCGTGCGCACCGGTGACGGTGATGTTGCCCCCGAGGCGCCTGCGCCGCCGGCCCCCCGAGGGGGCGCGTCCGCCTTGGGGCGGCCCGGCGGCGGACAGAAGCGCCACGAAGGCCTGAGCCAATTCCTGATCGACATGAGCACGCCCGGCATCACCGTGCGCCCGATTCCCGACCTAGTCGGTGACGTGCACTTCAACGAGGTGTTCTTCGACGAGGTTCTGGTGCCGCATGACCGGCTGCTGGGGCAGGAAGGGCAGGGCTGGCAGCAGTGCACCAGCGAGCTCTCGCTCGAACGCAGCGGCCCCGAGCGCTACCTGTCGAGCCATGCGCTCTTCGTCGAGTTGCTGCGCGAAGCTGCCGCGCCTGGCGCGCGGGCCTCCGAAGCGATGCAGCAACTTCTCGGCTGCGCGGTCGCCGAGCTGTGGACGCTGCGGCAGATGTCGCTCTCGGTCGCAGGCCAGCTGGCTGCCGGCCGCGACCCCGCCGTCGAGGCAGCCATCGTCAAGGACCTGGGCAACAGCTTCGAGCAGGCGCTGCCGCGCCGTGCGCAGGCCGTGGCCGATGCCGGCCTTGCGCTCGAAGACGACGCGCCGCTCGCGCGTGTGCTCGCGCTGTTGCTGCAGACATCACCATCGTTCTCGCTGCGTGGTGGCACGCGCGAGATCTTGCGCGGAATCATTGCCAGAGGACTGGGATTGCGATGAGTTCGGATCAAACGGAAAAGGCAGAAAGAGCGGAGCAGAGGGTGATGCTCGCCGATTCACTGGCGCGGCTGCTTCGCGACAGCACCACGACGCAGGCTGCGGTGTCTGAAGGCTGGAACGTCGGCCTATGGCAACAGCTGGCCGCGATGGGCCTGCCGCAGCTGCTGGTCGGCGAAGACGCCGGTGGCATCGGCGGGACCTGGGAAGACGCGCAGGTCGTCGCCCAGGCCGTGGGGGCTCATGCCATTGGCCTCCCCATTTGCGAAGCGATGCTGGCCCACGCGTTGCTCGCGCAGACCGGGCTCGATGCACCTGCCGGCGCGGTTGGCCTCGCGCCGACGGCCATCGGTGCGCTGGAGGGTGACGCCGTCACCGGCTGGCGCTTCACCGGCACGCTGCATGCGGTGCCCTGGGGCCGGCACGTGGACCACCTCGTCGCCGTGGCCGAGTTGGGTGGGCAGGCCTGCCTGCTGCTGTTGCCGCGAGCCGCAGCCAACGCATTGCGCGCCGGCCACAACCCGGCCGGCGAGCCGCGCGACAAGCTCTACTTCGACGCCGCGCTGGTCACTGCAGTCTTCTGCGATGCGACGCTGCCACGCCGATTTCTCTACCAGTGCGCATTGCTGCGCGTCGGGCAGATTGCCGGTGCGCTCGATGCGGTGCTGGCGCGCACGGTGCAATACGCCCGCGAGCGTGTTCAGTTCGGCAAGCCGATCGGCAATTTCCAGGCGGTACAGCAGCAGCTCGCCGCCTTCGGTGCCGAGGTGGCAGCGGTCGGTTGTGCGGCCCGCGCAGCGTTCCGGTCTGCCACGCTGGGGGAGGCCGCCTTCGAGATCGCGGCGGCCAAACTGCGCGCCAACCTTGCCATTGATGCCGGTGCCGCCGTCGCGCACCAGGTGCATGGCGCGATCGGCTTCACGCACGAATACGACCTGCGCCATTTCACGCAGCGCCTGCTGTCGTGGCGCAGTGAGTTCGGCAATGACCGCCACTGGAGCGAGACCCTTGGCCAGGCCGTGATCGCCCGGGGTGTCGATGCGTTCTGGGTCGACCTGACGCAGCGCGGCGACGCTGCGTCCCTGATGCAGGCCACCGGCGATGAGGGTGCGACATGAATGAAGCCGTGATCGTCTCGACCGCGCGCACGGCGATCGGCCGCGCCTTTCGCGGCGCGCTGAACAACACGCATGGCGCAGCTCTCGGCGGCCACGTGATCGCCGCCGCGGTGCAGCGCGCCGGCCTGGCGGGCGACGCGATCGATGACGTGGTGCTCGGCTGTGCCTGGCAAGAAGGCGCGACCGGCAGCAACATCGCACGCCAGGCGGCTCTGCACGCCGGCTTGCCGGTGTCGGTTCCGGCGGCCACGCTCGACCGCAAGTGCGCTTCGGGCTTGAACGCAATTGCGATCGCAGCGAACCGCATCCGCTGCGGCGAAATCGAGGTCGCCGTGGCCGGGGGGGTCGAATCGGTGTCGCTGGTGCAGAACCACCGCAACAGCTTTCGCGCCCGCGACGAACTCGTGCTCGAGCGCCACCCCGGCGTCTACGCAACGATGATCCAGACCGCCGAGAACGTGGCTTCGCGATATCGGATCGATCGCGACGCGCAGGATGCCTACGCGCTCGAGAGCCAGCGCCGCACTGCGGCAGCGCAGGAGCTCGGCCGCTTCGACGCCGAGATCGTTCCCATCGACGTGGTGCAACTGCTCGTCGACAAGGCCGGCCAGGCCAGCGGCGAACAGCGGCTGCACTTCATGCGCGACGAAGGCAACCGGCCCGACACGAGCGCCGAAGGACTGGCCCGGCTCAAACCGGTCGCCGGTGACGTCGGCGTAGTGACTGCCGGCAACTCGAGCCAGCTCTCGGACGGCGCCTCGGCCTGCGTGCTGATGGATGCGCGTCGCGCGGGGCGACTGGGTCTCGCGCCGCTTGGCATCTTTCGCGGCTTCGAGGTGGCCGGTTGTGAGCCGGATGAGATGGGCATCGGCCCGGTGTTCGCGGTGCCGCGGCTGCTTGCGCGCCACGGCCTCTCGGTCGACGACATCGGCCTGTGGGAGCTCAACGAAGCCTTTGCGGTGCAGGTGCTGTATTGCCGCGACAAGCTCGGCATCGCGCCTGACCGGCTCAACGTGAACGGCGGTGCCGTCGCGATCGGCCACCCGTTCGGCATGAGCGGTTCGCGGCTCGTCGGCCATGCGCTGATCGAAGGCCGGCGCCGCGGTGTGGGGTATGCCGTGGTGACGATGTGCGTGGGCGGCGGCATGGGCGCAGCGGCACTGCTAGAAATCGTTTGAGGAGACACAGATGAACTACGAAGACATCCTGTACGAGCAACTCGGCCCGGTGCTGCGCGTCTCGCACAACCGGCCAAGCAAGCGCAACGCCGAGAGCGAAAACCTGCTCGCCGAGCTGGACGATGCGCTGGCACGCGCTGCGCGCGACGACAGCGTGCGTGTGCTGATCATGGCCGCCACCGGCGACCATTTCTGTGCCGGCCACGACCTGTTCGACGGTTTCGCCAAGCGCAGCGAATACACCCCCGAGGAGCACTGGGTGTGGGAACAGGACCACTACCTCGGCAACGCGCTGCGCATCTGGGACTTCCCCAAGCCCACCATTGCGCAGGTGCAGGGCGGGTGCATCGCGGCCGGCTTCATGGTGGCCAACATGTGCGACCTGATGGTGGCCGCCGACGACGCCTTCTTCAGCGACCCGGTCGCGCACAGCCTGGGCGCCGCGGCGGTAGAGGCGCTGGTGCACCCGTGGGTGCTGGGTACGCGCAAGGCGAAAGAGTTCCTGTTCACCGGCCAGCGCATCACGGCGGCCGAAGGCAAGGAGTGGGGCATGGTGAACCACGTGGTGCCGCGCGCGGAGCTTGAGTCGACCACGCTGCAGCTGGCCGAGCGCATCGCCGCTGCGCCGCCCATGGCATTGCGCATGCTGAAGCGCTCGCTCAACCGCACGGCTGACATGCAGGGATTCCGCAATTCGATCCAGGCCCACTTCGATACCCACCTGCTGAGTTCGTCCACTCAGGAGTTCAAGGACATCGGCGCGCGGGGCATGGCCACCTCGCTGAAGGCGGCGAAGTCGGTCGGGTGATGATGGAAGCTTTCTGTTCGCGTCCGTCGGGCGAGGGGCTGTCATGACATCACACGCGATCGTTTCGAAAGCACCGGGGCTGGATGGGCTTGCACTCGTCGAACGCGACGTGCCGCGGCCGGGCCCCGGCCAGGTGTTGCTGCGCATGCGTGCCGCCGCGGTGGCGCTGCGCGATTACAAGGTGGCCACCGGCGCCTATGCCTCCGGCGCCGCGCACGTGCCCCGCGTGCTCGGTGGAGAAGGTGTCGGCGAGGTCGTCGAACTCGGCGCTGGCGTCGTGCAGTGGCGCATCGGCGACCGGGTGAATCCGCTCTTCGTTCAGCGCTGGACCGGCACGCGTGCGCACCCCGAGGCGATTGCCCGATCGACGCTCGGCGGCGCAGAGGTCGACGGCAGCTTTGCCGAGCACATGGTTGTGCCGGCCGAGAGCCTGGTCGCCGTGCCTGCACACCTGAGCGACGCCGAGGCCGCCACCTTGCCGTTCGCCGGCCTCACGGCCTGGTGTGCCGTGCGCGAGCAGGGCCCCATCGGTGCCGGCGACGTGGTGGTGGTGCAGGGCACGGGCGGCATACCGCTGTTCGCGCTGCAGTTCGCCAAGCTGGCTGGCGCGCAGGTGATCGTCACCTCGAAGAACGACGACAAGCTGGCACGCGCCCGTACCCTCGGTGCCGATTACACGATCAATTACCAGGCTGTGCCGGAGTGGTCGGCCGCGGTACTCGAATTCACCGAAGGCCGCGGTGCCGACCTGGTGCTCGACCCCGGCGGCACGATGACGATGGCGCAGTCGCTTCGGGCACTGCGCCCCGGTGGCCGGGTCAGCGTGTTCAACGCGCTGGGCGGTGCCGGTGGCAGCCCCGACATCGGTGTCTCGCTGCCCTGGCTGCTGGGCCACAACCTCATCGTGCATGGCAGCAACGCCGGCTCGCTGCTGTCGCACCGCGCCATGGCGCGCGCCATCGCGGGGGCTGGGCTGCGGCCGCTGATCGAGCGGGTGCTGCCCCTCGCGGCCGGCATCGACGCGATCGCTGCGGCACCGAAGAGCGAGCAATTCGGCAAGGTGTGCCTGCAGATCGCGGAGTGATTCAATGGACTTCAACGACACCCCCGAAGAAGCCGCGTTCCGTGCCGAAGCACGGGCCTGGCTCGCGGCCCACACGGCACCGCGCGACGCTGCGAACTCGCTCGTTGTGAACCAGGAGACTGGCGACTTCGTGAAGGAGTTTCCGCTCGCGCGCGCCTGGCAGGCGAAGAAGTTTGACGCCGGCTTCGGTGCGATCTACTTCCCCGCCGAGGTCGGCGGACGCGGCGGCAATTCGCTGCAGAACATGATCTTCATGGAAGAGGAGGCGCGCTGCGACGTGCCGGCCACCAACCACTTCATGATCGTCAACCGCGGCTGCTGCTCGCTGCTGATGAAGAAGGGCAGTGCGGCGCAACAGCGCGACCTGATCCGCCCGTCGCTGCGCGGTGACTTGATCTGGTGCCAGCTCTTCAGCGAGCCCGGCGCCGGCTCCGACCTGGCTGGCGTGCGCACCCGCGCCGAGCGCGAGCATGGACAAGAGGGCGATGACTGGATCGTCAGCGGCCAGAAGATCTGGACCAGCAACGCGCAGCTCGCCGACTGGGGTGTGATGGTCGCGCGCACCGACCCGACCGTGCCCAAGCACAAGGGCCTCACGTTCTTCCTCGTCGACATGAAGTCGCCGGGCCTGACGCTGCGCCCGATCAAGCAACTCACCGGCGGCAGCAACTTCAACGAAGTCTTCATCGACGGACTGCGCGTGCCCGACGCCAACCGCATCGGCGCGGTCGGCGAGGGCTGGAAGGTGGTGATCGCCTTCCTCGCCGGCGAACGCTCGAACATCGCGATCAAGGAACTGCAGCCCCTGATCGCGAGTTTGGTGCAGCTCGCACGCGACACCGAGATCGATGGCAAGCCCGCGATAGAAGACGGTGGCGTGCGCGAACGCATCGCCTCGTACTACATCCGCGAAGCCGGCGTGCGTTTCACCGTGCAGCGCATGCTCACCGCGCTGTCACGCAACGTCGAGCCGGGGCCCGAGATTGCCATTGGCAAGCTCGTGCTCGGCACGCTGGTCCAGGACATGACGGCTTTTGCGCTGGAGCTGATGCAGTCGCAGGGCGCGGTGATGGACCCGGCGCATTCGCCATTCGCCGGCGTCTGGCAGACCGAGTGGCTGGGCTCGGTGGTCGACCGCCTGGGCGGCGGCACCGACGAGATCATGCGCAACGTGATCGGCGAACGCATCCTCGGCCTGCCGGAAGACGTGCGCGTCGACAAGGCCGTGCCCTTCAACCAGATCGGCGCGGCGAAGGTGTGACCTGACCATGGACTTCGACTTCTCTCCCGAGCAAAAAGAGATCCAGCACCAGGCCGCGCGGCTGCTGGCCGAGCGATGTGACCTGCGCGCGGTGCGCCGTGTTCTCGAAGGCGAGCAGGCGTTCGACAGTCCGCTGTGGAAGCAGGTCGCCGAGCTGGGCTGGCTCGGTGTCGCGATTCCCGAGAACTGCGGTGGGCTGGGTTCGAGTCCGAGCACCTTGTGCGTGATTGCCGAAGAGCTTGGCCGGGCGCTGGCCCCATTGCCGGTGGCGTCGTCGATCTACCTCGCGGCCGAGGCCATTCTCCAGGCCGGCGACGACGTGCAACGGCGCGAATTGCTGCCGACGCTCGCGTCGGGCGAGCGCATCGCCACGCTCGCCGCGGCCGAGGGCACGCTGCCCCTGATGGCGCTGCAGCGCATCACGACGAGCGTGGCCGGTGGCCGCCTCTCGGGCGCGAAGATGCCGGTGGCCGATGGCTTGGTCGCCGACTTCGCGGTGGTCAGCGCGCGGGCGGGCAGGGCGGCCGATGATGCGGTCGGTCTCTTCGTCGTCGACCTGCACGGCCCCGGTGTCGTGCGCCAACCGCTGCAGTCGCTCGACCCGACGCGTCCGCTGGCACGCCTTGTGTTCGACAACGCGCCGGCCCAGCCGCTCGGGCGCATCGAGCACGGTGCCGCCGCGTTGCGCCGCGTGCTCGACCGCGCGGCGGTGCTGGTCGCCTTCGAGCAGATCGGCGGGGCTGATGCGGCACTGGCGATGAGCGTCGAATACGCCAAGGTGCGCCAGGCGTTCGGCCGGCCCATCGGCTCGTTCCAGGCCATCAAGCACAAGCTGGCCGACATGTACACGCGCAACCAGCTGGCACGCTCGAACGCCTGGTACGCCGCCTGGGCGCTGGACGCCAGCCCGGCTGACCTGCCGCTGGCGGCAGCGGCCGCACGCATCGCCGCCAGCGATGCCTTCGAGTTCGCGGCCAAGGAGACCATCCAGACCCACGGCGGCATCGGCGCCACCTGGGAGGGCGACATGCACCTCTTCTACCGGCGTGCCAAGGGCCTGGCGCTGATGCTCGACAACCCCGCGAGTTGGCGGAACCGGCTGGTCGACACGCTGGCGCGGCGTGCCACCGATCTGACGTCATGACGAGCCTGTCCTGAGAGGTGATTTCCCCTCGCAATCGTCTATTTACACCGCCGCTCAAATGGCATACGCTCAATCTAACCTAGTTAACTATGTTGTCGTTTTGGCCAACGGCTGAGGCGGCAGGAGAACCCGAATGGATCGCTTCGTCTTCAGCATGGATTCGCACGTCGTCGAGCCCCGCCCGTTGTGGCAGGAAGGCCTGCCGGCGCACCTGCGCGACCGCGCCTTGCGTGCCGAGCGCCGTGATGGCTACATCGTGATGACCGCCGACGGCAAGGACATGCACCGCATGCAGGTCGGCGACGGCAACTCCGACAACCCGCGCATCGGCGGCACCAACCCGGAGCTTCGCTTCCAGGACATGCGCAAGGACGGCATCGACGCCGAGCTGCTGTTCCCGAACCTCGGCATGATGTGCTACGCCATCGACGACGACGAACTCAGCTTCGCGTGCATGCAGGTCTACAACGACTGGCTCATCCAGAACTTCGGCGCGCACCGCGACACCTTCGTGCCGACCGCGGTGCTGCCCATGCGCAACGTGGCGCAGACGCTCGACGAGTTCCGCCGCGTGGTGGCGCTGGGTTACCGCTCGGTGATGCTGCCCACGCTGCCGCCGCTGGGCCTGCGCTACAACAACAAGGACTTCGATCCCATCTGGGCCTACGCGCAGGAGCAGAAGATCCCGCTCGCGTTCCACGTGGCATCGGGGCTGACGCCGATCACCGAGCGCGGCCCCGGCGCAGCGATCATCAATTACACGCGGCTGGGCTTCGCGACCGAGGAACTGGTCACCTACATGGTGGCCGGCGGTGCGCTCGACCGGCACCCGGGCCTGACGATGGTGGTCATCGAAGCCGGCGCCTCGTGGATGGCGGGCCTGGGCGAGCGGCTCGACGAGGTGAACGAGGCTCACCAGTACTACGTCAAGCCCAAGCTGAGCCGCAAGCCGAGCGAGATCCTGTACCGGCAGGTCAAGGCCACGTTCCAGTTCGACCGCGCCTGCCTGACGACGATCCCGATCACCGGGCACGACTGCCTGCTGTGGGCCTCGGACTATCCGCACATGGAAGGCACCTTCCCGAACTCGCGCCGCGTCATCGACGGCGTGTTCGGCAACGCGGGCCTCGCGCCCGCGGTGCAGGCCGACATCCTCGGCGGCACGGCCGCACGTTTATACGGTGTGCAGCCGCGCTCGTTGACCGACAAACTGGCCGCCTGACTGCCCCGCTGATATCCATCGCACACACGAGGCGCGACACAGCGCCCACCACCGGAGACAACACCATGAGCGCCGTCCTGAAGAATCCCTCCCATCCGACGATGAAGCTGCCCTCTCCGACGCGAGACGTCGAGCAGGGCAAACGCGACATGGACGAGTACGGCCTGTGCGTGCACGAGGCCTTCATCAGCGGCGACCAGCTCAAGGCCATCAAGGACCGCCTGATCGAACAGGCCGACCTCGAATGCGAGCAGGGTGTGGCGCTGTTGAGCGGCCAGAGCCGTGGCGGCAAGACCTGGTACGGCCACCCCGAGCCGGGCGTGCTGCCGGGCTGGCAAGGCATCGCGGCGCTCTACAACAAGGGCCGTGTCTTCGTCGACTACCTTCGGCACCCGCTGTTCAAGGCCTACAACGCGCATGTGTTCCGGGGTGCCTCGGTTCACCTGTCGGCGATGACCGGGCTGGTGGTGCGCCGCGGTGCCGAGCCGATGGTGGTGCACGTGGACCAGCAGTTCATGCCCTATACCGAGGTGCCCACCTACCTGAACTGCATGCTCTGCCTCACCGATTTCGAAGAGGCGATGGGCGCCACGCGCGTGGTGCCGGGCAGCCACCGCGGCCCGTACCCGGCGCAAGCCTTCAGCGCCGAGCGCGGCGCGCACAACCCGGAGCCGATCGACACCGTGGCGGTCGAGGCCCCGGCCGGATCGGTGATCTTCTTCGAGAGCCGCACCTGGCACCAGTCGGGCATTTCCACCTCCGACAAGACGCGCTATTCGCTCACCACGCTGTGGCAGCAGCACTGGGTCAAGCCGATGGACAACATCGTCGAGAACCTGCACGACGCCGTGCATGCCTCGCTGTCCGACGAAGAACTCTCGTTGCTCGGCTTCAAGGCCGAACCGAGCGGGCGGCTCGAGGCGCGCTCGCCAACCGGCCGCCAGAACACCAACCGCAAGACACCTTACGTGCCTGAGCTGCGCCGCGACAGCGACACGCGCGCCGTGGTGCTCGACGGCATGGGCGACCGCAAGGGCGCCGACGACGAAGCGCGGGCCATGGGAATGAAGGCCCGGACCTGAAGCCTCGCCTCCACGAACGACTCGCGACCTACGCACCGACATGAACCTGGGCTTTTCCGACGACCACGAAGCGATGCGGCAGGAGTTCCGCAAGCTGCTCGCTGCGGCGCACCCGCGCACGGCCTTCGAGGCGGCGCACGATGCTTCCGGCATCGGCGACGCAGGGCTGTGGCGTCAACTCGCCGAGTTCGGCTGGCTCGCGACTCGCGTGCCCGAGGCGCATGGTGGCAGCGGCCTGCCTGCGCTCGCGCTGTGCGTGCTGGCCGAAGAGGTCGGGCGGCACCTGTCCGCCGTACCCTTCACTGCGTCGGCCTGCGGCTTCACGCACGGGCTGATGGGCTTTGCCGACGACCCGTCGGTGCAGGTCTTGATGGCCCGCCTGGTCGACGGCTCGGCACGCGGCGTTTTGCTGACCACCGAATGCTGGCCACATGCGACGGCGTTGGGCGAGACCGCTGCACAGCGTGCCCCGCTCAGTGGTTTGGCCCGCAACGTGCTCGATGGCGCATCGGCCACCCATGCGCTTTGCCTGCAGGGAGCGGGCGCGACGAGCCGGCTGCTGCT
>Ga0307516_10009791_pt1 | contig 10632 bp, 1 predicted proteins | sample 19_EM_MG_FD_203310 | JGI IMG/M metagenome (GOLD analysis project Ga0307516, IMG submission 203310) | Populus trichocarpa ectomycorrhiza microbial communities from riparian zone in the Pacific Northwest, United States - 19_EM | ecosystem: Host-associated > Plants > Roots > Unclassified | place...
CATATTGTTAGATGAGAATTGGGTGGCTAAGGTTTCAGATTTTGGGCTGTCCAGATTGGGTCCCACTAGTACATCCCAAACCCATGTTAGCACTGTAGTTAGAGGTAGCATTGGATATGTGGATCCACAGTACTACCGTAGGCAACACCTAACAGAGAAATCTGATGTTTATTCATTCGGTGTGGTTTTGTTTGAGGTGCTATGTGCAAGGCCACCAGTAATTCCAAGTTCACCGAAAGATCAAGCAAGCTTAGCTGACTGGGCAAGAAAGTGTTACCATAGAGGAACCCTTGATCAGATCGTGGATCCACATTTAAAGGGCGAGGTTGCCCCTGTCTCTTTAAATAAGTTTGCAGAGATTGCTAACAGTTGCTTACATGTTCAAGGAATTGAACGCCCAAAAATGGGTGATGTCGTTTGGGGCCTTGAATTTGCATTGCAGCTTCAACAAAGTGCTGAGAAAAATGGCAACAGTGTAGATGGGATCAATATGGAAAATAAAAGCTCATTATCACCACATCGAGATGTCATGACCACTGATGACGATGACATGTTTAGTGGAGCCGAGTCACATTCAAGGAGCACAGTTAGCACTCATGAAAGTATCACTCAAAGTGATCCAGATCAAAGAGCAAGGGGTGTGTTTTCTGAAATAATTGACCCAAAGGCAAGATGAGATTGAAATCATTTCTCAATATGGGCTGCTTAAAATATATGATTCGCAGCTTGCTAGCATTAGATCATATCTATATATATAAATAGTAGCTTCAATTTGTTATAAGTGGAACTGGTGCCACTGTAAAATCCTGAGCTTGTGTTTTGCATATATCCATTATATTGTTGTAGCTTGATGTTATGCAAACTTAAGGTTAGCATGCGGTCAGTCCCAAGCAACTGATGGTGTAGAAACACATTAATTCAGACTATTAAGGGTTTGCATTGCTCATAGATATCGATATTGTCTGCCTTTCTCAGCTTTGTAGTGTTTTTCTTTTCTTTTTTTCATGAAATATAGACTTTTTATTATAATCATGGCTTAAGGATACTTTATTTGTAAACTACCTTAGACGAAGTCTACAATATTCAATTGGATACTGCCAACGACTTTTTATTATAATCATGTCTTATGGTACTTTCTTTGTAAACTGCCTTAGACGAAGTCTATAATATTCGATTGGATACTGCCAACGACTTCAAAGTCTTTCATGAGCTGAATTGCAATAGCATCAGCTTTCACCTCATTAATTCTAAATTTTTTCTTAAACACACATCCTTCACGGCATGGTTCACAACCGCATCTAATTTTGTTCTCTTCTCGTGGAGATCACTAAATAAAAATTTTGCATTCAAATCTTCTCCTTTACCGTCATTTTCATCATCCTCGTCAAATTTTGGTGTTTGATTCTACTCCATAAAAAAACTAGAATTTTCAAAAAAATTTGTTTCAATGTCATAATCATCCCGATCAAATATTATTTTCTTTGTGCTTACGTCTCAAATAGGTTCTCAAAATTAACCATAGATCCATGATTACTCTTCTCAAGATACCCTAGGCTCCTTACCTCCGCCAACTAATGGGTTAATTTTGCAATTTGTTTTTACATGTCTTATATCATCTGAAAATCTCTTTTTAATTTTGCAATTTGTCTTTGCATGTCTTCTATCACCATCTTTTGATCATCTTTTTCTCAAGGGGAACCTCTTCATCCCCTCTTATACGAGCATGTCTTATTCTACTACTTCTTCCGGTCATGGTTATTTGAGCACATAGCAAGCAAATAACCATTGGTATCGATCTTATTCTACTACTTCTTCCGGTCATGGTTATTTGAGCACATAGCAAGCAAATAACCATTGGTATCGTTAGACTCTAATATCAACTAACAAGAAACACAAACAAAAAAACAATAAGCTATAAAGACATAATTGAAGCCAAATAAAATTGTCTCACATAATCCTAATTTATAATTTTATTACTGAATATTTTATGTTCATATAGTCTTCCTCACTAAGAGATTTACAACTCCTTAAATAAGCATAAAAACTAACTTAAACAAATTAGAAAACCTGAAAATAAAAAAGTAGAAAAATTCTAAATAAACTAGGAAAAATAAAAATATTAAACATAAAATTTAACTTCTTACACTAAATAGAAAAAAAATTAAAAATAAATAAGAAAATAAATAATTTTTCCTAAAAAATCCTCCTTGTAGAAGCTATTCATTGCTTAGTGTTAGATATTGTGAAAGGGTAAACTTTCAATAAAATTTAATCCCCTATTTGAAGGTTTAGCTCAGTTTAGTGTATCAAGATGTGTTGTTGGGTTAGGAATGGAAAATGAGGAACTTATATACAAATTATATTCTTAATCTATCACTTCAAAAATTTTAAATTGATAATAGAATCTGATGATACAAATAAAATGAATCTAAAAAATTCCCCAAAATTGATCCAAAAAAATCCTCTAAAAGAGAAAAAAAACTCAAAAAACACCCAAGAAACACGAGCTCAGGCTATCACAGACCAAGAACATGGGCTCGGGCAATTCTGCCCAGTGCATTTACACCCAATGCACCCCAATGGGTGTACACCCATGTAGGGCGTACGCCCAGCTGGTGTTGGGCACACACCCCATAATTGTAATATTTTGAATTAAAAGAGATAGGAAAAGGCTACAAAGCCCTTGAAGGCTTAGATATAGGAATAAATGAATGAAGGGTATAGTAGTAATTGAAAAAAGAGATGATAATTATAAATAGGAAGTAAAAAAAAAAAGAGAGAGAGATCTGAAATTAAGAATGAAAAAAAACTGACGGGAGAAGAGAAGAAAAGGGGAAGAAGAAGAAGAGAAAAGAGGGAAATTAGAAGGGAAATAGAAAGGAGTTGAAGAAAATAAGTTTAAAGGTAAGATTTAGGTTGTTAAATGTATAATGTGTGTTCTTTGAGCTTTAAATTTCTGTTTTGATAAATGTTAATGTTTTGAAGATTGTGTTTTGGGTTGATTGATGAATTAATTTGAATGTTATGGGTTGATTGTTGTGAGTAATTGATTATTTAGTTGATTATGGAAGATTGTAGGTGAAGATAATGATTTTGAGTTATGATTTGTGTAAATGGTGAATTTTGAGTTAGAAATCTGGAAAGAACAGTAGGTAATCTGTGAAAATTCTGGGTTTGAGGTTGAAGATGATGAAAATTCAATTTGGTCCCTCAATTTGTGAAAATTACAGTTTAGTCCCCAAACTTTGGAAAATTACAGATTGGTCCCTGGAGCATATTCCGAGATTCTGGTGGTGCAGACGGCCCTACCTGCAATTTCTGGAGTTTTAGGGGCTCTTTGTAAATTTTAAATTGTTTAATGTAATTCTTATTTAGTTTTGAATTTTTATAATTTGTAGTGTGGATGTAAAAAAAAAAGAAAAAAAAAGAAAAAAAAGAAAAGTATAGTGAAAGCGGATGTGTTGTTTGTATTTTGTTTATGAATGTTTTTTTTTATGATAAAATTACAAAGAATAAAGAAGAATTTAATATTTTGATTTGCTCACGGTTAAAGATTATGAACTTACACGTAAGTCGTATTTCTAATAATCGATGAAAGAACGAAATTTTTAAAACTTCTTTAACACATCAAAGCCACGAAGCAACTTACCTCAGGTAGGGTGCGTTAGGGGTGCTAATACCTTATCTAACCACAACCAGTCCCTTACTCATGAATCTCTGACAAGACTAGTGCACCAGGGTTTCCTAGTAGCCCTCAATTAAATACTAGGTGGCGACTCCCAATGAATCAAATCAAAGCAAACAAACGAGATGAAAAATCGCCAAAACCGGACGCCGCGCGGTTCACGTGCGACAGAATGGCGACTCCACTGGGGAATGTATTTTTTCTGACATTATTGGACTAAGCTTTGTGTTTTTGATGTGTTTAAGTTTTTTGCATTGTCTTATTTTTTTTTTATCCTTGCATTGTATAGAATTGTTTCATGCATTACATATTGTAATTTTTTAAAGCACATACAAGCTTCAGGTTAGGAGGGGGACTAGCAGCTTACCTTATGACTTTTAGTCAATGTTTAAGTTTGTGTAAACCCCAACTCTTCGTTGAGTGTTTAGACTGGTAACAATTGGTACACGTGCCATCTCATTGCTTGCTGGGCCCCTATATTGCCTTCAAGAGGGTGATCACTGGGACAACGAGAGACCCTTTTTAGAGACCAAGTAGTAAACCTACCATTTGCCTCACGTAAAAAGATTAGAACCTGCCTTTAGGATGTATGCTTTGTACACATTGTCTTGCATCCGAGCAAGCCCTTCTTGAAGCATCTTGAACTCAAGGCTTGTGGGTGACACAATGACCGTCGCTCAGAAAATTTTCATTGTAGAGTTTGTGCAAGAATCAAGATTCTTGTTTCATCATGCAAGAGTTGCGATCATATGTCACCCCTCGAAGGGCGAGTTCCTCATATAGATTACATGTTCATACATTTACCATGCATGTACCGGGCTGAAAAGTAGGTTCCCCCACATGAGATGTGTTACACCTAATTGGAAAATATGAGGGAAAATGAAGAAAGAGGTTAGACAAAGGTTTATTGTCAAAAGAAAATTGGAGCATCGAAGGTGAAGTAGCTAGATTCACATCTGCTTGAACAAGCGCTGAGCTCTAAGAAAAAAGAATGCATGCACAACCTTCCGTGGGAACACCGTTAGTCTACGGGACACAAAAAAAATGATTGGCTTTTCTTGTCAGCATTCTACCAGTAGTGGCCACAACATCGACGCTCTGTCTTTTCCTTCATTTCAGTCCTAAATAGCAACAACAACACCTTCAGTCATCAATTAAAGATGATCTCCTTTCTGGTTCAACTGCACTGTTAATTGTGCATCGCCTCCACATCTTCCAATGGCACCCAATAGCTGCTAGCCTTCTGTGCATGGTGCATTAGTCTTTTTTGAAGTTACCCCAACTATGAGCTCAATTCCAGTTCAGCAGCACAAGATGTTGGTTTGAAAAAAAAACATGGTTAGACACTGAACTTTAACGTGACAGAGCTCTCCCTATAAAAATCTGTTTATGGCTCTGCAAGTTGGGAATGCAAGAGGAGATTTATTAGTTGCATATGCTATAAACATTTCTCTCATTAGTTTCAACACGAAGACACTGTAGAAGGTTGAAGAGCAAGACTTGGTCTGAAAAACATGAGCATACATCAAACTTCTATGTGGCAGAGCTCTCTCTGTAAAATTTTGTTTGTGGATTTGCAAGTGAGGAATCCAAGAGGGGATGTAGTAGTTTCAGATTATCTATAATCTTCTCCCACCAGTGTCAGCATTGAAATACAGAAGTAGGGAGAAAAGACAAACTTGGACTAAACAACATGAAGAAGACTGAAACTTCAACAGAAATCCCTTTACAGGGGGCTATTTGTTGCACCGTCATTGAGAAATCAAAGAGGAAATAGAAGAGTTTTCGATTCATCAGGTTCTCTTCCAAATCTGACAATGTGTGATTCCCCACATTTTTGTTTTTGTGCGCTGCCAAGATTACCTAGCTATTGAGAGGTTTCCAGCAATCCTAAAACAACAACAACAACAACAACAACATTGGAAGATTGACATGAAGTTGTGTGGATTGCCAAAAAAATTAAACAAGCTATCAAGATGGGAAAGATTGAAGGTTCTGCCTAGGATTCCAAAACAATGATGAGAGATGCATCAAAAGAAGACTCTGACGGTGGGAAACCTTAATTATGTGGTCTAGCCAAGTCTCGCTGTATCATCGACTACTCCAATGTCTTTGCTGAAGATAGACATTCTTTTTCCATGTGAGTTTATTTACCAGCATCTACTAGATTCCAGACTTTTTCCTGACTCTGACAAATCCCATGCAACTACCGTTTTCTATGTGGTATAATCCAGACAAGATATGTGATGTCATGGTAGGGTCATCGGCCATTTCAATTGAACAAATGCAAGAATTTCAAGAAACGAGTCTGGAAGTTGGTGAGCAAGAGACGAGTGGAGTCTGTGAAGGAGGGTGTCATTGGCTATATTGTCCCCCGAACATCTTCAGAATGACATGTGATCGAAAATGCTTGGCAAAACACAGATATTGCCAGAAAAGCTGATTCAAGAATGACGATGAATTGTCAATCATATTGTTATGGAATTTTGCATTTTGTTTTGGGATCACATCTCATCATTTAACGAAACATGTCTTGTCTTTGTCTCTTTGTTGTTTTGAAATCAACAGATGTTTAGCATTTCATTCTGACAAAATATTTTGATCAAACTCCAACATGCGATAAAAATTAATCAATCCTGAAGATTTAAAAGTGTTTTGATTACAGAAATGACTCGATGCTTGTTGAAATGACATGAGGTGACCAAACAAATTTTGAGCCCTTACATGAAACCAAACCACACATCATGTAGCTAAGTTTTAGCAGTATGCATAATGACATGTAGTGGATTCGGTAGTTATGGACTTGTGAATCATGATTCTTACAAATCCTAATCATTACACTGGACGAGGTCAAAATTTATCGGTTCTAATTGTCCTTGCTTGAAATGAGAAAAGGCCATTTTTGTTATCCCTTCACTTTCTAAAGATTATATCCCTTGTAGTCCCATTTTGAGCTGGATAGAATATTCTTTTCATAAAAACCCTGACTAGGATCGCACCCCACACTGGGGGCGAATGAGAGATATTTTGAAGACATTGATATAATTAATGGATAAAGGAGAAGGCTTAGAACAAAAGTCCAATGATTGAGAGAGGGCTAAAAGAAAACACATAGACTGGGGGCATATAAGAAAATTTTGAGGAAGGCTATGAGAAAGCAAAAAAAAAAGAAGAAGAAGTTGAAATTGCCTTCACTTAAAGGCAAGTCAAAGATAAAGGAAGGAGAACACCTATCAAGTCTATGAAGAGCAAAAGAAATTTCAATCAAAGAAAGGCACAACAAAAGTCAATACCAGAAAAAAGACTAAGCTATAAACGTGACTTTTGGTATCCATTATAAAGCCTCTGATGTTATCAGATGATTAAGGTTGGTTATTCATCAAGGAAAGGTGGATTTGCATTATGACTTATGTTAAGAGAAATCTGATCTTTGAGGTTAACAAGGTTATATGTGGTTTCCTCTACAAAGACAACAATAGAAAAAGAGTTGATGAATAGTTGATGTTGATCCTAGGTCTTTGAAACCCTCAAACACCTTTTGAGCCTGCAAAATTCCTTTCTTTCATAGCCATGAACCATAGCTTGCATTACGTGATTTTAAAAGCTCTTTTTAATCAAGCAAACAATTTGAACCGATAAATGACGCTCTCAAAACTTGAAGAGCTTTTCCATAAGAGTCGGGACTTCATGAATCAAGCTACTAATTATTATGCATGTTGATAAAATTGGTGCTAAGAAAAAGAAACAATCTTTCTTGATAAAGCCTCAAGTGTTGAATTGAACATCTTGTTTCTTGAAATCCATAAAAGGTCACCTCATCACACACCATCAAAAGATATACCCAAATCAGAGTCTAAAATGGATACAAAGAACCATGAAAAAAAGAAAAGAAAAAAGCCATTTTAGTCTTACAACGAGTCAATTTCTGTTTTCAAAATACATGACAATCAAAGGACTGTATATTTCGAATAACGTGTGTTGGGTCTTTAATAAAAAAAAGCTTGATTTTCAAAAGGTCTTTTCAAAAAAGGACATCTTTGATTTCATTTCAACAAACTAGACTTTGAACAGACATGATCTTTGAAAAATGAGAGTTAATACCAAAACAAGGAAGATTATCGGACACAAAAGAACATCGATTGAGTCTGTGAAATCCTTGATAGAAATGACATTGAAGTCCTCGACACTCCTTGAAACGTTGAGCAGTTGGGGGCAATACAATGGACCCTGAAAAGGAAAAATAAGCAGTAATCAAATCAGCTATGAGGCAATGAAAGATAATTAAATGATGAATCAGTGAACTGAAGACAATGATGTTCAAAGATTAAAAGAGACTAAAAGAGCTCCCATTTTTACTATGGATTTATTATTGTTGTCGCAAGGTGCGCAACGACGATGAGGCTTTATGTCGTGCCTCCCTGATGAAGTGTTGTATTGGAAAGGTTTTTGGATTTAATCATAAAATTATGATTAATGTTCAAGAGTCGCCACCTAGTATTATTGTCACTAGGAACCTATGGTATACGAGAGTCTGTGTAGGGGATTGGTTGTAAAAGGGGAAGACAAATCACCCTCAGTGCACCCTACCTAAGGTAAGCTGCATTGTTATTTGATTGTTTTTCTAGATCGGGTTTCTATTCGTTAGTTTTTTCTAAGGTTCAAGACATATCTCTCTTCATAAGAGAGTCTCTACCTTATCGGATTAAATCCTAACCATTCTAAAATCTGAATTTTACCATCGTATTTATTTACACCTTGTATCTTTAGTACATGAGGGTATACTTTATCATGTAATTTTACACCCCACATATATTAAAGTCTACATCTAGACCCTAAAAAAATTGGAAAAAGGTTTTTGATATTTTGGTCAAACCCTAATGGATGATCATAAATTGGTTATGATATCCATTTTTTTTTTTTGGATTTTCAAAACATGATAAAGATGCAATTTTTTTAATGAAAATATGCTTGGAAAAGTTTTAGGATTTGGCCATATACATGGAAATAAAATATTTTTTTTTGTTTTTTTAAAAGGAAAACTAATTTAATGGAAATATTTCAGAGAATACCGGGTTTGTATTTTACAGTGTAAAAATACAACCCAATATTAAGCAAAATTGGTAGAAAAACATGCAGAAAAATCTAAATTTTTTAAGGATTTTTGGATTTTTTTTGGATTTTTTTGTTTTTTTATGCAAAAAAATAATATAATATAACATTAAATGTGTGGGCTAGGTCGGCCCATCAACTGGGTCGGGCTCAGCCCAAGAAGGGGTCGGGCTGATCTCGGCCCAACGTCTCTTTTTTTTTTTTTGGTCTGGGACGGGACCGGCCCAACCAATTGGCTGGGCCAGAATTGACCCAGCCCAAAGTCCACTAGAACAGTGGACATGAATTATAATTCACATTCTACTGTTCAAAACAGTAGAACTCTGCAAGGAGAAGAAGAAGAAAAGGAAGAAAAGGAAGAAGGGGAAGGGGAGCAAGAGGCTACCCAGGCTAGGGAGGAGATGCTGGTCTGGGTGGTCGACCTGAAGTTGGTGGCGGCGTCTGTGGAGGATTCCGCGCTGATGTTGTTTTTGTCGGTGCTGAAGAAGGAAGAAAATGAAAATGGTGGTGTTGATGGGCTGTTGAAGCTGCTACCGCTGTGGAGGAAGAGGGAGAAGCAATCGGTGGAGAGGGAGAAGTGTGGTGGAGAGGATGGTGATCAAGTCGGCGGTGATAGTGGTGGTGGCCAAAGGTGTTGGTGGTTGGGTTGCTGTGGTGCAGGAAGAAGTTTGCAACGGTGTCACTGTTCACTTTTGTGGGAGATAACGATCTCTAAGGGAGGAGTTGGTGTTCATGGGGGTGTATAGGTTGGGGTTGTTGGTATTCTCTTCGGAGAAGGCAGCTGTGGAAGAGGTGGAGAGAGCCGCAGAAGGCTGACGGGGAGAGAAGAGTAATGGAAACAGGGGGATGGCTAGTTTTTTTATTTTTATTTTTTGACCCGATTTTCTTCATGGTCAGGCCATAAAATCCACCCATATTTATAGGGGTTAGAAGAGGGTAATCTTGTCTTCACTGAGAAAAACTTTCGGCCCTTGATTCTGGTGGGAAGGATCTCAACTGTTGGTTCAAAGTAGACACCATGAACTGTCAAATTTGACAGTGCATGGCTGTCTGAGTTGGCCTATTTGGGCAGCTGACACGTCCTCTGTGTTGCCAATGAGTCGGTGAGGACCATACCGAGGCGTAGAGGGATGTCAAGTGATTAGTCCGTGCACATTTTGCCAAATTTGATGAAGGTTAGATGCATTAAATACACCTGTAAAGTAGGTAACCAAAGCAGTTTTTCGGTGGAAAAACTTTAAGAAGATAAATAATAACATTAAAACAGTGTCGTTTTGACCTTTTTCAATTTGGTCCTTCGATTTTTGTTTTATCTTGTAACGCCTGATGATTTCGTAAGCATTTATAATTAATTCCTACGGTTTGGTACTTAAAAATTTGGGCAATTTTTTTTTGTGTGTCGGTGTAACGGTCAACCGATCCATCCCAGAAACTGTCAAATGGTTAGATCTTGATGTATTTCTAATTCTAGTAATATATCAAATTATCACTGTTTTACCATAGTTTCGGCAGAGTTCCTTTTCTTATTTTGACGTCCCAAGTATCGATATTAATCATTGAATATACATTAACCCTTCATAATCATCTTTTCATACAACACCCGTCGTAGCAATTCCCGATCCAATTATCCTAGATTGTAATTTCATCGCACTAATTATTCTTTCTATTGTATCTCATCAACCATCACACACAATTAATTACTCACATTTGCATGATTAATATTTATGGATAAGAAGCACGTTAAAGATTAACTACGGAAAGGTCTTTCTCGATGAATACATATACAAATTAAATTAAGTACACTGTCTTTATAAAACAGGTATAATATACATGACATG
>Ga0307516_10009792_pt1 | contig 10631 bp, 9 predicted proteins | sample 19_EM_MG_FD_203310 | JGI IMG/M metagenome (GOLD analysis project Ga0307516, IMG submission 203310) | Populus trichocarpa ectomycorrhiza microbial communities from riparian zone in the Pacific Northwest, United States - 19_EM | ecosystem: Host-associated > Plants > Roots > Unclassified | place...
CTCGCGCATCGTGTCGATCCGCCGCCCGTCGACGTGGATCTGTCCGGACTGCGGCACCAGGATCCCGGCCAGGCAGTGCAGCAACGTCGACTTACCGGAGCCGCTGGGTCCCATGATCGCCAGGATCTCGCCGCCGGTCACCGACAGGCTCGCACCGCGCAGCGCCGGCGTCTCGCCGAACGAGAGCACCAGATCGCGCGCCTCGACGGCGATCACCGGTGGACCTCGTTCCCGAGTGCGTCGAGCCGCGCCGCGGTGGTGTCGATCCAGCGCAGGTCGGCCTCCAGGTGAAACAGACCGTGGTCGGCGAGCAGGCCGTCGACCAGGCCGCCGGAGCGCTTGATCTCGGTCAGCTCGCGCATCCGCCGCAGGTGCGCGGCGCGCTGGACGTCGAGGTAGTCCCCGGCCGGCCGGCCGAGCATCAGCGCCAGCACGACCTTGGAGAACAGCACGGTCTGCAGGTGCGGCTCGGCCTCCACCGGCTCGGTGAGCCAGGTGTCCAGCTCGGTCGCGCCCAGCTCGGTGATGACGTAGCGCTTGCGCTCGGGCCCGTCGCCCGGTTGAAGTTCGCCCATCACGACCTTGCCGTCCCGCGCGAGGCGGCCCAGGGTCGAATAGACCTGGCCGAACGGCAATGGCTTGCCCCGGCCGAAGTAGGTGTCGTAGTCGCGCTTGAGGTCGTAGCCGTGGCTCGGCTCCCGCTCAAGCAGCCCCAGCAGAGTTAACGGAACGCTCATAGTGCGACCATACACCCGGGGTATACGCCGAGGATATACCCGGGAGGAACAGGCCCTCTGGCTGCACCGGAAGATCTCTCCAAATAATTTCTTGACTGAGATAATTAATTCAGTCTATGTTTCCGCCATGTTGCGGGAAACGTCAAGGGCGACCGCGAGCCTCTTCGCACTCGTCGCCACAGTCGCCCTCGTCGGGGCCAGCACGGCATCTGCGGCGCCACGCGCCGGATCGAAGCAGGTCACTGCCACTACGACCGTCCACACCGTCGTCGCCCCCACCGTTGCGGACAAGCCGTACCTGGGCTGGTCGAGCGCCAGCCTCCAATCCACTCGGGACACCACGATCAACCCGAAGGGCCGATTCAGCTGGCTCAGCGAGGCGAACGTGCTGCGCCAGGCCGGCACCATGGCGGCCAAGCTGAAGAAGTACGGCTACACCTACGTCAACCTCGACGCCGGCTGGTGGATGAGCTGGGCCTGGCAACCCAGCTATGACGCGTACGGCCGGCAGATCGCCAACACACAACGCTTCCCGCACGGGATGCAGTCGCTCGCCGCCCAGATCCACCGCCTCGGCCTGAAGGCCGGCCTCTATCTCCCGGTCGGCCTCGAGCGTCCGGCGTACGGCGGCGGCACCGTCCCGATCTGGAACGCCCCCGGCTGCACCACGCACGACATCGTCTACCCGGACCTGCGCACCACCAACGGCTGGGACAGCTCGTACAAGATCGATTTCTCGAATCCGTGCGCGCAGAAGTACGTCGACTCGCAGGCCCGGCTGATCGCCGACTGGGGCTACGACTTCCTCAAGCTCGACGGCGTCGGCCCCGGCTCGGGCCGGGGCGGCGACAACTACGACAACACCGCGGACGTCGCCGCGTGGCACCAGGCCATCGCCGCCACCGGCCGGCCGATCCACCTGGAACTGGCCTGGTCGCTGGACGCCGGCCACGCCACCGACTGGCAGAACAACGCCGACAGCTGGCGGGTCGACACCGACGTCGAGTGCTATTGCCGCACGCTGGTGACCTGGAACAACTCGGTCGACGACCGGTTCGCGGACGTGCCGGCCTGGACGCCGTTCGCCGGTTCCGCCGGCTTCAACAACCTCGACTCGCTGGACGTGGGCAACGGCCGGATGGACGGGTTGACCGACGCCGAGCGGCGCAGCTACGCGACGCTGTGGGCGATCTCCGCCTCGCCGTTGTTCTCCGGCGACGATCTCACCAAGCTCGACCGGCTCGGGCTGTCGCTGCTGACCAATCCCGAGGTCATCGCGGTCGACCAGCAGGGCGTTGCGGCCCGCCCGGTCACGCCGTCCGGCGACCGCCAGGTGTGGGGACTGCGCAACACCGACGGCTCGTACACGGTCGCGCTGTTCAATCTCGGCTCCGCACCGGCGACCGTGAGCGCCTACTGGACCAGCTTCGGCGTCACCGGTCTGGCCTCGGTCCGCGACCTCTGGGCACGCAAGGCGGCCGGCAAGAATCAAGACCATGTTTCGGTACGGCTGCCGGCACACGGCTCGAGCCTCTACCGGATCGTCCCGACCGGCACCGGCCGGCCGCTGACCACGTTCGAGGGCGAGGCACCCGGCAACACGCTGACGCCGCCGGCCGGCATCGCCGGTTGTGACGCCTGCTCGGGCGGCCTGAAGATCGGCAACCTGTACGGCGGTGGCGCGCTCACCTTCAACAACGTCCAGGCGCCCCGCGCCGGCATCTACCAGGTCAACGTCAGCTACACGCTGGGCGACTCGCGATCGACCGAGGTCTCCAGCAACGGCGGCCCGTCGGTGCTGGTGGACTATCCGGTCAGCGGCGGCTGGGGCACCCCGGCCACGATCACCGTGCCGGTCCGGTTGCAGGCCGGAACCAACACGATCAAGTTCGACAGCGGCTCCGGCTACTCCCCCGACATTGACGCGATCGCCGTACCCGGCAAGGAGTCAGGACGATGACGACCCGACGTACGGTTCTGCTCGGAGTCGGCACCGCGGCCGCGTTCGGCAGCCTCCCGGCGATCGCCTCGGATGCCAGCCCGCGGCAGTCGCCGGCCGCACCTCCGAGCCCGGCCGCGGCACCGAGCCAGCCCTTGTCGCTGTGGTATCCGGCGCCCGCCGCACCGGACGCGATGATCCAGCAGGGCCTGCCGATCGGGAACGGCCGGCTCGGCGCGCTCACCGGCGGCGATCCGGCCCGCGAACTGCTGCTGATCTCCGATGGGACACTGTGGACCGGCGGTCGTAACGAGGTGCCGACCGGCGACGGCCAGTTCCCCTACGACGAGGCCAACTTCGGCACCTTCACGCTGCTGGCCGAGCTCGCGGTGAGCCTGCCGGACCATACGCCGGCCGGCATCACCAACTACCGCCGGGAACTCGATCTGGCCAACGGCCTGGTGATCACGACCTACACCCACGCCGGGGTGACCTACCGCCGGGAGATCTACGCCAGCCACCCCGGCGGCGTGATCGTGTTGCGGCTGACCCAGAGCGGCGGCGGCACCCACACCGGAAGCATCGCGCTGACCGGCCGCCACGGTGAGGTCACCACGGCCGACCCGGCACACACCAGCGCGTCGTTCGCCGCCGCGTTCGACAACGGTCTGCGGTACGCCGCCGTGGTCACCGCCAAGTCGGACGGCTTCGGAACGGTGACCGCCGGCGGAACCGGGATTTCGTTCACCGGCTGTACCGCCCTCACCGTGGTCCTGGCCGGCGGCACGAACTACGCACCCAACCTGGCCACCGGCTATCGCGACCGGCGGCTCGACCCGGCGACGGCCGCTGCCGCCCGGGCCGCCGCCGCCGTACACACCAAGGCCTCGGATCTGCTGCTCGCGCACACCGCCGATTACCGCCGGCTGTACGGCCGGATGGCGGTCGACCTCGGAGCCTCCACCGCCGCGCAGCGCAAACTCGACACCGGGCTGCGCCTACAGGCCCGGGCGGCGGCCGGCGCCGCACCGGACCCGGAACTCGAAGCCACCTACCTGCAGTACGGCCGGTACCTGATGATCTGCGGATCGCGCGACGGCGTCCCGCTCAATCTGCAGGGCCTGTGGCTGGACACCAACACGCCGGACTGGATGTCGGATTACCACACCGACATCAACGTTCAGATGAACTACTGGCTGGCCGACCGCGGCGGGCTGACCCCCTGTTTCGACGCGTTCACCGAGTATCTGCTCGCCCAGGTGCCGTCCTGGTCGACGCTCACCAAGGCCCATTTCAACGACCCGCGGAACCGCTTCCGGAACACCTCCGGCCGGATCGCCGGCTGGACCACGGCGATTTCCACCAACGTGCACGGCGGGCTCGGTTGGTCGTGGCACCCGGGCGGCAACGCCTGGCTCTGCCAAAACCTCTGGGAGCATTACGAATACACCAAGGATCGCCGCTACCTGGCCCGGATCCTGCCGCTGCTGCGCGGCGCCTGCGAGTTCTGGGAGGCGCGCCTGATCAGCACGATCAGGACCACCCCGGTGACGAAGGGAACCAGCAAGGTCCTGATCGACGATCACGACTGGTCGCCGGAGCAGGGGCCGGAGGACGCCCGCGGCATCACGTACGCCCAGGAATTGGTCTGGTCGTTGTTTGCCAACTATCAGACTGCGTGCGCGGAATTGGGGCAGGACAAGCAATACAGCCTGGTGGTCCGGGACCTACAGGACCAGCTCTACCTGCCGGAGGTCAGCCCGACGACCGGTTGGCTAGAGGAGTGGATGACGCCGGACAACCTCGGCGATCCCACGCATCGGCATCTGTCCCCGCTGATCGGCCTGTTCCCCGGCGACCGGATCCGCACCGGCAACGTGAGCGACGCGATCGTGAAGGGCGCGACAAACCTGCTCACCGCTCGTGGCATGGACAGCTACGGCTGGGCCAATGCCTGGCGGTCGCTGTGTTGGTCGCGGCTGAAGAACGCGGACAACGCCTACCAGTTGGTGGTGCGCAACCTGCGCCCGGCGGTGGACCACGGCAACGGCTCGGCGATGAACATGTTCGACATGCTCAATGTGGACCCGACCAAGAACATCTTTCAGATCGAGGCCAACTTCGGCACCTCCTCGGCCATGATCGACATGCTGGTGTATGCCCGGCCCGGACACGTCGAACTGTTGCCGGCCCTGCCCGCGGCGTGGGCGCGCGCCGGGTCGATCACCGGCGTCGGCGTACGCGGTGGTTTCGTGGTCGACCTGGACTGGCGAGACGGTCGGGTGAGCCGGGCGAAATTCACCAGCGTCGGCGGGCTGTCCACCACGGTGGCGTTCGGGTCGGTCACCCGTACGGTACGGCTCAAGCCCGGCGAGTCGGTCGTCCTTCGTGGAATCGGGGGGTAGGGCGTCATGCGCGCTCGGAGTGTGTTGCTAGCCGCGGTGTTGGTGCCGCTGGTCGCGGCGCCCGCGTCGGCGTCCTCGTCCTCGCCGTCCGCGGCACCGTCGGTCACCTCGGTCGCCGCGCTGCCGGCATCATCGGGCGTGGTCACCTGGGCGGCCAGTGCTCAGCAGATCGGTGACATCGCGGCCGGCCAGACGTTCCGGCAGGTCGTGCACACCAGTGTCGGCGGGAGTTCGCTGCGGATCCGGCTGTCGAACGCGTTCGGGACCGCGCCGGTGACCTTCGGCCACGCGTACGCCGGAAGCCGCCGGCCCGGATCGGCCGCCGTGCAGGGCGCGAACCGGCAGTTGACCTTTGCCGGCGCCGCGTCGGTCACCGTCCCGGCCGGCGGCCTGGTGGTCAGCGACCCGCTGCCCGGCCGGGTGGCCCCGCTCGCCGACCTGTTGATCAGCGTGTACGTGTCCAGCGCGGCCGGCCCCGGCACCGGCCACGGCATGGCGATGCAGACGTCCTACCTGGGTCCCGGCGATCACGCCGCCGACGCCGGCGCGGCCGCCTTCCCGCAGCGGACCCAGTCCTGGTTTTATCTGGACTCGGTGTCCGTGGCCGCACCGGCCAAGACCGGCGCGGTTGTCGTGCTCGGCGACTCGATCACCGACGGCTGGCATTCCACCACCGACCAGAACACCCGCTGGCCGGATTACCTGGCGCGCCGGCTCGCCGCCGCCGGAACGCCGGTGCAGGGCGTCGCCAACGAGGGCATCTCGGGCAACCGGGTGCTGGCCGACGGGGCCGGGCAGGCCGCGATCGGCCGCCTCGACCGCGACGTCCTGTCCCAGCCCGGCGTGCGGACCGTGATCCTGTTCGAAGGCGTCAATGACATCAAGGCCACGCCGGCGCCGACCGCCGCGGACCTGATCGCCGGCGACCAGCAGATCATCGATCGGGCGCATCGGGCGGGCAAGTGCATCGTCGGCGCCACGATCCTGCCGTTCCGGGGCTGGTCCGAGTGGACGCCGTCCGGCGAAGCCGTACGCCAGCAGGTCAACGCGTTCATCCGGACCGGCCGAGCGTTCGACGCGGTGATCGACTTCGACGGGCCGATGAGCAATCCGTACGACCCGAGCGAGATCTTCCCGCCGTTCGACGGCGGCGACCGCCTGCACCCCAACGACAAGGGCATGCAGGCGATGGCCGACACGGTCAACCTGGCCTCGCTCGCCTGCCGCCGCTAGCGATCGACCCGGAGGCGGTCGAGACCATCCAGCAGGAGGTTCACGGTGAACTCGAACTCGACCTGGCTGTCGCACCAGCCGAGCGTGGGGTCGGCGGCATCGTGGATCTCGGCCGCCATCATCTTTGTCAAATAGGGCATGGTCGCGGCCATCGCGGCCGGATCTACCTCCGCCCGCGCGGCCGGATCGGCGTCGGCCTGCGCGACCAGCCCGGCGTCGGCCGCCACGTCCCCGCCGGCCGACGCCGGGCTGAAGATCTCCTGAGCGAACCCGAGCGGCAGGCTGCCGAACGCGTGTAGTGCCCGGTGCGCGAGGTGGTACGAGAATCCGGCTCCGACCAGCGTGCCCACAATGGAGTCGTAGTACGCGATGACGCCGGCCGGGATGCTCCGCCGTCCGCTCAGCACGCCGGGCACCCACGGGTGACCCAGCATGACCTGACGGGCGGCGAGGAACTGCTCGCGCAGCCGGGTACGCCAGGAGCGATCGCCGCCGGTCTCCCCGACCCGGCCGACCGCGGCACCGATCTCCGCGACCACGGTCTCGACCACGCCGTCGAGCAGCGCTTCCTTGTCGGCCAGGTGGTAGTAGAGCGACATGGCCTCGACGTGGAGATCAGCGGCGAGACGACGCATCGTCAGCGCTTGAATCCCCTGCGTATCGACCAGCGCGACCGCGGCCGTCAGGACCCGCTCGCGACTGAGCGGCTTCCGAAACGCCTTCGCAGCCACCGAACCCCTCCCCCTTGTTCCCACCTTACCTTGTATGGTTACCTTACGAGGTAAGGCGGTGGTCGGATCCGATCATCTACGTGAGTCGGTACGGCCTCCAGAGGAGCCACCATGCACCCACTCGTCCGCACGGCCCGGCTGACCGGGCTGCTGTACCTCGGCCTGGCCATCGCGGGCGGACTCGGCTTCCTACTCATCCGGCCGCACCTGTTCGTCGACGGCAACCCCGGCGCGACGTTCGCCAACCTGGTCGCGCACGGTTCGCTGGCCCGCACCGGCGTCGCCCTCGAGTTGCTCGTCGTGGTCACCCAGGCCCTGGCCGCCGCGTGGTTCTATCGCCTGTTTCGCACCGTCGACACGTTTGCCGCCGGCGGCATCGCCGCGTTCGGCCTGGTCAACGCGGTCGCGATCCTGGTCAGCGCCGCGTTGCTGGCCACCGCGGTCGGGCTGGCGGCCGACCCGGTCGGCGACGCGGCCGCCTCCGTCCAGTTGATGTACCTGGTCAGCGCCAACCTGTGGGGCGTGGGCGGGCTGTTCTTCGGCCTCTGGCTCATCCCGATGGGGTGGTGCGTGCTCCGCTCGGGCTGGATGCCCCGCGCGCTCGGCTGGATCCTGATCGGCGGCGGCATCGGATACGTGCTCAGCGCGTTCATCAGATACCTCACGCCCGACGCAACCGCCATCTCCGACGCTCTCGCCTTCCCGGCGACCGTCGGCGAACTCTGGATGATCGGCTACCTGCTGGTCCGCGGGGTCGGGTCGTCCGCACCAACCCCGTAGGCTGACAAGGCACCTGACCAAACCGCAGAGGGATGCCCTGGCGATGTGACCGAACGGATCTTCGATCGGCTGTGGCTGCAGGCCGCGATCGACCTTTCCCGCCGGTGTCCACCGAGCCGTCGGGCCTACGCGGTGGGCGCCATCATCGTCGCAGCCGACGGTCGCGAGCTCGCGCGTGGCTATTCGCGGGACGGCGATCCCCGGATCCACGCGGAGCAGTCGGCGCTGGCCAAACTCCGCATCCCGCACCCCGACCTGGTCGACGCGACGATGTACAGCTCGCTGGAGCCGTGCAGCATTCGCAAGTCAGATCCCGAGACGTGTACGGAGCTGATCCTGTCGGCCGGGATTCGACGGGTCGTCCTGGCGCTGCGCGAGCCGCCGATCCTGGTGGACTGCCAGGGAGTGGAGATCCTGTGCGGCGCCGGCGTGGAGGTGATCGAGATTCCCGACCTGGCGGCCGAGGTTCGCGCGATCAACGCGGACCTCTTCGCGAGCAATCGATGAGTGTCTAGTCCGGCGGGCGCACTCGGTCCACCAGGGCGGCGGCGAAACGCGCGGCCACGGTGGCAACCGCGGCACGCAGTTCCGGGCCGCCGTCGACCCGGAACGCGAACGGCACGGTCGCCAACCACTCCTGCGCGTACATCGCCGGATTGCTCGTGCTGCCCACCAGCACGCACCCGTCGCCCAGTGGTTCGAGCCGGCCCATTGGCGCTCGGATCCACGGCGCCACCGCGGCCGGCGCGGCGTCGAACACGACGCGGGTACCGAACTCCCACCCGGTGCCCAGGTTCTCTTCCACCGCCGCCACCGGATCGAGGCCGTCCGGCGGCTCGAATCCGTGCCCGGTCTGCTGGACCGTGCGGACCCGGTCGAGCCGGTAGGTGCGGATCGCGTCCGCGCGGTGCGAATGGCACAGCAGGTACCAGCGCCCGTGGCGGACCACGACCGCCCACGGATCCACCTCGGCCGTCCACTGCCTGCCGGACTCGCTCTGATAGGTGACCAGCACCGCGCGTCGGGCCGCGATGGCGGCGACGATGGCGCTGGTGGTGAGCGGATCCGGACTCACCGAATGCCGGTCCGGCGCGGCCGAAGCGTGCTCGCGCAGCGCCGCCGCTTGCCGGCCGATGCTCTCCGGCAGCGCCCGGATGACCTTGCCCAGCGCGGTGCCGACCAGGTCGTCGGCGTCGGTGGCCGCCGGTTGGCCGTCGAGCACCGCCATCACCAGAACGAGCGCCTCGGATTCGGTGAAGACGACCGGGGGCAGCCGGGTGCCGCGGCCGAGTCGATACCCGCCGTACGGGCCCCGGGCCGACTCGACGGGGATGCCGGCCTCGCGGAGGATCCCGACGTACCGGCGGGCGGCCCGTTCCGTGACGCCCAATCCCCCGGCGAGTTCGTCGGCCGTCACGCCGGGGCGGGTCTGCAGGATCTCGAGCGCCCGCAGGGCCCGGGCGGTGGGGCTGAGATCGGTCGCCACCCGAGCAGGTTAACGGATCACGAGAGGAACCGGAAGCAGATCGTCCGGAACTCGCCCTACCGTGAGGCCGTGACCAACCGGCTCTCCGCCGAACGCGATCTGACCCGACTGGAGAAAGAAGCCCGATCATGGACATCCTGCTGATTGCCGGCATGTGGCTCGACGGATCCGCGTGGGACGGCGTGGTGCCCACGCTCGAGTCGCTCGGCCATCGTCCGCTACCGCTCACCCTCCCCGGTCAGAGCGCCGGATCCGCATCGGCCACACTGGACGATCAGGTGGCGGCGGTGGTCGCCGCCGTGGACGCGTCGCCCGGAAAGCCGGTCGTGGTGGGGCATTCCGCCGCCTGCACACTGGCCTGGCTGGCCGCCGACGCGCGGCCGGAGAAGGTGGCCAAGGTCGTCCTCGTCGGCGGCTTCCCGTCCGCCGACGGTCAGCCGTACAACGACTTCTTCAAGTCGGTGGACGGCGTCGTGCCGTTTCCCGGCTGGGGCCCGTTCGAGGGGCCGGACGCGGACGACCTCGACGAGGAGACCCGGCGACGTTTCGCGGCCGCCGCGATCGATGTCCCGGCCGGGGTGACCGAGGCCGTGGTACGCCTGACCGACGAGCGGCGGTTCGACGTCCCGGTGGTGGTCGTGTGCCCCGAGTTCACCCCGGCTCAGGTCCAGGAGTGGATCGACGGTGGCGAGGCGCCGGAACTCGCTCGGGCCAAACACGTCGAACTCGTCGACCTCGACTCGGGCCACTGGCCCATGTTCAGCAGGCCGATCGAACTCGCCCGCCTCCTCGCCGCGGCGGCCGGCCAGGACTGAGGATGACGAGTTGCTGGGTCGCTCTGGTCATCGCGACATAGCGGTCCACCGCTGATTCGATGCCGCCGCCGAACGCTTCCGGGTCGACGAGAACGACCAGATCGAATTCCAGCCCCTTCGACAACTCCGGAGTCAGCGACCGAACACGCGGCGTCGCCGGAAACGTCGGATCGCCGATCACGCAGGCGATCCCGTCGGCGTGTGCGGCAAGCCAGGCGTCCAGGATCAAATGCAGATCAGAAACAGATCCGTGTACGACCGGGACGTCGCTGCGGCGGATCGAGGTCGGCACGTTGGCGTCCGGGAGCACGGACCGGATGACCGGCTCGGCCTCCGCCATGACCTCTTCCGGCGTCCGGTAGTTGATGCTCAGCGTGGCCACGTTGATCCGGTCCAGCCCGATCCGCCCGAGCCGGTCCGTCCACGACTCGGCGAACCCGTGCCTGGCCTGGGCGCGGTCCCCGACGATGGTGAAGCTCCGGGACGGACAGCGCAGCAGCAACAT
>Ga0307516_10009793_pt1 | contig 10630 bp, 11 predicted proteins | sample 19_EM_MG_FD_203310 | JGI IMG/M metagenome (GOLD analysis project Ga0307516, IMG submission 203310) | Populus trichocarpa ectomycorrhiza microbial communities from riparian zone in the Pacific Northwest, United States - 19_EM | ecosystem: Host-associated > Plants > Roots > Unclassified | place...
CATAGTGACTCAGTCCAGTTCTATTCTCTATATCTAATGTACATCTATATATGCTACTACCACACTTCGCGTTTCCAGCACAAGCACCCAGCGTCACATCCATCACCGCTGTTTTTGACGCGCGTAGTATTGCTGAGTGTCGGAAACAAAGGAAAGTTGGCAAATACGACACGACGCGATGAGCCCGATGTGATGAGCCCGACGCGATGAGCATGACGCGATGAACACGACGCGATGAGCACGACGCGATGAGCACGACGCGATGAGCACGACGCGATGAGTACGGCGCGATGAGCACGACGACTATGAGGAGGATGGCAATGAGGACGCCGGCGGCGTGGACGATAGCGAGTAGGACACGGTGAGTATGAGAGCGAGTAAGACGTGACGAGTATGGGAGCGAGTAGGACGTGACGAGTATGAGAGCGAGTAGGACGCAGCGAGGACGATAGCGAGTAAGACGCGGCGAGGACGATAGCGAGTACGACGCGGCGAGTATGATGGCGAGCTTTATGGCATGGTTAGCACTACTCTCAGAGTGACAGAGACACCGGGAAGTTGTAGAATACACAGTGACGAGTTGATGTCAATGAGGGTGCCGGCGGCAAGGACAATAGCTAGTAGGAGGCGGCAACCACGATGGCAAGCTTTGTGGCATGGTAGGACGACGACGAGTATCTAGGACGAAGTGAAAGGAGAAGAAAAAAGGGGTCTAGGAGCGATGAGGACGCCGAACCTTGCACAAGCGCAAGTGTTGGTAATGGCTTGGCGCTTTGCATTGACATCATACACGCTGCGTCCTACTCGCTATCTATCGTTCTCGCTGCCAGCAATATCATTGACATCATACTCATCACATCGTATTGTACCAGCTCCCACCGCTGTTCCTGTCACTCTGAGAGCTGTGCTAACCATGCCACAAAGCTCGCCATCGAGGTCGCCACCTCCTACTAGCTATCGTCCTCGCCGCCGGCACCCTCATTGACATCGACTCGTCACTGTGTATTCTGCAACTTCCCGGTGTCTCTGTCACTCTGAGAGCTGTGCTAACCATGCCATAAAGCTCGCCATCATACTCGCCGCGTCGTACTCGCTATCGTCCTCGCCGCGTCCTACTCGCTCTCATACTCGTCGCATCCTACTCGCTCCCATACTCGTCACGTCTTACTCGCTCTCATACTCGCCGTGTCCTACTCGCTATCGTTCACGCCGCCGGCGTCCTCATTGCCATCCTCCTCATAGTTGTCGTGTTCATCACGTCATGCTCATCGTGTCGTGCTCATCGCGTCGTGTTCATCGCTTCGTGCTCATCGCGTCGGGCTCATCGCGTCGTGCTCATCGCGTCGTGTTCATCGCGTCGTGCTCATCGCGTCGTGTCGTATTTGCCAACTTTCCTTTGTTTCCGACACTCAGCAATGCTACGCGCATCAAAAACAGCGGCAATGGATGTGACGCTGGGTGCTTGTGCTGGAAACGCGAAGTGTGGTAGTAGCATATATAGATGTACATTAGATATAGAGAATAGAACTGGACTGAGTCACTATGCCTGGAACCCGCTGCGTATTTGTGAATGCGACGCGAGTATTTGCTGCGATCTTCCGTGCCTTGACAGCCAGCGTAACCACGGTGCCATGACACGTATCGTCCGGATGCCATTTGCCCTGACACGGCTGCGTCCAGAAGGAAAATGCCCTAACACGGCTGCATCCAGAAGGAAAATGCTCTGACACGGCTGCGTCCAGAAGGAAAATGCGCTGACTCCGTATGTCCAGAAGGAAAATGCCCTGACACCGTGCGTCCAGAACGAAAATGCCCTGCCACGCTCTGTCCGGTAAGCAGATGCCGTGGCGAGCTGCGTCCGAATTCACATTGCCTGTGCGTTTTGCATTGGGAGCGGTATATGCGCTGCCAGGGAGCGTCCAGTGTATCCCAAGCGCCTGGTGCGTCAGGACGCAGCCTGTGCGTCCGGACGCACATTTTTTTTCCTGATGTCCATCTCGGCTCCGGGTACTCAATTCCGTCCACACGAAAGCACAAGATAGCTCAGCAGCGCATTGGCCCCTTCAAGATACTTGAGGTTGTCGGGAAGGGCAAAGCGTACAAATTGCAGCTTCCGCCTCATTATGGGATCCAACCTGTGATCTCCATTGTACACTTGGAGCCGAGCCCAATCCCAGGATCGGATCCTTATAAGTGACTAGTGCCGACGAATGACTTAGCCCCGATGGCAGGACCCCACAGCGAGCTGGAATGGGAGATCGAGGCGATAGTCGGCAAGCATACCTCCAAGAGAGGCCAGAGAAAGAAGACAGAGTTCCTTGTCAGATGGAAGGGGTATGGACCAGAATGGGACTCATGGCTTCCCGACGACAACTTGCCGAATGCCCAGGAAGCTATCGCCGAATACCAGGCATCCATTTGAAAGCATAAAAAATATAGGATTGGGAAAGGATATGGAGTTTCTGGAGGATACGGTTGTTTGCAGAAGTATGATTTCGTACGATTTGTTTCTTTTCTACAATGATTAGCAGGGTGTTTCGTTTTTTCTTTCGTTTGCTTTCATTTTTTTTTTTTTTTTTTTTTCATTTTTTTTTCTTTCTGATGTTTCTTTTTGCTATCCTTTGTTTTGTTTTTTGGTTTTTGTTCCGTTTCTAGGACACCGAGGGCGGCGTCCAAAGTTGGTGGCGATTGTCACCCTAAGCCGGGTGTTGCTGGGCGGCACCAGGCCGAAACAGCACCTTACCAGAGGCACCTCGCCGGAACGGCACCTTGCCGGAGGGCAGCCGGCCAGTCAGCACAGAAGCGGCACACCGCTGGCAGCGGAAGGGTGACTGCGCAGGAAGAGCTTGGCAACCGCTATATAAGAGGCAAGCTCCTCCCACTCGTAGATAGAAAATGACATCTTCTTCTCTTTCTTTCTTTCTTGTCCGTAGCTTCGTGACACAAAGTATACAGACCTGGGCTCGCCTTCTAGTTATCTCAAAAGAGAAGAAAAGGCTCCAAGGAAAAACAACAACCCAAGGAAAAAGGAAAAGGTGTGTGGTCGCGCATGCCGGAGCCAGAGACCGTATGGTGGGTTGGTCGTGCATGCCGAAGCCCGTGACTGTGTGGTTTGGTGGTGACGAGGCTGGGACCATCAGTCACTGGGTGGTGGTGTTTTTTGTGGTTCGGATGTGCTGGGGCACTCGATTGCTGATGGTGTATTGGGCAGTGAGGGCTGTGGCCAACAACTGCCAGGTGGTGTTGCGCCATCGGGAGTATACACAGGTGTATACGGCCGTCGGGGGAGGGGTTGGTTCGGGTCGTTTGTCGTATACGCCGCGCATACGACCGCCAAGGGTCCTGGTGGATGCGGGAGCCGGAGCTTACGACCGCTGGGCATCGTGGTGGCGGTTTATGCAAGCCAAAACTCACGGCCGCCGGTTGGTGGTGGGCCACTGGTTGCGTGCGTACGTACGCACGGCCGCCAGCAGGGGTTGTGGTTAGTCGCTGGCAGTCAGGACCGGTGTCCTGCAGTAGCCGAAGTGTGGGTGGGTGTGGGCTTGGCTGACTTTTCAGGGTCAAGGCCATGCCCCCGGGGTTTTGAGGAAGGGTCTGGTCGCGCCGACACAAATGATGCGACCAGAGAGAAGTTGTCGTTTTCTGTCCTGCGAGCGTGACAGGAAAACAAAGAGTTGGATCTGTCACGATGGTGCGACCGAATAAGTGTTGTAGATGCCCTCGGCCATCAGAGGTAGACTCTGATGACCGTGGGGAGAAGTTGTTGTTGTTGCGCTCGCGGATGGTTGGGGTTGTTAGAGTGGATAATAGATTGCGTGGAGAAGAATCTCCAGACTAGCTACCGCGCCCCTTCCTTTATACCTTTTCCTCCACTGTGGACATCACAGTCTCGCCCGCAAGACCAACACAGAATATCGCCTTCATGACTCAATCGCCACGCCCCAAAGAAACACACGATTGTACTCGACTCTCACCCTCTTTGCCCCGAAACAGACTAACACAAGGCAGACACCCAACAGTAAGAAAGCAACAAGGAAAGCATACAACCGGAAACCTGATAAGGAGAAGGGGAAGCACAAGTATAGTAAGGCAGACACACAAACAGTGAGGACACGACAAGCACCGCATGATAATCAATAAACATAACACAAGGCAGAGCGAGTGTCATGAACCTGGCGCGACAGGCTCCTTGGCGCGGGCGCCGGTGCCACTCTCACTCTTGTCGCCCTGTGGCTCGTCCTCGTTTCTGCTGCCGCAGCCGCGGTCATCCTCCGTGCTTAGGCGCCTCGACCGATATCTGCCATATCGCTCTGGTAGTGATATCCCCGACCGCTGGCCGGTCTAGACCTCTCTCCTTCGTCTCCATTATGTTACTTGCGCGTCCTTTCTCCTGTCTGCTACGTTTGTTGTCTCCCATTGATTGAGCTTGCGCGTCCTTCTCCCATGTTCGTTACGAGTATTGTTTTCCCTTGATTAAGTTGTACGTCAGTCTTCCTTTCCTTTACTGTTACTGCTTACGCGTCCTTTCTCCTGTTGCCACAAGTAGAGTGTTGGCCACGCGGAGGCCGAGTGCGATCATGTGTTTTCCTTGGGCACGGCGATCGAGTCATGATGTTAGATGGAGGAACTGTGTCAGTCTTGCAGGCAAGCTGTGATTCCACAGGGGGAAGGAAAAGTATAAAGGAAGGGCGTGGTAGCTAGTCTGGAGATTCTTCTCCACGCAATCTATTATCTCTCTCCACAGACCAATCTCTCTACCCCCGTGAACCGGCGCTGTGACCTCCCACTGTAAGACCCCACAGAAGTAAGGCGAAGCCGAATACCGCAACGATACCACACCGGGCGTGAAGAGATTAGGGCAAAGCTGAATACCGCCACAGCGAAGCCGAATATCGCAACGATACCATGCTGGGCATGAAGAGATTAGGGCGAAGCCGAATACTGCCACAGTGAAGCCGAATACCGCAATGATACCACGCCGCACGTGAAGAGATTAGGGCGAAGCCGAATACTGCTACAGCGAAGCCGAATACCGCAACAGCGAAGCCGAATACCGCAACGATACCACGCCGGGCATGAAGAGATTAGGGCGAAGCCGAATACCGCCACAGCGAAGCCGAATACTGCAACGATACCACGCCAGGCGTGAAGAGATTAGGGCGAAGCCGAATACCACTACAGCGAGGCCGAATACCGCAATGATACCCTGCCAGGCGTGAAGAGATTAGGGCAAGGCCAGATACCGCCACAGCGCAGCCGAATACTGCCGAGCGGCGACTAAGACTACGTTACCTGTCGAGCAGTACGGGTTAGCGCGGCAGGATCTTGACACTAGATTGCATCTCCCAAATCGACACCTGATGTAGCAAGGATGCAGTGGATCCCTGGGACGAGAACACCAGGGACCCCCTCAATCTCCACGAATTCAGGTATGTCCCTGACGACCAGGGAGCACCAAGCCCAGTAGCCCCAGAGCAACGATCCAGACCACAGACACCCGAGTTACCAGAACAACCCCGAAGAATGACGGAAGGACCTCACCTGTTGACAACAGAAATGTTGCAGACCCTCTTAGCAGCACGCGACCGACCGCCGCAAACCAGCTACCCAAAGCTCCGGGACCCCGAACCCTTCGAAGGAGACAAAGCAAAGTTCAAAACGTTCTTGGCCCAGTGCGAGCTGAAATTCAGAACAGAAGGAAGTTGATTCGACAATGACGAGAAAAAAACGGGATACGCCCCCGCCTTACTCCGAGGGGTGGCATGGAACTGGGTGGAAACCTTTCTAAACCAAGAAGGAGGGATAAACTTGACATGGGAAGAACTGAAGACCAGCATGAAGCATGCGTTCGGCCAAGTGGATGCTGAGGAAATAGCATTCGAGAAATTCCAGAAAATCCAGCAGGGAAGTCGAACGGTGGCAAGCTACTGGGCGGAATTCCAGCGGATCCAAGCAGACCTCCCGTATGTGGACAATGTATGCATCGCACGATTCCGGGACGGACTGCACCCCGAAGTAAAGAGACACTAGGTCATGAGCGAAACACCAGCCACGGTCCTGGTAGACTACGCTACCACCGCAATCAAAACCGATAGCCGCTTATGCAACCTCGCAGTCATCAGCCGACGACCGATAGCCAACCCAGAAGTGCGCTTCCATGTACCGACAAGAGAACCCGCGTCAGTACCCCCAGGGGACCCGATGGACCTCGACGCAACCCGACGATTCAAATTTGCACAGAGAACGCCGACCCAATACCCCCGACGAACAAATATGGATGAATGTTACAACTGCGGAAAGAAAGGGCACTTCGCGAGGGAATGCCCCCAACCCAAGAAAGGACGAATTCCATGGAGGAAGCCGTATCGGGCAGCGGAAGCCACGTACGAGGAAGAACCCGTGGAGAAGGAAACAGGGAAAGCAACCGAACCGGCGCGAAACGACAGCCCTCGGGAATAGGCCTAAGCAACAGCCACCCGAGGGTGAAACCCGTTGCAGAACCAGACCCAGCTCTCAGAATCCGAACAACCAGGTATGACCGCAAAGAGAAAATCATGATCAAAGTACGCATCATAGGAACTGATGGAAACGAACACCACTGCACCACCCTGGTAGACAGCGGGGCATCCGAGAACTTCATCGACAAAGCCTACGCCGAAGCAAGCAGAAATCCAATGCAGCAGAAAGCGACACCAAGACGGGTCCTGACCGTGGACGGAAGTGAAGTCACCAGTGGGCCGGTAACCCACGACACTGAAGTCCACCTGAAAATCAATCATCATTAGGAAGACATCCGGCTACACTGCATTACAATCGGAAACGTACCGGTCATTCTACGACTCCCATGGCTCAAGCTTCATGACCCAGTAATAGGATGGAAGAACCACACTGTGAAATTCCACTCGGACCACTGCACCGAAAAATGCTTACCCAGCTCACCCAGAGCTAGCACGGTCCCAGAAGAAAAGGCCACGGAGCAATACCACAAGAAAACACCAGAAAATTGGGGAATCAGCGAAACAGACCCATGGGAAGTATGCCAGGTGTTAATCGACAAAATTAAGGAGACCTCCAACAACAGCAACAACTCAATTCCACCAGAATACCATGAATTCCTTGAGGTGTACACTGAGAAAGAACCCACGGCACCTGCGCCCCATCGTACCCAGGACCACCATATCCCACTAGAGGAAGCGAAGACACCCCCGTATGAGCCACTGCGACCCCTGAACGAAGACAAAATAAAGGCCCTACGAGAATACCTAGAAATCAACGAAAAACGAGAATGGATCCAGGCATCCACCTCCCCGGCCGGAGCACCAATACATTTCGTCAAGAAAAAGGATGGAGGACTACGCCTGTGTGTGGACTACTGGCAACTAAACGAAATCACAATTGAATATCGGACACCGCTGCCACTGATCGGCGAGTCTCTCGATCAACTCTCTAGCACCACCATCTACACCAAACTCGATATACGAGATGTGTACTACAACCTCTGCATTGCAAAGGGCGACAAATGGAAGACAGCATTTCGAACACGATATGGGCTATACGAGTATTGCGTCATGCCGTTCGGACACACCAAAGCCCCGGCATCCTTCCAACGATGGATGAAAGAGATCCTGAGTGACTATTTAGACATCTTCTGCGTGGCATATCTGGACAACATCCTGGTCTTCTCGCCTGACGAGGAAACACACCGAAAACATTTCCGGGCAGTACTCACACAAGTACGTGACACCGGACAAACACTGAAAGCATCCAAATGTGAATTCCACGCCATGGGAACAGAATATCTGGGATATGTCATATCGCCAGAAGGGCTGAGAATGGACGAAGAAAAGATCCGAACAATCAGAGACTGGAAGGAGCCAACAAACATCAAAGGGGTGCAGAGCTTCCTGGGTTTCGCCAACTTCTACCGAAGGTTCATCAGAGACTATAGTAAGATTACAATGCCCCTCTCCTCCCTCACAAGGAAGGACAAGTTATGGGAATGGGGTGACAAGCAGCAGGAGGCATTTGAGACGCTAAAGGGAGCAATGATCACGGAACCGATATTGCAACACTTCGATCCGGAACAACCCGTCACCATTGAAACAGACGCCTCAGACTAGGCCATAGGAGCAATCTGCTCACAACCTGACGCAAAGGGAATCCTGCATCCTGTAGCATACTACTCGAGGAAACTCAAAGACCCGGAGCGCAATTACGACATCCAGGATAAGGAGCTACTGGTGATAGTCGACGCACTACGAAAATGGGATACTTATTGTGAAACAATGGGACCAAAAATCACGATCCTCACCGACCTCAAAAACCTCGAATACTGGAAAACAAAAAAAAATCTCAATTTGCGACAAGCTCAGTGGGGTGAGCGATTAGCTAACTATGACTTCGTGATCAAGTATCCGCCTGGGAAATTGGCCGGCAAGCCAGACATCCTCTCTAGAGAGTCAGAAGACTCTCCCTGGGAAGGGGATATGAAGCATCGACAGAACCACGGTCGAATCCTGTTACCCGAAGAAGCGTTCCAAGCACTCCAGACCAAAACAACGGAAACCATCAACCTCGAGATAGACAAGGAACTCCTGAATGAAATCCGGACACTAAGTGCAGCAGATAAAGAGATCCAAGAAATCCAGAGGAAAAAAGCGAGCGGGACCACCCGTGACGGAAAGATCACGCTAGGGTTATGCGAGGAAAACAGTGGGTTGCTAATGTACGACGGCCTCATATGGGTCCCGGACAATGACACCCTGCGACTACGCATATTAAGAGACCACCATGACGCGCAAGCAGCAGGACACCCGGGCCGAGCAAGAACCCTGGAACTTGTTAGCCAAAATTTCTACTGGCCAGGGCAACGAAAGTACATTCACAGATACGTCGACCACTGTGACACCTGCCATCACATCAAGCCAATCCGACATGCGCCATTTGGACTGCTAAAGCCACTCGAACTCCCACACCGACCATGGGACACGATATCAATGGACTTTATCACCGCGCTGCTGATGAGCAACGGAAAAGATGCGTTATGGGTAATAATCGATCGCCTCACAAAGATGGGACATTTCGTCGCCTGCCAGGGCACCATAGACCCCGAAGACCTAGCAGACAACTTCCTCCGACAAGTTATAAGACCCCACGGACTGCCAAGCAGTATTGTATCAGACAGAGGGTCCCTGTTTACCTCAGACTTCTGGAAACGAGTAACGGAAGCACTCGGGATATCACGCAACCTCAGCACAGCCTTCCACCCACAAACGGACAGACAAATGGAAAGAGCCAATGCCACCCTCGAGCAGTATCTCCGGGCATACTGCAACTACCAGCAGGACGACTGGGAAAGGTTGTTGCCAATTGCCGAATTCTGCTACAACAACACACAAACCGGAACCACAAAAATAACCCCCTTCTTTGCCAACTATTGATATCACCCTCATTTCCTGCCAGACCTCAGCACCCGGAACGAGGAGACCCCGGAAGTGTCGGAATATGTCATGGCATTAAGAAGGTTGCATGAAGAACTTCGAGCAGAGATCAAGGAAGTCCAAATGTCTCAAGCAGAGCAAGCCAACAAAGCATGACATCCGGACCCGGTAGTGAACCCAGGCGACAGGGTCTGGCTATGACGGAAACACATCCGGACAACCCGACCATCGAACAAACTGGACCACTAGCAGATAGGCCCGTACACCATCCTCGAGAAGGTAGGCTCAAGAGTATATAAACTGGACCTAGCGGCCACTGTCAGGATCCACCCAGTTTTCCACATCAGCCTCCTCGAACCCACAGCGAGCACCGAACCCATCCCGGGACACCAACAAACACTGCCACCACCTGTGGTCATCCAAGAACAGCAAGAGTGGGAAGTAGAGAAAATCCTCAACTCGCGACACCATAGAAACCAGATCCAGTATCAAGTCAAGTGGACCGGTTTCCACAACCCCGATCGTACCTGGTATCCCATCCGCAACTTTGAGAACTCACCCGACCTTGTCCGCCAGTTCCACGAGGAATACCCTGAGAAACCTGCACCCCAACTCTAAAAACCCGATATGTCCACCACCACCACTGTCGACACCAACAAAGGCTGGACCTTTGCTGGCCGTAGCCGCACCTCCGAGTTTCCCATCACAACCTCTGCCGATAACGAACAAACGGAACTACCCACCAACGAACACAACGATGACTGGGGCATTGCTGCCACCACGACCGATGGATGGGGCGCCCCTCCAGCCACACCTTCAGCCCCACTGTCCGCCGCAGGACAGCCCCATACCAATGACCACGCATCCCTGCACTGGACGGCCTGCTACGATAACTACTGCAACACCCACCGCCACAGCAAGGACAATAACTACTACCCACGCCGAAGCCGCCACCGCCGAGTGACAAACTGCAACTGCCCGCTCCCACACCCTAACGAACTACTCGAAGTACCGTATTATCTCACTTAAGAGGTAAACTCTAAGCGCCACTAGCCGCGCCACTAGCCGCGCGCTAGGGCGTTTATGGACTAGCGCAATATCAAAAGGCGGCTATGGCCCGGGAGGGGTTTTTCCACCAATTACTTCATTATCTACACGAACTGCCCTCAACGCCCCTCTTCCTCCCAGCG
>Ga0307516_10009794_pt1 | contig 10630 bp, 6 predicted proteins | sample 19_EM_MG_FD_203310 | JGI IMG/M metagenome (GOLD analysis project Ga0307516, IMG submission 203310) | Populus trichocarpa ectomycorrhiza microbial communities from riparian zone in the Pacific Northwest, United States - 19_EM | ecosystem: Host-associated > Plants > Roots > Unclassified | place...
TTGCCGGATGTTTATTCACCCACTCCTTCACAGAGCGATGACTAAGAGCGGGGAATCATGTACTAAAAGCTTTCTTCTTCCCAGTGGTAGTAGCTCTCCGTCGTGATTCTCATCCTCTTCTTTCTTTTATCCAGATTGGAACTTGATTTGAACGTATTTGGATCCTAAGTCGGCTCCACTTTCTGGAATCCATGTTTAGCATCTAGTAGGCTTTATTAACACTGAGAGAAAGAGGCAACATGTAGCACTGTAGCAGTACCAGCACCACAGGCTTTATTACTGTCAACAAGTCTTTAACTTTGTGAGGGGAAAGATGTAAAAGAGAGAGGATAGATGAACCACGGGAATTTACAAGGGAAGAGAGGATTTGTGTGATGTTTTTAAGTTTTAAAGCATGGAAAAGTGAAGGAACAGAGAGGGTAGATGAACTTTGTGTTTGTGAGGTGATGGTGATGAGATTAGAAGTCATTTCTCTCTCTGCATAAAACAATAGGGTAGATTAACATCGGGTTCCACAAAATAACCTGGGTTTTATGGGTTGACCCGGGTTAACCCGGGTTGACCCATAAAACCCGGGACCCGGCCCTTTGACCGGGTCAATTTCCAAACCGGGTTTAATAACTATGGCTAGACCTAATCGTCTGTCAGGTAGTGTTCTTGCTTATCTGTTCCCTGCAAACCAGCGGCTACAATTCTCAAGTCTGTTAGCAAGAGGAATGGCACTATTGGCCCACCTATAGGGACTTCTCCTAGAGGCGTGGACACGACGCTAATGAGTGGATGCTAACCTCGTGATATCTTCTCGTTCACGAGAGAAGTGTCGGAGCCTTGGAGGAATAATGCTGGAAAAAATTGAGTATCCTTTTGTGCCGACGACAATTACTCGATACACCGGGAGTTACACCTCTTCTAGAAATGAGATTTATAGTCAATATATTTCATAATGGATCTCATGTTTATATTTATATAGAAGTAAGACAAAATTACTTTACAGAGAGAAAAAAAAGGAAAAGGAAACACTGCGCCACTGCCAAATAGCCCCTCCGTGTAATAAATACATGGATCATGGGCAGCAAGAGAAGCCCAAACATGCGAAAGCCCAGAACTTGTATTACAATGTTTCTGTAATATATTAATCATAGGATAATTCTAGAAACATGAGGATAGCTATATCATTAACTTACAGGAAATCCACTTATGTGTTATCTTATTTTTAAAAAAAAATTAATTCCTAAAATATGTCCGGGATGCCTCTAAAATTTGTTGTTCCTGACTGCTAGCTTGTGAGTTATCTCTAAATCTTCTGTCTTCACGATAATCTTGGTCTAGCTGCTGCAGCTTTTTCCTCCTTTGGCTATTCTCTCGTGACGACGAAGCTTCTTCATCTTCATGGCATGAAGGCTTATTACGAGGAGAAATATATATCGCTTCTTTGGCATCTTTGAGAATTCAGTTAAAAATGGATGTGAAGATTTCCCAGATAAAATATAATTTTAGAAATATAATATCATTCTAGGGTTTAATACACTTATTGTTAATGCTATATACTGGTTTAGGATCTCTGACCAAGTTGGCAACCGACAAGTGATTGAAAACCAGTTGCCAACGTTTACTTTCAACCCGAGCCTTCTATGCCGATTCGTGTGCTTTGATTGGTTGTTTAGTTTTCATTAAAAGGTTTTATTTCCAGCCATGATTGGTTGTTTGATGGAACAAGTGGACTCTCTGAATCCTTATCTATTGTTTGCTTAAATTGGTCGAACTAGCTAGTTCTCATGTGGAGACTAAAAATCCTTACAGTTAATGGTTTCGTCTAACCCATATTTTTTTTTTATTAACTTGAATATCCGAGCTGTGTATTAATTTCTTAGCTCTAAAATTAATTTAATAGCCCTAAAATTAACAATAAATCTCTAGTGAGCATGAGTTTCTAACCCATATTCTGATCCCACCATTAATGCCTATAACGGTAGATGTTTCCCTGCTCCTGCTCTGGGCAGTTCGGCTTTCCTAATCTAGCTGAAGGGCAAGACACAAGCACATTAAGTCAAGTGACACTGCTTGTCTGAATATAATTTATATTCCCCTCTGCCTCTGCTGCCAAAAAATCCAAAGTGTTTACTGAACTATTGAGCTCAAGCACGTTTTTCCCTTTGCGAAGAGTGGAGTTGATTTGCGGCGCTTTCCTTGATCGATCAAAACATGGTCTAGAATTCGCATGTCATTAAGTAGAAGAACGTGATTTGGGCCAGTTCTTGACAATCTTTGAGCAAATTCAACATCAAGCAATAAGCATGTCCAGCTTTACCTAAAAATTACGTCCTATATATTAATTAATCACGCCAAGACACGTTATAAATGCCAAGTTGCCAGCATTAATGGTGGCAAAGGCCAACCCTTTTTCATCCGATTGACATTATCGGCTTCACCTTTCTATTTGACTATATATATTGCAAATAAACATGTGATCAAAACTGTAAAGATTTATAGATTCAGCTCGATAACGAATGCAAAGATTGATGCAGAATATCTTTGCAATAGCGCCTTGTTTGAGTGACTTAATCTCACTTTTTTTTATTATTAACATGGATGGCCGAACTAGCTTGCTGTCCAACCATACATGTATATATATATTGTTCTGGCCATATATAAATCATAAGCTAGCTTAATGATCAGGTCTCTTTTTGAAGCAACTTACTTATACTTGGTGCCATTTATTCGCATAATTATCTGCAATTCCAGCTGCTGCTGCTAGCTGATAAATAATGGTCTTTATTGACTGTGTAATCTCTATCAACCACCATATTTCCTTTCTTAAATGCTGCTAGCAACATTGGGTAAGCTACTAACTGTGAACTAACTCTAATGGCTTTCTATTTAAGAAGGCGCATGGAATTTTGAAGGTTTGAAGTCAAAGGTTAATTCATATATACTACATTCATTGTAACAGATAACTAAAAATTGATGAAAAACGCGTACACGGCATGTATGATAATAATTTGGATGGATTTTTTTTCTTTTTTGTAGGAAACTATCCAATAATTCCCTCGCCCACTAGGAGCTTGAAAATAGAGTTTCTTTGCTCTGTCATGCACTGATCCTACACCTAAGGCGTGACAAGAGCATGAATTGGTAATAAAGTTGATAGCAAAGTTGAACGCAATCAGTTGGTGGGAGTTGAGAGATGGAAATGGACCTTAAACATCTTCACGTGTACAGCTCGCACATCGCCTTCTCTTATAAGATCACCTGCTTTCATTTCATGACCTCCCATCTTATAAAATAATAATACTGGCACACCAAACTCTCAAGTCCCATCTCTCTCTCTGTTTCTTTCAAAATTAAACAATGGATGTTCCCATGTTAGTATATGCTTTTCTCATCTTCTATCCCCTCTTCATGTTATGGAGGCGGATTGATAGGAAAAGGGACCGAGAATGTTATATACTAGACTATGAGTGCCACAAACCAACCGATGACAGGAAACTTGACACAGAGTGTTCTGGGCAAGTGATACGGAGGAACAAAAATCTTGGTCTGAACGAGTACAAGTTTCTGTTGAGAGCTATTGTGAGCTCTGGAATTGGCGAGCAAACCTATGGTCCCAGGATCATATTCAACGGTCAAGAGGAGAACCCTACATTACAAGATTTAATTTCGGAGATGGAGGAGTTCTTTCATGACAGCATCGGAAAGCTCTTGGCTAGGTCAGGCATAGCTCCTAAAGAAATCGATGTTCTTGTAGTTAATGTCTCCATGCAGTCTGTTGTGCCTTCTTTACCCGCTATGATCATAAATCACTATAAACTAAGGGAGGATGTTAAGGTTTTTAACCTCACTGGGATGGGTTGTAGTGCAAGCCTTATATCCGTCAACATTGTTCAAAACATTTTTAAGACTTACAAAAATGCTTATGCGCTTGTTGTCACCTCGGAGTCTTTAAGTCCAAATTGGTATGCAGGCAGTGATAGATCGATGATTCTTGCAAATTGTTTGTTCCGATCTGGTGGGTGTGCCATGCTCTTGACTAACAAAAGGGCCTTAAAGCACCGTGCCATGCTCAAATTGAAGTGCCTAGTCAGGACACACCACGGAGCTATAGACGAGTCGTATGATTGTTGCCATCAAAGAGAAGATGACCAAGGGCGCTCAGGGTTTCACCTGGACAAGTCACTCCCAAAGGTCGCTACACGAGCTTTGGTCGACAACCTTAGAGAAATAACCCCTAAGATCTTGCCTGTAAGGGAGCTGCTTAGATTTATGGTGGTGTCATTTATTAGGAAATATTGGAGCCACAGATCCACAAAAGGAGCTGGTTCTAGTCCTAAACCTGCTATAAACTTCAAGACAGGTGTTGATCACTTCTGCATTCACACTGGGGGTAAGGCAGTGATCGATGGGATTGGCGTTAGTCTTGATCTCACCGAGCATGACTTGGAGCCAGCAAGAATGACTCTGCATAGGTTCGGCAACACATCTGCGAGTAGTCTTTGGTATGTTTTGGGATACATGGAGGCCAAAAGGAGGCTAAAGAAAGGTGACAGGGTTTTGATGATTAGTTTTGGTGCGGGCTTTAAATGCAACAGCTGTTTGTGGGAGGTGCTTAGAGACTTGGGGGATGCAGGTAATGCGTGGACGGACTGCATTGATAGCTACCCGCCAAACTCATTGACCAACCCATTCTTGGAGAAGTATGGATGGATTAACAATGAAGATGATCCCAGCACTTTTGCATTCCCTTCTCCTTCTTAAGACATTGGTCAAGGTTTTAATTTCTTCGAGCTTCACACACACACACACACACACATATCAAAAAAAGCCATATCTTTGCTACTAGATCTGTATTTTTATTTTCTTTCCTAAAAGCTACGTACACCACTAAATTAAGTTGTTATATTGTTGAATCCTCCGGAGGATTTCATAACCCAATAAGGTGCATGTGCTGCTTCCAATATGATGAGAAGTTTGCATCCTGTTAGAGGGCTGTAATCCTTTTTTAGTTTTTTTTTTCCTTTCCTTTGCTTTGTTTTCACAGATTGATATGTTAAACGGTACTGTTTTATTTGTTTTTCCCAGAAAGTGTTTGTACTTTGTATTGATCTTTCTCTTTCAGAATAGAAGAATTGCTCTCAAACCCTCGTCCCCTGCAAATGCTGTTGTACGTGTTCTTTATTGCCGGAAGCGTTATTATTGGCAGTACACTTGTGAACTTCTAGTAGTACAGTAATTAATTTGTTTTTTGGTATACCGTGTGTTCCAATCATTCAAGGAATAAAATATTTTATATGCTATTATTATTGTTTTATTTTCTATATTTATTTTATATAAGATATTTTATCAAAGAAGCTCATCAATATAAAATATTTATGGTCAATTTATTAATCTAATTTATTTATTAAAAAATATTTTCAGAAATTTCATAAAATATTTTAAATAATAATTAACTTATAAAAAATAATCATTATTAATGCTGATATCATCATCACCTTTTTATATCTTCTTTATTACCATCACTTTTATTATTATTATTACTGTTATAACTATCATTATCTTATTATTGCAATACATTATTATTATTTTTCTATTATTTATCATTTTCAGAAATTTTAGAGAAAATTACCCTAATATTCTATAATTTAACTGAAATTAATTACACTTGTTTATTTAGTTTAGAAAAATTACAATTTAAATTTTAAATTTTACATGTGCGCTAACACTTAATATACTTGTTAAAAAAATCAATAAAAAATATCTGATTATTTATATATTTACCGTTATTTTTCATTTAATAATTAAAATGTCTTTATTCAAATTAAAAAAGAAAAAAAAACATAGCCACCATACTTTCCTTTTCGTTCTGACCAAACTGCCTGAATTTGCTGAACTAAATCCCCATACTTCTCCTTCTAACCTATTGTCATTGATTGATGTTTATTCCAAGAACAAACGTGTCTTCTCGAGGATTTCCTGGGAAATCATTATTGACGAGCGACATAAATGGTTTCTAAATTATCCATTTAAACTAGAATTAAAAGACCTTAAAGACAACGACAATGATGAAGCATTAGCTTCTCCTGTCATCACTCAACGAGGCTGAAAATCAAGAGAAGATCATTGCAAGAAGTTCATAAGGATCTCAAGTTGAGTTGATACTGGTGGACAAGCAGAGAGACAAAAGAGGGTGTTTGGTAGCGAAGTTGTGTCTGTGTTTTTAACAAAACACAGATGCAACCCGCTTGGTAAAGAAAAAAAAACAATTTACTATTCATGAGACCCACGACATTTCAGCGTCCAAAACGCAGGAGAAAAAAAAGCAGACGAATGCTGCTTCCTGCGCCCTGCATGCTAATTAATTAGCACGAACAGTGTAGCATGGCTACACTGTTCACTAAACAGTGTAGCCTTGCTACATTGTTCCGGTCGGACCGGTTCCTGCCGGACCGGTTCCAGTTCAAAGCTCAAAAGGGCATTGAACCAGGTCCGACCCAGTAAAATAAAAAATAAAAATTATTTTTTATTTTTTAATTGTGTCTTATTCAAAAAAACCTAGTGTTTAACATTATTCAATGACACTGTATAAATTAGACAGAGATCGCTTGATGACGTAACATTTATAGAATTTGATCGCAATTCCAATTTTATTCCTGATTATATTTTACCTGATGTTGTTGCGTGCTTAAGAAAAAAAAATTATAGTCCTTGTCGTATGTATTTCTTACGTGATGGAATTGTAGATAGTCTAATGGAACAATAAAAAATATTTTATATAAAGTATTATTTATTTCATTATGTAATAACAATAGTTAAATCTATAATATTTAAATTAAAAACCATCAATATTAATATATATTTTTTTAAAATTATTTTATAACCTCAATTTCAAAAGCATTATTAACCAAATACATTAAATTACTTTTTTTTCAATCTCAATTTCAACCACAGTTTTAACCAAACATATATTTTTTCAAACCAACCTCAACTAAAAGTACTTTTTATAAAATAACTTTTTTCAAACCACAACCACAACAGCAACCGCAATACCAAACACATCCAAAGTTGTCACGGTAGGAATTGCTTTTAAAAATATTTTTCACTCATAAATGAATTAAAATAATATACTTTTTATTTTTAAAAAATTATTTTTCACATCAGCATATCAAAATGATCTGAAAACACTACAAAATATTAATTTGAAACAAAAAAATAAAAAAAATTAATTTTTTAAAAATACTTTCGAAACGTAAAAACAAATAGGTTTTAATCTCTAAAGCTAAAAGCTACTTATGATTTTGATAGGTTTTTTTTTTTTTTTGATAAATCCATATGGGTATCTTGGGTTATCCATACCCCAATCTTAAGATTCTATGCAATAATGTCAAAAATCTTTGCAATCCATTTAACAAAATGAAAACTCAAAAAATGATTTTATTTCCATAAAATTTGATTTCATAGAAAAGTTAGTTTTTTGTGTTAGTTAAGATTAAATATTGACCAATAATTTCACATCCTTAAAATATTTTTGTGTTTGAATTGGTGATTTGGGTTTAGAAAAGGAGAAAAATGGTGTGTGAAAGAAATAAATCTCACATGAAGAGAGAGAAGGTAAGATGTGTTGTTTGATTAATTTTTAATTTAATATATACGAGGGTAATTTGATCATTTTATCATATTTGAAATTCTTATTGACTCATGATGTAATCTGTGATTTTTCAAAACTCGAGAAATAAAAGTGAAATTTTAGTCAAACTATAGAATTTTAGAGGTAATTTTTTTCAATTTTTAATTAACAGAATTGGATGCTGGCTACCTAAGAAAGTGTACGAGTGTTTTACCTCAAGTCTTGAATTGAGAGCTAACTCGAGTCAACACTACCTACATTTAACTTAAAAAAAAGGCTCAAAGCAATGTTTATTTTATCAAAACAATGATAGCCAAATTTTAGTTCATCAAGTCAAGCCTTGTCTTATAACTATAGTTTGAGAAAGGAATAAAAACAAGTGATCACCATAATTTCAATCTATGTTCATAGCTGCATGGGTAGACATTTAAATCAACACTATATAACACTCAAAATGCTTGGAAAAAAGAAGAAGAAAATCAACTCAAACAAATTTGCAACAAATAAATTCAACTAAAAAAATTCATATGAAAAAAATTTAAAAATCCTATAAATAAATCAACTAAAAATTGATCTCATATGAAAAAAAAATCTTACAATAACATTCATACAATTATTAAGAACAAAAACAATTAAAAATAAAATAAAAAAACAAATATCGTGAAAAAACATGAAAAAAAAAAAGAAATCTTACCTTAATGTAGTTGCAAGTGAAGCTAAGAAGAGAAAAAAAAACAAATTGTAAAGTATACTAATTAAAAAAAAATTTAGAAGAAAAAATAAGAAAGGAGAAGAAGACAAACCTAAGCATGGAGGAGAGGAGAGAAGAAAAAGAAATGGATATTGATGTTTTGTACAAATGGGGGAAAAGAAGAAGAAGAAGAAGAAGAAGAAGAAGAAGAAAAGGAGACGGGTCTGTTGTGAAATTAGGAATTCTAGGCTTTTTATTAGGGTGTTTTACCGATGGATAATTAAATATTAATATTTTTAATCATTTCGTTGGTGATTCCGTTGTAATATTTAATGAAAATTTTTAATTTAATAAAAAAAATTCAGAAACCGCTAAATATCACCGACGACTTTTCAATCCGTCGGTGAGTTCGTCAGTAATATTTAATTTAAATTTTTAATTTAATCTAAATTTTTAAGAAAACCGCCAAATAACACCAACGACTTTTCAATCCGTCAGTGATTTTGTCTGTAAAGAACAGTAATTAACAGTGCAATTGGGAAGTGAACAGTTCCAGAGCTCTCTGGAAAATACCGATGGATTTGCCGATGGATTTTACTCCGTCGGTAATTCCCTTTGTCATTGACATGATGAACAGTGTTCCGCTGGTAAAATCGTCAAATCATCAATTTTTTTACTTTGTTTTAATTATTTTGTTTCCCACTATAATTCCCTCGGTATATACCGAGGGAATATTATCGTTGGTAAAATCCGTTTGTATATTTTCGATGAAAATATTCCCTCGGTATTTTCGTTTGTATTTATCAATTTTCTGGCAGTGTAAAAAAAATTATTAACTCACTATATTTGACCTTAAATGTGTATTTTCTTTTGTATGTGTTGTTATGGTAGATAGAAGCGGGAGCCAACTTTTTTTTTTGTTGGGATAGATGCAACCTTAGTCGTTTTTTTTTTTAATTTTGTATCAAGTAACACTAAGGATCTATCCAGGTATTGTAATAACTAAATAGGTGGTTCATGCTATGTCTTAGGTTAATTTATGCTTTTTAACATAAAAAATATATCAAGACAATATAAACATTTTAAAAAAAAACTGAGATTTTGGTCATCAACTTAAATAAGTTTAATAAGCTTAGTTAATTTAATGATATGATTATAAAATAAGATATCGACAACAAATAAAGTAAAAACAAAATTCACAATGATTTAATGTAAAAGATGAACGCTTGCCAATATTATAGAAATATATTTTTACAATATTCTTAAAACATCCCAACAATCTTATTTGTTACAAAGTAAAAATTAAATGAGAACATGATAATTACATAGAAAGAAAAATGAAAAAAAATATGAATCTCAATTCCCAACAAATAAAATGTCGAATGATGAAATTAAAAAGAAAAAAAATTTAAAAAACAAAAAATAAATTGACCTGTGTTTGTCTGAGCCATAAGTGAATTCTTAAAAATAAATCCTCTAAAAGAAACAAATAAGATAATTTTTCATCATCCTTCTCAGGTAAAAATCAAACGAAATCTATAACTTAGTTATGGGATCAAGATATACTTTGAAAAACAGACTGGATAAAATTATGAGGTTTGGTTCTTAAACCAATCTAATATTGAAGGGTAAAATTAAAAAGAAAGAGCAATAAAAAAAGGCCCAACTCAACCCCAGTGAACGTGTTAAATCCATTACCCAAGACATGATATCAAAATAACTCCATAGAAAAGAAAGTTAACAAAATAACGAGTACCAATTTCAAACGAATCCAATGATGAGGGATGAAAATTTAAAAAAAAAATTAAGAAAAGGACTCGTAAACAACTAAAGCCAACTTGATCCAATTTTTAAAACTTGTGACATGGATCATGAGGCTGAATTACAACATAAAAGGCAAACAAAAAAAAAGTCAGATTCTCAACCAACCAAAATAGTTAGGCATAAAAGTGAAAAAACAAGTTCAACAAAAAAAGGGATAAAAAGGAAAAAAAATGTTGATTTAAAAAGAATTAGGATCAAATTTGACATAAAAAGAAAATCAAATCAAATCAAATCATGAGGGAAGAAACTGAGAAGAAATTTCAATTAATGATAAGAAAAAATAAAAATTACAATAAAAAAAATGAGGATAAAATTTGATATAAAAATCAAATATTAAGGGATGAAATTGAAAAACAAAATCAATAAAGAATTCAAGACCAAATACATTGCAATAAAAAGAATAATGATCAAATTTGACTCAATAAACAAATAACTAGCCTTCTTGTTTTTAAAATGGTCAGCATGTTTTTTTAGAAGGTGAAGGAGGAAAGAGGGAG
>Ga0307516_10009795_pt1 | contig 10630 bp, 5 predicted proteins | sample 19_EM_MG_FD_203310 | JGI IMG/M metagenome (GOLD analysis project Ga0307516, IMG submission 203310) | Populus trichocarpa ectomycorrhiza microbial communities from riparian zone in the Pacific Northwest, United States - 19_EM | ecosystem: Host-associated > Plants > Roots > Unclassified | place...
TGCCGCGTTGCGAGCAACGCGAACGCTCCAATGGGACACCGGTTTTGGCTCTGCCCGGTTGCTTCGGCGTGGTTTGTTGCATACCTTCGTCAAGTCCATCATTATCCTCCTTTCAGACGACATCATAACTTGCGAGACGCAGGAGAAGTTGGTGGCTGCGCGATTGCTCCTTACGAACGCCGGTAACGCTCCGAGCAACAATCTGGCCCGCAGCCTGCGAGCGGGCGCCGAGCCGGTCTTCATCGTTGGCTGCAACGACGACCAATTCGCCCTGAAGAAATCCGACGCCGACAGAAATTACGTCATCCCGCCTGCCAACCATCCGGAATGGGCCGAGGTGCTGCGGGGGATCATGAAGACGGAGCGTCTGGATCTCATTATTCCTACCGTCGATCCCGATGTTGATAGTTTGTCGCGCGCGCGGAAGAAGCTGGGCGAGTATCTGTTTCTGCCAAGCACCTCCGTGCTGGATCTCTGCCGCGACAAGTACCGTCTCATTGCACTGTTGCGCCGCAACGGAATCGACGCTCCGGCGAGCTATCCGGTACGGGACCTGAAGCACGTTACCAGGATATTCCAGCAGCTCAGGGGCGGCAGACCTTTATGGTGCCGCGTCCGGAGCGGGGCTGGCGCGCTCGGCGCCCTGCCGGTTCAGACGCCCGAGCAGGCGCGCAGCTGGATTCGATACTGGAAGGAGATGCGCGGAGTGCCGGTCAAGGCGTTTGTGCTCTCGGAATATCTTCCAGGCCGGGACTTCGGCTGCCAAAGCGTCTGGAAGGACGGCGAACTGGTGCTCATCAAGACATACGAGCGACTTTCCTATCTTGGTATGGGTAGCCAACCGTCGCAGGTCTCCTCCGTAGCAGCCCTCGCAAAGACGGTCTTCGAATCGAAAGTCGTGGACACCTGCGTGCGGGCCATCAAGTTGCTCGATGCAAGGGTGTCCGGCGTTTTCAGCGTGGATCTCAAAGAGGATGTGCGAGGCACGCCCTGCATCACGGAAATCGGCGTCGGCAGGTTTTCGTCTGCGACCAACATTTTTGATCTCGTCGGAAAGTACAACATGGCCGAGACCTTCGTCCGACTGGCGCGAGGCCTGCCGGTCAAAATCGAAGACCGCTACGACGCCTCACCGGACTGGTACATGCTGAGAGACCTCGATGGCCCGCCGCGCATCTTCCATGCCTCGACATTTTCCGATAACATCCTAAGCGCGTGGCAAGGGACGGGCTCCCGTCGGGGCCGCCGGAAGCAATGAAAAGGGGCAAATCGTATGGCGAACATCCAAACCTACAAGCGAGTAACCAAAGGTCGAACGCATATTCGGGTAGAGGTCACGCCCAAGAGCCCGGAGGGGAAAGCGCTGCTTCGTCAATTCGAAGCTGGAGTGAAGGCATTTGAGAAAAAATGGAAAGCGACCGCAGCCGCAAAAAAGGACCGTCTTGCAAGAGAGGCCAAAAAGAAAGCTGCCAAGAAGAAAGCCGCCAAGAAGAAGTAAGGATCTAGAGATCCGGGATTCAGTCGTCTCCGCTATCGCAATCGATGGAGGCCTCGATAGCCATGAGCTCGAGGCCCTTCAACTCGAGTTGAGGGCTCTTGCCAGCGCTTGCGGACTGGAGGTCACCGCCCTGGAAGTTACGGCTCGGGAAGTCAAGCCTGCGAAGCGCAGCTAGGACGGTGAAGCAAGCTCCGACTGGGCTTGCTCCAGCCAGGATTGCATACCAAGTTCCCGGAACAGGGCTGCGGCCGTGTTGAGGTGCTGCTCGGCGTTCCCCCGCTGGCCGGCCGATCTGTAGCGTTTTCCGAGCCCGAGGTGACACTGAGCCGCCAGTGGGCGCAGATCGAGCTCCTCGGCCCTTCGGAGAGCCTCAAGAAAATTTGTCTCGCTCTCATCAAGGAGGGAAGGGTCGCTCGCTCCGAGTTCGGCAAGGAAGCGGAGCGCGTGGGCCTCGTGGCCGTACTCACCCTGTTTGCGGGAAAGAAGCAGCGCCTGTCGGCCGCATCGCTCAGCATCGGCAATGCGGGCGCTGCGAAGATACGCCTCGCCCAGGCGGACCAAAATCATGGCGTGGCCACCCAGGCGATGCATGGTGCTTGCCTCGCGTTCGGTTTCCTCCAACAGGACGATAGCCTCGTCAACGCGATCGGCCAGACAATAGGCATGTCCAAGCGATGTGCCGATCAGCGGAAGCATCAACGGAAGCGTCCATGACTGGCAAAGATCGAGCCCCTGTTCGAGGAAATCGATGCTTTGGGACACTTCGCCTTGAAGGGCGCGCACGGTGCCGATGCCGTAATAGGAAAAGGCCAGGCTGTAGACGTGGTTCGCCCCCCGGGCAATTTCCACGGCCTCTTCCGAATAACGCAATGCCAGACCGAACTGGCCGAGTTCGGCGAGCGAGCAGACAAGATATACGCGCGTGAAGACTCCAAGAATTCCCGTCGTGCCCATGGCATCGGCGGCGAGATCATCTCGAAGCCGCTCAACACCCGCCGTCAATATTTTTGAGGCGCGATGATGATCTCCCCGTGCCGTCAAGGCTGGGCCCAGATGTCCGCTGGCTACGATGCGAAGCGGCAGGTCGTCCAGCTCGTCCGCAATACTCATTGCGCGTTCGCCGGCGTCAATTGCGGGGTCGAGGTTCCCCATCAGCCGATAATATTGGCACAGGAATGATGAAGCCTGACCAAGCCTTCGCTTGTCGACCAGCTGCGTCGCCTGCGCCTGCACCTTCTCGAGATGATCCAGGCATCTCTCAAGGTGGCCCAGGGGGTGAAGCGAATTTCGCAAGTCAAAACGAATATCGATGGCAAGTTCGATATTCTCTTTGGTTTCTGGCACTTTCTCGAGGATAGAGAGTGCCTGTTCGAACCAGACTCGTCCGTTCTCGAGCGCCGAACGCGACAGCGCCTTCTGTCCGGCCTGCCGAAGGTATCGAACGGCTTTCTCCAGCAGCTCACCGCGAACGGCATGCTGCGCCAGACGCTCAATGTGTTCGCCGAGCCGATCCCGATATAAAGTCTCTATCGCATTGACAAGTCGCGCATGAAGCGAACTCCGTCGTGCCCGCAGCAGCCCATTATACGTCACTTCGTGAGTGAGCGCGTGGGTGAATGAATATTCGACATCCGGATAAAGTCCGGCCTCAAACAGAAACTCGGCCGTCTTCAGGTGTTCGAGCGCATGATTGAGTGCTTCTTCCGTAAAATCGGCCATCGGTCGAAGCACCGCCAACGGGATCTCGCGGCCGACGACGGACGCGATCTGCAAAAGATTTTTGTCGTTGGGAAGAAGCCGATCGATGCGGGCCGCCAGGATGGCCTGCACCGTAGGAGGAACCTGAATATTTCCAATCGCACGCATCAGCCGATAATGACCTCGTTCTCCCGACAAGGCTTGTGTCTCCACCAGGGCACGAACCGTCTCCTCGAGAAAGAAGGGATTGCCGCCTCGCGCGATCAGAAGTTGCTTGAGCGGATCAAGTTCGGGGTCCCGACCAAGCAGAACTTCCAAGAAATCATGGGTGTCATGGCTCGGCAGCGCGCTCAGCCTGATCTGGCGGTAGTTTGGGCGGCTCGCCCAGACGTGTTCGTATCCGGGGCGATAATTGACCAGCAACAGCAGGCGGGCCGAGCCCAGCGCGCCCGCCAGGGCGTCGAGCAAGGCTTGCGTCTCGTTGTCCACCCAATGAAGGTCTTCGAAGATCAGGAGAACCGGCTGCTTGCGCGCTTCCCGCAGTATCAGACCTCTCACGGCATCGAGATGACGACGTCGGCGCTGAACCGGATCGAGCGCGTGCCAGCTGGCGTCATCGATGGGGAGATCGAGCAGCGCCAATATCGCGGAAAGCGTCGATTCAAGCCCCGCGTCGAGCGCAAGAGTTTTCTCGACCACCTTGCGCCGGATTTCCTGCCGCTCGTCCCGGTCCTGGATCGCAAAGTAGCTCTTTAGAAGCGCGACCACGGGCAAGTAGCTCGCCGCTCTTCCGAGCGAGGTCGCTGTGGTCTCGAGAACCAGCCAGCCGAGCAGCCGATGCGAGTGGGTGAACTCATAAAGAAGCCGCGATTTGCCGACGCCGGCCTCGCCAATGATCGCCACCAATTGGCCCAACCCCGTGCCGACGAGCTGCTGTGCACGGCGGAGCTGATCCAGTTCGGCCTCGCGGCCGATGAACTGGGTCAAGCCCCTGATAGTTGCGGCCTGCAAACGGGTGTGTGCGGGGCCCGCGCCGATGAGCTCATAGACCTCCTCGGGCGCGGCGAGTCCTTTTATCGGCTGCGGTCCGAGAGACCGCGTCGTTATATACCCTTCCGCCAAACGAATGGTCTTTGCCGTCGTCAGGATCGAGCCGGGCCGCGCCATCTGCTCCATCCGAGCCGCCAGGTGCGCGGTCTCGCCAACGACGGTGTATTCCATATCAAGATCTTTACTGATGGCGCAGACGACAATTTCCCCCGAGTTGATGCCAACGCGGATTTTGAGCGGCTGTTCGGCGCGGTCCGCCCGTTCGGCGGCGGATTCCTGGATCATCAGCGCGGCGTAACAGGCGCGCACGGCATGATCCTCGTGGGCCAATGGCGCGCCAAAGATAGCCATGATCCCATCGCCCAACAGCCTGTTGACGGTCCCCTCATAATAGTGGACGGCTTCAATCATCTGCTCGAGCACGGGATTGAGGATCGCCTGCGCGCTCTCGGGATCCCGGCCGGATATCAGCTCAAATGAGCCCGTGATGTCCGCGAACAGCACGCTCACCTGCTTTCGCTCGCCGTCGACCTCGGGTCTGGAAGTGAGGATTTTTTCAGCGAGGTGGCGAGGCGTTTGCGGTCTCAGCGCCATCGAGCGCGAAGACAAGAACTTCGGCCCACGCAGACCCGTGGGATGGCCGCATTCCGAGCAGAACTTGGCCGTCGGCGGAATTTGAGTGCCACAATTCGTACAAACAGGCTCAAGGGCAGAAGAGCATTCCTCGCAGAACTTCGCCCCCGCGCCGTTTTCGTGCTGGCAATCCGGGCAGATCATTTAAACTTCCAAGGAAAATCCCGCAAACGAGGGTAGCGTCCAGCACTACCGGCAACAAGCCACTATTTCGGATATCGCGCAATTGGCAACGCTTTGCGTCGATTGCGGTCATTGCCTCATGACCGAATTTTGACCCTGCCTGAAGCCGCTTTATCCGCCTGCAACCCCGCCCTATAATGGCGATTATCAGGGCCCACAGGGATCATCATGCTTCACGTCTGCTCGCTCGCCGCGCTGCCCGAGACCGTCAAGGCCACCGGCGCCAGCCATATCCTCACCGTGATGGCCGATGTCGATCAGGTGCAGCGGCCGGCATCGGTGCTCGAGCAAAACCACCTCAAAGTGTCGATGGACGACATCACCGAGCAGATCGATGGCTTTCTGGCGCCGTCGGATGCGCATGTCGAGAAGGTGCTGAACTTCGTCCGCGGCTGGGACCGCAGCGCACCGATGGTGGTGCATTGCTATGCCGGCATCAGCCGTTCGACGGCGAGCGCCTTTGCTGCGGCCTGCATGCTCAATCCGCACCGCGACGAGATCGCGATCGCGCGGCAAATCCGCGCCGCCTCCCCGATCGCCCAGCCGAACCGGCTGATCGTCAGTCTCGCCGACAAGGCGCTGGGCCGCGACGGGCGGATGCTGCGCGCGCTCGACGAGATGGGCCCGGGCAGCATGACCGTCGAAGGCCGCCCATTCCGCGTCGATCTGGAATAGTTTTGCCAGAGTAAAGCGTGCGACAATGCCGCCCCGCCCCGATTTGAACTTTTAACGGGCAGAACCGCACTCACTGGATTGCGACGGGCCGCTGGCGAGACCGTAAACGGTCCCGCGCGCCCGCCTGGAGGCCTGATGTTCGACAATCCGTTTGATTTTCTTGCGATCGTCATTGCGATCGTGGCGTTCATCTTCGCGCGCAAAGCCATGAATCAGGCCGCCGCGCTGCGCGAGCGGCTGGATCTGATGCAAAGATTGGCGCAGGCAGCCGCGGCACAGCCCGTTCCGCCGCCGCTGCCAACGCAGGCCTTCGAACAAACCTCGACGCCGGCCTCACCTGATAGCGTGGCGGAACCGCCGCCAATCGTTCCCGATGTCGAATCCATGGCGCCTGCCGCAACCGCGCAAGCCTGGACGGCACAGGAAACGGCCGGCGGTCCGGCCCCACCGCCGCCGTTGCCGCAACCCGGTCCCGGTTTCGAGGAGACGCTCGGCACCCGCTGGGTGGTGTGGATCGGCGGGCTGACGCTGGCGCTCGGCGGCTTCTTCATGGTGCGCTACTCGATCGAGGCCGGCCTGCTCGGCCCGGGCGTGCGCACGATTCTGGGCGGCCTGTTCGCGCTGGCACTGCTCGGCGCCGGCGAATGGACCCGCCGCAAGGAAAGCATCTCCGCCATCGAGGCGCTGCCGGTCGCCAACATCCCGGCAATCCTGACCGCTGCCGGCACGGCGGTGCTGTTTGCAACGGTCTATGCTGCCTATGCGCTCTATGGATTCCTGGTGCCGGCCACCGCCTTCATCCTGCTCGGGCTGGTGGCCATGGGCACGCTCGCCGCGGCACTGCTGCACGGACCGGCGCTCGCCGGCCTCGGCATCGCCGGCGCCTTCGTCACCCCGATCCTGGTTTCCTCGGGCAAACCGGACTTCTGGGCGCTCTATGTCTACCTCGCTGTTGTCACCGCGGCGGCCTTTGGTCTCGCGCGTGTGCGGCTGTGGCGCTGGCTGGCGGTCACCACGATCGTGTTCGCGTTGCTCTGGACCTTCCCGTGCCTGGAATGCGGCCCATCGATGATCGGGCCGCACGTATTCCATGTCATGGCGGGCTTCATCCTCGCCGCACTGCTCGTGGTGTGCGGCTTCATGTTCGGCCCGCCGGCGGAAGAAGGCCAGATCGAGCCGATCTCGTCCGGCTCGATCGCGGCCTATCTCGTCGGCGCCACGCTGATCGTGCTGACCAGTTCTCATGCCGACACCGCGATGATCACCTTCGGCCTGCTGGTGGCTGGCAGCCTGATCGTGGCCTGGCGCAGCGATGCCGCGGCAGGCGCAGTCGGCGCCGCCGCCGCGCTGGTGTTCGTGGTGTTCGCCGAATGGGCGATCCGCGCCAATGCCGACATGCTGGTGCTGCCGGGCGGCCCGCTTGCGGGCATCGGGCCGAGTGCGACGGATGGATCGGTGTCGCTGCACCTGATATCGGCGGCGATTTTCGCGGCCGAATTTGGCATCGCGGGATTTTTGGCGCAAGGCCGCTCGGCAAGCCCGGTCATTCCGGTGATCTGGTCGGCGGCCGCGGTGTTCACGCCGCTCGCGCTTCTGGTCGCGCTCTACGCCCGCATCGCGCATCTCGATCGTTCGGTCCCGTTTGCCATCCTGGCGGTGATCCTGGCCGCGGCCTATGCGGCTGCGACCGAGATCCTGACCAAGCGCGAAGATCGCCCGGGCCTGCCGGCCGCGATCGCATTGTTTGCTACCGGCGCGCTCGCCGCATTGGCGCTGGCGTTGACCTTTGCGCTCGAAAAAGGCTGGCTCACCATCGCGCTGGCCTTGATGTCGCTCGGCACCGCCTGGATTTCGATGCAGCGGCCGATCCCGTTCCTGCGTTCGCTGGCCGCGATCCTCGCCGCCATCGTGGTGCTGCGGATCGGCTACGAGCCGCGCATCGTAGGCGAGGCCGTCGGCACCACGCCGATCTTCAACTGGCTGTTGTGGGGTTACGGCATCCCGGCGGCGTCGTTCTGGGCGGCAAGCATCTTCCTTCGCCGCGGCGGCGACGATGCGCCGCTGCGCACAGTGGAATCCGCCGCCATCCTCTTCACGGTGCTGCTGGCGTTCATGGAGATCCGCCATGCCGTCAATAATGGCGACGTCTATCGCCAGAGCGCCGGCCTCACCGAGGTCGCGTTGCAGGTCTGCGTCGCGCTCGCCATGGCGATCGGGCTGGAGCGCCTGCGCATCCGCACCGGCAGCGTGGTTCATACTGTCAGTGCGGGGCTGCTCACGGTGTTTGCGGGCCTTGCGGCCGTGTTCGGTTTGCTGGGACTTGAAAACCCGTTCCTGTGGTCGATCGATGTCGGCGGTGTTGTCATCAACCTGCTGCTGCTCGGCTATGCCATCCCTGCGATACTGGCGCTGCTGTTGTCCTATGCCGTGGCGGGCCGGCGTCCAGTCGCCTACGCCAACACGATCGCGGCCGGCGCGCTGATCCTGGCGCTGACCTATGTGACGTTCGAGATCCGAAGGGTCTATCACGGGCCGGTCATGGCCACCGGAGCGACCACCGGCGCCGAGCAATACACCTATTCGATCGCCTGGCTGGCGTTCGGCGTGCTGCTGCTCGGGATCGGCATCCTCTTCAACTCGCAGCGCGCGCGGCTGGCATCCGCCGCCGTGATCGCGCTGACGATCGGAAAGGCTTTTCTGATCGACATGTCGACGCTGACCGGCGTCTACCGGGCGCTGTCGTTCATGTGCCTGGGCGTGGTGCTGATGGCAATCGCCTGGCTGTACCAGCGGGTCTTGTTCCGCAGGCGGGCGGCGTCCGTCGCCCCCGTCGCGCCGGCAGGAGAATAACCGGCCTCGGACCGGTCAGGCCGCCCTGACCGAGTCGAGGAATTTGCCGACTTCGAGCTTGAGCCGGTTGCTGTCGTTCGACAGCGATTTCGCCGCCGAATGAACCTGGGCGGAGGCCGATCCGGTCTCGGCCGCGCCGTGCTGCACGTCAGTGATGTTGGCGGAGACCTGCTGCGTCCCCAGGGCCGCCTGCTGGATGTTGCGTGATATCTCCTGTGTCGCCGCGCCCTGCTCTTCCACCGCAGCCGCAATGGTCGAGGATATCCCCGACATGCGCCCGATGGTCTCGCCGATCTCCTTGATCGCTCCGACCGATTCCTGGGTCGCGGCCTGGATGCCCGATATCTGCTGGCTGATCTCGCCGGTTGCCTTCGCGGTCTGCTCGGCGAGCGCCTTTACTTCCGACGCCACCACGGCAAAGCCGCGGCCGGCCTCGCCGGCGCGCGCCGCCTCGATCGTGGCGTTGAGCGCCAGGAGATTGGTCTGGCCGGCAATGGTGTTGATCAGTTCGACCACGTCGCCGATGCGGCTGGCGGCCTTCGACAATTCGCTGACGCGGCTGTTGGTCCTCTGCGCCTGATCGACCGCCTCGTTGGCGACGCGGGAGGATTCCTGGACCTGGCGGCTGATCTCGTTGACCGACGAGGTCAACTCCTCGCTGGCCGAGGACACCGATTGCACATTGGTGGAGGCTTCCTCGGAGGCCGCGGCGACCGCGGTCGCGAGGTTCTGTGACCGTTCGGCCGCCTGCGTCAGGGTATTGGCGGAGGCTTCGAGTTCGGTCGCGGCCGAGGACACGGTGTCAACGATCTCTCCGACCGCGCCTTCGAATGCATTGGCGAGCTCGCGCATATCCGCCTTGCGCTGCTCGACCTGGCGTTGCTCGACCGCAAGCTGTTCGGTGCGCAGCCGCTCCGCATCGATCATGTTGTTCTTGAACACCTCGACCGCACCGGCCATTTCGCCGATCTCGTCGCTGCGGCCAAGGCCCGGTATCGCGATCTTGACGTCGCCGCCTGCAAGCCTGGTCATGGCCGAGACCATCGAGGCAAGCGCCTTCGAGATCGACCGACCGATCAGCAACGACAGACCGCACACAATGACGACCGCCACGCCGAACGCGATCAGCATCCAGGTGCCGACCGAACCGCGGGTCGCCGCCTCGCGCGCTTCGGCGCTCGTGTACAACTGATCGACGCTCTTCTCTACATCGACGATCACGGGCTCGATTTCATGAAACGTCTTCGACATTGCCGCGCCATAGCCCGCAACTTCCAGCGCGCCGGTGGCCCAGGCAGAGAAATCCGTCTGATACTTCTCCAGCTTCTTGACGATGTCGGCCTTCACAGCCGGCTGAATGTCGGTAGCCGCCAACGACTTTGAGAAATCCGCAGCGGTCTTCTTCAGCTCGCCGACATATTTTTCGTCGCGCCGCAACATGAAGTCCTTCTCATGCCGCCGCATCATCAGCATTGCGCTGGTCAGTCTCGGTTCGTCGAATTCCTTGAGCTTGGACTCGATGTCGTGAACGGCCCCGCGCAGCGATCCGGTCAGGCCCAGCTTTTCATTCAGACCGAGCTTGATCTCGGCTTGCACCAGAGCTGAAAAATTCTTCACGTAATTTGCAAAGCCGCGCTGCACGGTCTCAACCTTACCCAGAATGGTGTTGAAACCGCCGGAGTTCACCTTGGACTTCAATTTCTCGAGGTCGAGGTCTGTTCCGGCAGATACCTCGGCGTGACGCTTCGAATAGGACTCGTCGCGGCGAAGCTGAAAATCCTTCTCGGCCCGCCGCGCCTCCAGCATCTTGATCGATATCTGCTTGGTCAAATCGGAAATGGCGCGACCTTCGCTCGCAACGACGCGCGAGGCGTCCTGCGACCAGCTTCCAACCTGATAAATCGCAGCGAACGCCAGCAGCCCGATCAGGCCGACAATGCCGATCGCCATGACCTTGTGGGTGAGACGAATGGAAAATCCACTCATGAGGGAATTCCTAACGATTCATGAATTCGTCCGGTCCCGGACAGCGGCAACAATGCA
>Ga0307516_10009796_pt1 | contig 10629 bp, 8 predicted proteins | sample 19_EM_MG_FD_203310 | JGI IMG/M metagenome (GOLD analysis project Ga0307516, IMG submission 203310) | Populus trichocarpa ectomycorrhiza microbial communities from riparian zone in the Pacific Northwest, United States - 19_EM | ecosystem: Host-associated > Plants > Roots > Unclassified | place...
TCTAGCTGATGAGTGGTACACCCGGTCAATACTGGACCCCCTGTGCACAACAGAGGTTTTTTTTTTTTTATTTATTTATTTATTCATTACTCGAATGCGACCTATGGAGATCATGGCGAGATTATGTACAGTCCGTTTCCTGTAGTGCACAACAGAGGTGGGTGGGGCGCAGGACGGGGCCGCGAGGAGCATCACCGAAGCCGAACAAGAACGAGGGGAGGGAGAGTGGGACGCAGGAGATGAGTAGGGGAAGACAGAGATCTTTTTCTTGGTTCTGCTCTCCTTAATACAGCAGCTTCAGTTTCCTTCTTTCCATTGTTTCGGTCTTTTGAGTGATTTCCTTCACTTTCTCTATTGGGACAGGCCAGGCGGGGACACGGAGTAGCAGTCATTCCCTTTTATTGACTCGAGTCATTCCCTTTTATTGACTCGAGTCATTCCATTTTATTGACTCAAAACATCTTATTTTATTGACTCAAGTCATTCCATTTCATTGACTTGAGTCATCTTTTCCATTGGCTCGGGTCGTCTTATTTTATTGACTGGAGTCATTCCCTTTTATTGACTGGAGTCATTCCCTTTTATTGACTCGAGTCATTCCCTTTTATTGATTCGAGTCATTCCCTTTTATTGACTCGAGTCATTCCCTTTTATTGACTCGTGTCATTCCCTTTTATTGACTCGAGTAATTCCATTTTATTGACTCAAAACATCTTATTTTATCGACTCAAGTCATTCCATTTCATTGACTAGAGTCATCTTTTCCATTGACTCGAGTCATCTTATTTTATTGACTGGAGTCATTCCCTTTTATTGACTCGAATCATTCTATTTTATTGACTCGAGCCATCTCATCTATTGACTTAAGTCAATAAACAAAATTGCTTGAATCAAGCAATTGAGTGAATGAAGCCAATAGATAAAATTACCAGACTCGCTAAATAAAGATTAGAGAACACCAGCCTCTTCTGGCTGCCCTCCGGCCAATAAAGTGTCTCTAGATTTAATTATTTGCAGCGCTCCCCATTGTAGCAGAATTTTAGTCCGCCGGCTTGGCGTGAAAACCGAGGCGCAAATGACTCCGCCCACAATGCCGCTCGCCACGCAACGAAAACCCCCTTTTTTTTTAATCTGACTTCAGAAATCGAAAATCGAGATAGTTAACTAGTGTTCCTAATGTTGCAACAATTTTTAAATTATGTGGTTGTGGTTGGGGTAGGGGCCTGAAACACAGTTGGTGGCGGTACGGGCTACGGCCTCACGAATTGGACCTACTGTGGTAAAGGCTTTGGTACCCATGCCTTCACCCGGCCGGGTCCTCGATTGGCACGCCTTAGGTGCCACGGACATAGGAGAAAGAGTGCATCCTCCAAAGAAAGAACAGGAAGATGAGAGAAAAACTATTTCAACCGCTTAACATGTGGTCTGTCAGCCACTTCCCCTGAGTTCCGGCTTACAAGCCCAAGCCCGTGAGCGTGCTTCCAGTGAGTGTCTCGAGGGAGGTTCTTCGTCATGATGTCGGCGAACATGTCAGATGTCAGAAGGTATGTCGTTTTGATGGCGTTCCGTTCGCAGGCATTACGGACGAAGTGGAAGCGGACACTGATGTGATTGGTACGCTCATGGAACTTCGGGTTCTTTGCAAATTGGATTGCACCTTGGTTATCGACAAAGATTTGCTGGGGCTCGGTAGCCTTAGAGTCGTTGTCTGAGTATAAGCAGTGTGGGCATTGCTTGGCAGGCTTGTACAGGATCTTGCCATATAATATGCGAGCGTATAAGGAGTGGGCCCATATGGCTTCTTTTGCGGCATCGGAAGCACCTATGTATTCGGCTTCCACCATTGATAAGGCGACAAGTGGCTGCTTACGAGCACACCAGGTAATAGCGCCTCTGACAAGCATGAATACATAGCCAGATGTTGATTTTTGGTCATCGGGATCGCCGGCGAAATCTAAGTGTTACACCTGGGTATCTAGGGTACGTAGTGGACGAGTAAGCACGGGACGGACGGGTGAGAGAGTAGTGGACGGGTAAGCACGGGACGGGCGGGTGACGGATAATGATCCTTGACTCTAGGCCGGAGATAAAGGAACGGAGTTAGCTTACGGCCGAGGCCGGCCGTAAGGGGTGAACTCCGGGCTGAGGGGTTAAAGTGCAAACGAGCGCGAGGAAGAATCCTGGCAGATAAGTGGTCCAACCCCTTTGAGGGAAGATCACGTGCGTAAGAGATCGGGGTCCTTGCTGGAGAGAACAGACTGGACCTCTAACGGGGGAGTCTGGATCTGGGTCCTTATGGGAGCGATCGGCCTGGGTCCTTGCGGGGAGGGGCCACGTACACATCTGGGGCAGGAAGGTTCCCCGCTCAGCTGCATGAAGAGCTTATCTCCCTCATCTACACCCCAGCTATGACCAACGGATCGCCCACGGGGTCCATGCACCTCGGGGAAATCCAAACCCGAGTCACCACTTCTCACGCTGAAGTCATCATCTCTCACACCAGCTTTCCCTACATAAAAGAAAGAGATTTCTCGCCCCAACGGAAGGGAAACCAGCACGAACATCACCTACAACACTACCACCGAAACCACACACAAGATCAAAGATTATTCCGTTGTGAATTATTGAAAGTAGCCTGATTACCTTACGATTCTCTTACACTCCGGTTACGAGACAACCCCAGTGTCACACTATAATCTTTGATCCAAAAATCACCCTACTTTCCCAAAGAAGCCCGCACATGCCCTCCTTTGAACAAGACCACCAATATCTTCTCCAACTCTCCAACATATTCGAGCCAACATCACAATACTCGCTCGACTACACATTCTCCTCGATTGACAACGAAATTACAAGTGAAGAACTGTGGGAAGAATCCATCGACGGACCAACACCAACCAAAGCAATCGATTCCACCCCCGAGAACTGGTATACCCAATACTGGTTCAACTGCGCAATCAACAACCTAAGTGCCGATCTTGACGGATATGAATTCCGCGAAATTTGCCACTACGCTTTCGGCGATTACGACGAAACAATTTAGACCGGACACCCTCTAGACCTATACTAGAAAATGTCGACCACCTTGGATTTCAACATGCTTCGCCTGGAAGCACCCCGCGGACTGCTACAGATCACCAATGACGAAGCCCTCAGGAGGAAGCTTTGGAAATCGCCAACCCGGCCGCCTGGATGCGGGCGATAGCCAACCATCAGCAACAGACAGAGCAGGACCTACGCCAGCTACTGGACGTTTGCGGTAACGCCATAGACCAAACCGACCGACGCATCAGGAGGATTGAAGTCACCTACAATCGGTTGGTCCAGGGCGCCAATACGTCTACGAGCAAATAGAAGCCAAGGAACAGATCTCGGGAGAATGGGTAAGGAACGAACTCATGTTAACAGCTAACGCGTACCAGGCGTTCACCCGACAGATCTGGGAGGCCATCATCGAGCATGCCAAAACAAGCGAAATGCAACGATGCATGAAGCAACCCAGGTGACGCGAATGTACGACGCGGTGGCATTCCTGTCCAAGGCAAATCTAGACCGGAACATTCACCTTGGGGAGTTTCAAGGTAATGTCGAGAAATGGACCACTGACCATCAACGAAAGGTGGAAACCCTCGAGCGGCAATGGAACGAGGACCGACAGCGAGTAACGGGACTGGAACAGCAGCTGGCAAGGGCTCAGGACGAACTGATACGGGTGGCCACTGCCGTACCTTTACCGGCAACACCAAAAGAGCAAACGCAGACCGACCCCATTGCGGCCCAAGAGCTCACTCCTGCCCCCATGACCTGCCTCGTGCTAGGAAGCCCCCTGCTCGGACAAACTCGGAGGTGCCAAAGACCCTCGGCACTCCCGGCTGTGGGAGGAGCGGGAGGAAGAGGATCCCCACCAAGGCCTCCACGAAGAACGGCGCCGCCTTCACCCTCGCCACCCCCCAGCCAAAGCGATGGCGACCTATACGAATGAAACCTGCCTGCGGGTAGACCCCCACCAAATGCGGCAGAACCCACGCCGGCTCAGCTGGCAACCATGCTCACGCCGGAAGAAATAGCCCGACTAGTGGGAGCTGAAATCGCGGCGGCGCAAGTCCCGGCACGACCAGCAGAGGCACAGATCCGAACCTCTCGACTGAAGATAGAAAACCCAGATAAATTCGACGGCAAAAACACGACCTCCTTCAATCAATGGTGGGAGGCCGTCACAATGTTCCTGAGATTTTACCCGGAAACAAGCGACCGCCAGAAGATCGCATGGCTAGGAACGCTCCTGACCGACACCGTCAAAGCATGGCACCTTAACCGATATCGGGACCTCGGAGACGTCGATACCTGGGTTAACTACGCGGCAGCCATCCGAGCCGAATATCGAAACGAAAGAGAAGTGGCCGATGCCCAGTTGAAACTCGGGCAGCTGAGATATCAGGGGTCTATCCGCTCCTACCTAACGGAATTCCAGGCTCTCAATAACTTTACCCGAGCAACAGGGGAAGGACTTCGGGAAAAGGTGGACCTGGCCATACCAGACAGCATCCTGGACATGCGGTTCAATCAAAACGAAGTGGATCCCATAGACGACGAAGGTTTTCTCCAAGCTACCTACCGAGCAGGAGTACAAGTGGAGAAAAAGAAAGCCCTTCGAGCAGCTAAGGAGGCGATGCACGCCGGACCCGCGCCGACCAAGGAGGGAAAAAAGGAGGACCGACGTCACGAAGGCCAGCAAAAGGAAGAAAAAAGGCCGGCCAAGCCAAGGGAGCCCCGACCCCGAAGAGAAGAATGGAAGACCACCGCCGCAGCCCTAAAAGGAGTTCCCCAGGGAGAAATCGATCAGCACAAAAAAATACCGGACGGCTGTTGGCGCTGTGGAAGAACGGAACACAGAACATACGACTGTTTTTCCTTTCAGACAATGAAAGGAACCTCGCTGCCACCAGCCCCCTGGAAGGCCGCAGTGGTAGGCGCACCCGAACCCATACGGACCTCCCGAGAGAAGAGAAAGAACGAAGAAGAACCCGAGAGTCTCCCAGCTGCCAAGCAACAAGAAGTGGTGGCAGTAGAGACCATGGACATCCACCAAAATCCATGGGAGGATTCGGATTCGGATTTTTGAAAGGCCAGGAACAGCCGCAGCCTAAGGCCTTTGCGATAATTTGCGGCACGTCGCGGAAACGACCAGCCGAGGAACCAGGTGCTGGAACCCCGAAAAAAAGAAAAGGGAGCAACCCCCATCTGGTAATAGACATGATGATACATCAGGACGGAAAGACCCACCGAATCCGAGCGCTGCTGGACACCGGGTGTTCAATAGCCTTAATCAACAAAAAAACTGTGGAGAAACGGGGAATCGAGACAAAGCGCCACCAACACACTCGGGGAATCGAGAGCTACACGGGCGAAAAGGTCGAAGGAGCCGGCCAATATTATACAAAACCATTGCTCCTCCAGCACCGAAGGCACTACTCATGGGAAAAATTCGAGGTAACGCCAATGGACCCCGAAATTGACATCTTTCTCCCCTTCAGCTGGTTATCCAAACACCTGCCACAGGGTGCTTGGACTACGGAGAAAGTCCGATTCAACAGCCAGCGGTGCCTGGACAAATGCACCAAGTTTGAACAAGGTACATTCTCATTGACCTGGGACGAGTCCGTAAGTTCGGACCCAAACGCCCAAACTATAGGATATGTGGCAGCAATCACCTCGGGGGTACCCGACGTCCTGTCCGAGTTCCGGGAGTACCTGAACATCATGGGCAAAGAAGCCGTGGACGTACTACCGGAGCACAAACCATATGACTGCAAAATTGACTTGCAAGAAGGGAGCACAGCGCCGTGGGGTCCCATTTACCCTCTCTCCAAAATCGAACTACAGACGCTCCGAGAATGGCTGAAGGAGATGGAGCGGACAGGCAAAATCAAGCGATCTACGTCCCCTGCAGGATCACCAATCCTATTCGTTCCCAAACCACATGGAAGAGGACTACGGCTGTGCGTGGATTACCGAGCGGTGAACCGCATCACCATCCCAAACCGATACCCACTGCCCCTGATGCAGGAACTACAAGACCGGGTACAGGGAGCACAATGGTTCACCAAGATGGATCTAAAAAACGGATTCAACCTCATCAGAATAAAGGAAGGAGACGAATGGAAGACAGTGTTGAGAACCCGCTATGGCCTGTACAAATTCCAGGTAATGCCATTCGGACTTACGAACGCCCCATCCACCTTGCAAGACATGATGAACCATATTTTCTCCGATATGCTCGATGTAGGAGTCCTAGCCTACATGGACGACATATTAGTCTACGCAAAAACCGGGGAAGAGCACAACCAAATTGTTAAGGAAGTGCTCAAAAGACTACAGAAAAATGGACTGGCAGTCGCTCCGGAAAAATGCCTATGGAGACTCCAGGAAGTGGAGTTCCTAGGATACATCATCGGTCGTGACGGAATTAAGATGTCAACGGAAAAAGTGGAAGCCGTCCTACAATGGGAAAGACCGGGAAACATCACCGAAGTTCAGTCATTCCTAGGATTCGCCAACTTTTACCATCACTTCATACGAGAATACTCCAAGGTGGCACGACCACTCATGGAACTAACAAAGAAGGAAGCGGGAAAAGGTTGGGAATGGAACCCCGAGGCGGAGGCCGCCTTCAAAGAACTAAAAAGAAGGTTCACCATGGCACCTATCCTAGCACACTTCGACCCCACGAAACCAGTAATAAAGACGGATGCGTCGGATTTCGCGCTAGGAGCGGTATTATCCCAACGAGACGAGGAGAACCGCCTACACCCAGTGGCCTTTCACTCCAGAAAATTCCAGCCTGCGGAAATCAATTACGAAATCCACAATAAGGAACTTCTCGCGATCGTCGATGCATTTAAACATTGGCGACGATACTGCGCAGGCGCGGTCCACCAGGTACAGGTCTTCTCGGACCATCAGAACCTGGAGTACTTCACCATGACAAAAGTACTCAACCGCCGACAAGTACATTGGGCGCAGGAGCTCGCCGGTATCGACTTCTGCATCTATTACTGACCAGGAACGAATAACGGAAAGCCGGATGCACTGTCTACGCGTTCAGAGTACTGCCCTAAGAAAGGGGGGGTAGGAAACCAGCCGATCACAACGGTTTTGCAGAAAAATCACTTCGCGGAACCTGAAAGGCAGGGGCGCTCACTCATTTGCTCCTTGGCACGGCTTGCTTCGTTTCCTTATCGGAAATGGTCGAGGGAATTTGCGACGATGGTTCGAGAGAAAGGACAAAACGACGAAGAATACCAGTGAGCTTGGAAGCTGGTGGAGGCGGCACAAGAGGAACTTGTGTCGGAGGGCCGAAAGGCCGAGGAGGTAGCCGAGGGTCCACGTGAGACTACTTGGAGGAGCCAAAAGGCTAGGACAGAAGGAATCCTGGAGATCAAGGAGGGGCTGCTCTACTGGAAGGGTATGCTTTGGATCCCGGAGGACGGACCCCTCAAGCAAACGATTCTCGAGTCGGAACACGACTCAAAGGTGGTGGGCCATATGGGGCAAAATAAAACCATTGAGCTCGTCAGACGAAACTTTTGGTGGCCAAAGATGGAAGAGCGAATTATCGACTTCGTCCAAAGCTGCCCAGAATGCCAGCACAACAAGGCGACTCGGCACCGACCCTATGGACTATCATCCCCTCTGGAGCTCCCCTATGCTTCATGGCAATCCATTGCGATGGACTTCATCACCGAGTTGCCATTGTCGGAGGACTGCGACCAGTTGTGGCTAGTCGTCGACCGTTTCACAAAAATGGCGCACTTCCTTCAGCTGCCAAGGGAAAAGAAAACTGCCGCCGACTTGGCAGTAACTTTCGCAAGGGAAATTTGGAAGTACCACGGACTTCCAACCGACATCGTTTCCGACCGAGTGTCCCGCTTCACCTCGGAAGTCTGGAAGGAATTCCTTCAGCTGTCGGGGATCCGACGCCGGATGTCGACAGCCTTCCACCCCCAGACCAATAGACAAACGGAACACCTCAACCAGACGATCGAGGCATACCTCCGAGCGTTCGTCGGCAGGGAACAGGATAACTGGGTCTCCCTCGTACCAATGACCGAGTTTGCCTACAACAATTCGGTCACCATCGGCAACGGGATGTCACCATTCTACGCCAACTACGGATACCACCCGGTTACCGTGGACCCTGCAACCGCCGAACCTCTCAACCCGGCCAGCACAGTCTACGCGCATTGGATGCACACCGTGCATGACGAGTCCCGCAAGGGGCTAGAAGCCGCACAAGAGCGAATGCGCCGGTACACTGACACGAACCGTAAGGAACCCCCGGCATACCAAGTAGGAGACTTGGTAATGCTCAGTGGCCGCAATATTAAGACCCGCCGCCCCTCGAGGAAGTTGGACCACAAGAATCATGGTCCCTTCCAGATCGAGAAAATTGTCTCCCCGCTCGCCGTCAGCCTTACGCTGCCTCGAAAATGGAAGATCCACAATGTCTTCCATGTCTCACTCCTCGAATCATACCGAACGAGCGAACACCGAGCCCCACCGGATCCATCCAGGGTACTCCGGGAGGCAGACGACATTGAACAGAGCGAGGAATACGATGTGGAAGAAGTTCTGTCCTCAAGAGAGCACGGACGCGGGAATAACAAACGAATTCTCTACCTCGTCAAATGGCTTGACTATCCGGAACGCAAGGACTGGATGAAGGAACCATTCGACAACTTTTTGGTAGGCGGTCTGGAGAAGTTCCGAGAAATTCATCAACGGAACCCGGAAGCGCCGAGGGACTACCGGCTCACTGACGCTTAGGCGGGATCTCCATAAAAGGGCTCGCCGAGGCCTGAGCGGTGGTAGGGATGAAGGGGTTGGAGGACTTCATCCCACAAATCACACAGAAAAGACCCGCTTCTCGGGCCCCCTTCGGAAGCCCGTCTAAAGCCAGCCAACCAGGAAGACCTCCAAGGACGAGGGGTCCCTGCAAGGTGGTGGGAACTCCGAAACGGAACTGGAAAAACAGTCTCGTCACCTGATTGATCTCCGAGTCGTCCGCTGGAAAAGCGCGGCTAAGAATGACAGCTGGACAGCCCCAGCAGAAGGCCATGAGACCGGACCTTGAAGAGACACTCCCAACGATGGTACCCAGAAGACCTCGTGACGAAAACACGGTATCCGGCATATTTGAGAAAAATGTTTTGACCTCTGCCGGATAGCCGGACGGGATGTGCCACACCCCTCTCGACCGAGGAGTTGCCCGCAACGTCTCTTCTTACGCTGGAACGTGCGAAACCGGAGGCTGGAATCGGCATGGCTTGAGCGCCGTTCCTTAGTGTGAACCTATGCGACAGTAAGAGTACGCGCCGGCCTACTCTGAGGGCCCAGCCATCTCGACGGATTACAGAGGGTCTCGGAGACTAAATGACCTGATCCGGTGGTTGGGAGGGCTGCAGGGGTGGAGGACTGCAGTCCGTGACGCTGAAGGGAACTCAGCGTTGAAAGAATCCAATGATCACAGGAAAGAGATGGGCTACTTAGATAAGAGATCAGCTCTTGGGACTAGGCTTAGGGGGAGGGGAGGTAGTGTTACACCTGGGTATCTAGGGTACGTAGCAGACGAGTAAGCATGGGATGGGCGGGTGACAGAGTAGCGGACGAGTAAGCACAGGACGGGCGGGTGATGGATAATGATCCTAGAGTCTAGGCCGGAGATAAAGGAACGGAGTTAGCTTACGGCCGAGACTGGCCGTAAGGGGTGAACTCCGGGATGAGGGGTCAAAGGCCAAATGAGCACGAGGAAGAATCCTGGCAGATAAGTGGTCCAACCCCTTTGAGGGAAGATCACGTACGTAAGAGATCGGGGTCCTTGCGGGAGAGAACGGACTGGGCCTCTAACGTGGGAGTCTGGATCTGGGTCCTTACGGGAGCGATCGGTCTGGGTCCTTGCAGGGAGGGGCCACGTACACATCTGGGGCAGGAAGGTTCCGCGCTCAGCTGCATGAAGAGCTCATCTAACTTATCTACACCCCAGCTATGACCAACGGATCGCCCACGGGGTCCATGCACCTCAGGGGAATCCAAACCCGAGTCACCACTTCTCACGCTGAAGTCATCATCTCTCACACCAGCTTTCCCTAGATAAAAGAAAGAGATTTCTCGCCCCAACGGAAGGGAAACCAGCACGAACATCACCTCCAACACTACCACCGAAAGCACACTCAAGATCTAAGATTATTCCGTTGTGAATTATCGAAAGTAGCCTGATTACCTTACGATTCTCTTACACTCCGGTTACGAGACAACCCCAGTGTCACACTGAGTCGGTGTAGCCGATTGGCATGGTGGCTTCGGAGTCTGATGCATTGTACTGGATAGCGAGATTGGCCGTGTTTCGCAGATATCGTAACGTGTAGGTGGCTGCTGACAAGTGCTCAGTAGTCGGGGTGGAGGAAAATTTGCTGAGCATGGAGACGGTGAATGCGAGATCCGGCTGAGTGCATAGCATTAGCCACATCAGACTGCCAACAATTGACTGATACCGTTGTTTACCATCTGAGTCAAGAGTCCTTGCTGTGCCGTTTGTCGGATTTGACTCTGGATCTAATCTTTGGAGCTTGC
>Ga0307516_10009797_pt1 | contig 10629 bp, 18 predicted proteins | sample 19_EM_MG_FD_203310 | JGI IMG/M metagenome (GOLD analysis project Ga0307516, IMG submission 203310) | Populus trichocarpa ectomycorrhiza microbial communities from riparian zone in the Pacific Northwest, United States - 19_EM | ecosystem: Host-associated > Plants > Roots > Unclassified | place...
GATCTAGAGGCCGGTGATTGGTAATGGGTTGGATGTGCCTGTATATATAGAGAGTGGTCCTCCGGTCTCGGTGAAAAGATTAAGCAACGGAATTCCTACCTATCGATAGACGAATATATTTGACACATTCTATCCTATTTTCCCGTCCGCAGTCCGTGCTGTTGGCCGGCTGGGCTCCAAGTACGTGACGGGACACGGGACAAGACAGCGGCGACCGTGCTGTGGGGCAACCGTCAAGGAGACGGCGCGAAGCGAGCGGTTAAGAGATGAGGAGAAAGAGAATATGCTTTATCTAGCAAAATAGGAGAACAATACAAGACAAGGAACAAAAGACCAACAAAAAAAAACAAATTGTTGAGGGAGGAAAGAAAAGAAAGAAAGTAGAAGAGAAAGAAAGGGAGGCGGCGGCTCCTTATGGCGCTATCCGTCGCCCCGCAATGACGTCCTGTTCCGTCCTCCCCCATATCCAGTTTCATCCGCCCGCATTCCAGCCGCGCTTCCACCCGCCGAGACAGAAAATCACGAAGCAAATAGCAATGGCAAGCGTGACCCACCCCATACAGCACGTCCGCCGATGCCACGATGGAGGGCGTGGGTAGTAACAGCGGGTGTCCCGCACAATCACCCAGCTCGTCCACCGCGCACAGGGCCACCGCCTCCGCGCAAGGCTTTTCTTCCCGCTCCCGGTTCTCCCGGAGCTCCCACTGTGATACACCGCTGCCCGCGCAACCCGATTCCACAGCCGGCACCTGCCTTCCCGCGTCCGTAGGAGGGATGAAATACAGCACTGGCTGGCCACACCTCTCCACTGTGAACAGATCCCACACCGTCCACCTGCTCTACCACCTTCCGGTCTCTTCCACTCCTCCATCCACATGATCTTCTCTTCTCCCTTCCACATCGGGTACACCTTGAAGAGATGTTCTCACCCCCATGTTGGGTCCCGGTATCACCAGCACTGAACGGCGGGGGGAACCTTAGCCCAGTGTAAGTACTGTCCAATGTGAGTATGACCCGTTTTCAGCTGGCAAAACCTCGAGGCTAGCCTTTTGGAGCATCCAGCAGCCGTGCCATCTGGCATCTGGCTTTTCGGCATCCTGTATTCCTTCTTGGGAGTCCACCAGCCAGCCTCCTGTCGTACCTCCACCAATTTCTTGTCCAAAACCTCACGCCAGAGATGCGCGAGGGAAGCGACATAGCGCGCACCTCCGCCCGGTCAAGGTACCTCCGCCATTCCACCCTATGGGTGCCTGGCTCATCCGCCGCAACCGTAAACCACTCGTCGGCCTTATCGTTGTCGGCAACTCCCTTGTGGGCCTGGTACCACCGGATCGTTGTGGTGATGCGTGGGAGCCCTCCACAGTGCGGTGATGTTCTTCCTGCCTGGAGCGCGCTCTGCTGGCCAGGGCCCGGCTGCGGTGAAGCTATCAGTCTGAGGGCAACGTGGGTATCCGTGAAGAGCGTGACTCGCACCGCAGTAATCTACCTTCTCGAAGCCGATTCCAACGCTCTTACGAGAGTGGTGCGCTCAGCATCGTAGGCCTCCTGGTTGAACACCAGGTGGGTTTTAATGCCCACCCAGGTTTGGCCCCTCTACCCTACCATCGAGTACACTACCACACTGCTGTCGAGCCGTGACCATTCAGTGAACATCGAATCTCCTGGTTGGTCCTTCTCCGTGTCGGTCTTAGCCTTACCGTCCTCTTCCTGTCGCAGCTCTGCCTCGAGGATTTCGTGGTCCCCCACCAAGGGCGTGCGTTCCGTCCTTCCAGCGTAGGTGAGGGCATTGGTGAGCCGCCGCCCAATTTCTGTCCAGGGATCCACGATGTTCCGTGCCTGGTTCCCTACGGCCGACTGAGTGGCCATAGCCCAAACCTCCGCAGCCTGTTCTCCAGCTTTGTTGTCGCTGCTCGGAGCCCTGCTTCCATCGAGAGAGCACCTGGGTTGGTTGGCCAGTAACAACCTGCCGTCTCTCCTGCCTCCCGGCTGACTAGCAGCCGCAGCTCATTTACCTGGCTAATTGTGCCGCAGATATGGCCTCCCCTCCACCGCAGTCCCGATCCGAACATGGCGACTGACTGGACGCACGCCATCACGACCTCCCTGAAGTTCGTGGGCGACTGCCCCATCTGCCGTGTGAGCCGCCGAAGCCTTTCCATGATGCGATGGCACAGTGGTGCAGCCGATGTTTTTCTCGATGGCTGGTTCGAGCCAGTGTTTGTGTGATGGCTCGGAGGTTCTGCTGATCTTTTCCTTGATGTCTTATTTGCGTTGTTTCGACGACCGTACGGTGCTGACAATCTTTTTCTTGCTTACTCGCGGTAGTTGGCGTTGTCTCCGCAAATGGTAGATGACGGCTATCTCTTTCTCGGCAGCTTAGCTACGTCGGCGTTGAGTTGGCGAAATCGTGATGTGTGACATCCTCTTCCACGGCACCTCAGCTGGAGCCGGTCGACACCGAGGTAGTGCGAAGTAGGGGATGCCATACCAGGAGAGCAGAGAAAAGAACCAACTCGGTCGCCGCTGGAGGCATCTGAGAGGCCGGAGGGATTTGGAGGTGGTGGTGTTTTGGTAGTAACCAAAGCCGATGGCATTGCAGGCAACCGTGTGGAAGAGATGGATACGGAGGCGGTGGCGGTGTTGTTGCTTGTAGTAGTGAAGAAGCAAGCCCTCGACCGTCAAGGAGTGCGAGGTGGTGGGTGCACTTGCCGGTGACTGCATCACCAAAAACTGGATAGGCGAACGTGAGGTGGAAAGAGCGGTGGGACTGGTGCTACTAGCGGGGAAAGAATCCCGTACGAGCCTAGGAAGTTTGAGTTAGTGGGCGCCAGAGTGAGGGACAGAGTAACCAAACCAATGCACCCGCCGTGGGGAGGTGGTGAAGGACGCGGTAGTGGTGGCAGAAATTGTGAATCAGGCCCTCGATCGTCGGAAATGTTTGTGGTGGCATGTGACGTTGGGGCGGCCTAGTAACCTAGCAACGAACCGATACCAATGCCGCGTTGGGTGAATATGAAGTGGGGAGGACGGTTGTAGTGGGATCCGTCGCGTGGGATTGCGTCACGAAATAGATCCCGACACGTGATGCATGGACGTCAGTTAGAGACGGATGGGATAGTGGTGGAAGTGGCGAGGAGCGAAGCCCTCAAGCACCTAGTAAGTATAAGAGTCTGACTGACGTCGTGGGGGACTCTATTCAAACCGATACTGATGCCGTAGTGTGCGAACACGAGGTGACGAAGGAGTTGGAAATTGCGCCAGCTCATCAGTGGTGAGGTCTCCCGTCCACTGGTGGTATATTTCCAGCAGGGCATCGCCAGCACTCAGCTAGTGTGCTTTCGCGATGCTCTTCGGAGCTGCAGATACGCCTGGATCTGTTCGATGTTTCCGAATATCTCATTCCCGGAAGTCGTAGCGGCAGCTTTTTACTCATTCGTAAGCCCAGTCCGATGTCTTCTTCGACTTACCTTCACTATCAGTGAAGTTAAGTAAGGAAGTGATGCAGTTGAGGTGAGGAGGAGAGGGTCTTGCACAGCCACCGCGGAGAGAGAACGATAGGACAACCGGGCGGCAAGGCTACTCGGATGCTGTGGCGCGCGCAACCGTGAGGTGGTGTAGGAGGAGGTGGTGGTGGTGCAGAAGGCGGAGGTGGTGTAGGAGGGAGGGGAAGGTGGTGTAGGAGGAGGTGGTGGTGCAGGAGGAGGTGGTGGTGGTGCAGGAGGAGGAGGTGGTGGTGGTGCAGGAGGAGGAGGTGGTGGTGTAGGAAGAGGTGGTGGTAATACAGGACCAGCCCTGCAAAGGCCGAGGAAGTTTAAGGCTGCGTGCCATTGGGGAAGGCCGGGTAACCATGCCGGTGCCGGTGCCGATGCCGCTGCACGGAGCCATGAGGTGGGGAAAGCGGTGGTAGTACATAGTACGTATCCCCAGAACCAAGAGTTTCCGTGCCATTGTGGACCGACTCAACCACAACTCTGGTTCATAGTGGAAGAAGTGGCCTGTTGTACCCCCTAACACTGGAGCTTATTTTGTCCTTTGATATCTCAACTCTCATGCTATCAATCGTCGGAGCGATGTCCTTTCTGGTGGGAGATTAATAAGTCACATTGTGAGGAGTGTCCATGAGTTTGCCCGAGAATATCAGCAGCCCCAACGTGTCTGAACCAGTCGTTCGCCATCAGCCCAAAAAAAGTCCAATACCCTCTTGCCCCCTGGAAGTGATCTCAACCAACAACTTGGTCAATCTGTTATAAAGCGATCGTCACAAGACAAACAGGCAGTCAGGAAAATGCGATGCGCGAAATGCCACTCTGGTGCTGTTGGAATCCCACTCCCTAACTTCGCCGGCCTCGTCAGCTTCAACACCATCCCCCTAGTTGCCCAGATTCCAGGTCATAGTGCCCATAGCCTTTCCGCGAAAAGCCTACAATACACTTCCTGCAATATTTCAAGGTCTCGCAGCGATAGAGCCCCTTGAAATCCTGAGGCTATTTTTTACCGACTCGCACCTCAAACCATGACCGAGAATAGCAACAAAAACGACAGCCGGAAGGTCCTCCGGGACGAAGGGGAGTGGGGGGCGGAGGTGCGGGGGGATCTAGGGTGTTTGTTGGGAAATAATCTCTACATGACCGTTCACTACTCATCAGTCGCGGACTACTGGAGACAAGACTGAACGCAACTTATCCTGCGGCCCAGTTCCTGAGCCAGAGTGGTCCCAACCGATCAAATTCTTTTTTTCATCTGGTGACCAAATCTTGAGTTTGTTACTCCGTCTGGACGGCGACTATGACATACGAAAGCAGCTGTGGAATAGTTACAAAGCGTACCGGATGCCATCAACCAATGCCGCAGTGGATAACGCCATAACCAGATCTACCGGTCACTGACAGGATACCTCCAAGATGCCTAGTGTGAGAATGGAACGTTCGGTCAACGTCGGAGTCACGGTATTATCGAACTAGTCGGGTTTCTCGATGTCACATAGAGGTGGGGTGCCCGTGGACTTCGCCGGCATTCAGTTATTATACAAGATTAACACCCCACATAGTCATCCTTCCAGTTAAGGGATTCACAGCGAATAATCTACGGGGTTCGGTTCGATATTGGAATCGCCCGCCGGCACGCGCAATCGGAAAGTCACCCGATGGCTCGCGCGACGGGATCCCGACGGGGGATGGTCCGGCGGTTGCCCGGCAACTTGCTAAACGGCTTGCGTATCGCTTCGGTTCGAGGTGGGCCCGGCGACTTTTCAGACGGCTTGCTCGTATCACTTCGGCGACTGGATCGCGACGGGCCCGGCGTCTTGCCCGGCGGCTTGCTCGTGGCGCTTCAGCGAATGCTTCTATTCGAGACGGGCCTGGAGGCTTGTCCGGCGGCTCGCTCGTATCGCTTTGGCGAATGGATCGAGACGGGCCGGGGGACTTGCCCGGCAGCTCGCCCGCGGCGCTTTGGCGGATGGTTCGATTCGAGACGGGCCCGGCGGCTTGCGGCGGCTCGCTCGTGCCGCTTTGGTGGATGACTCGGTGCGAGGCGGGCCCAGAGTCTTGCCCGGCGTCTCGCTCGTGCCGCTTCGGTGGATGACTCGGTGCGAGGCGGGCCCGGCATCTTGAACAGCGGCTCCCTCGTGCCGCTTGCGCAAACGGATCGATACTTTCTCAGGCAGCTTACCAAGCGGCTCGCTCGTATCGCGGCTTCGCATGGATCGAGACTGGAGTGGCGGCTTGCCCAGCGGCGCGCTCGTACCGTTTCAGTGGATGACTCGGTGCGAGGCGGGCCCTGTTTATTTTTTGTTTTATCATACTCGCATTCGGCCTATATAGATCATGGCGGCGTACATTTTGCCCGGTTTTCCTGTCCGCTGTCCGCTGTCTGCGCACTGGCGGCACGTTGCAAGTGCCCCTTTGCCCTCCGTCCAGGCCTGTCCCAAGAAGATATGGAGCGCACCAAGGAAATAACAAAATAAACCCTAGCGAGCGTGGAACACAAAGGAGAGGACAAAGGAAAGGAGAACCCCGCTCGCCGCCTACAACGTTCCTGCGGGTGCCATGAAGTCAGGCGTGGGGAGGAACAGTGGTGGCCCACCGGCGACCGCCTCCTGGGCCCCCGCTCCCTGCTCCTCCCGCCGCTCACGCAACTCCAGCTCCGACACCGCACTCACGGCGTCATCCTCCTCCGCAGGCACCCGCCTCCCCACATCAGTGGACGAGAGGAAGTCAAGTACCGCCCGACTGCACCTCCCGTCCGCCAGGAGGTCTCGCACCTTCCACCGGTCCTTCCACCGGTCCTTCCACCTCCCAGTCCCCTCCTTCACCTCCGCCCACAGGATCTTCTGCTGCGGCTTCCATTTTGGACACTCCTTGAAGAGGTGGTCCCGGGTCTGTGTTCGGTACCGGTACCACCAGCATTGCGGGGTAGATCGGCTCTTCGTCCAATTGAGGTACTGCCACGTCAGGCAGTGCCCCGTCTTGATCTGGTAGAATCGCGGAGCGAGCCTCTTGGTGCTACCGGCCACCACGCTGTCGGGCTTTTGGCGGTGCGATGCGGGCCCGGCGTCTTGCCGGACGGCTTCCTCGTATCGCTTCCCCGAATGGATCGAGACTGGACTAGCGGCTTGCCCAGCGACTCGCTCGTATCGCTTCGGCGAATGGATCGAGACAGGAGTGGCAGCTTGCCCGGCGCCTTGCTCGTATCGCTTCGGTGGATGACTCGGAGCGAGGTGGGTCCGGCGTCTTGCCCGTCGGCTCCCTCGTATCGCTTCGGCAAATGGATCGAGACAGGAGTGGCAGCTTGCCCGGCGGCTTGCTCGTATCGCTTCGGTGGATGACTCGAAGCGAGGCGGGCCCGGCGTCTTGCCCGACGGCTCCCTCGTATCGCTTCGGCAAATGGATCGAGACAGGAGTGGCGGTTTGCCCGGCGGCTTGCTCGTATCGCTTCGGTGGATGACTCGGAGCGAGGCGGGCCCGGCGTCTTGCCCGACGGCTCCCTCGTATCGCTTCGGCAAATGGATCGAGACAGGAGTGGCAGCTTGCCCGGCGGCTCGCTCGTATCGCTTCGGTGGATGACTCGGAGCGAGGCGGGCCCGCCGTCTTGCCCGACGGCTCCCTCGCATCGCTTCGGCAAATGGATCGAGACAGGAGTGGCAGCTTGCCCGGCGGCTCGCTCGTATCGCTTCGGCGCGTGGATCGAGACAGGAGTGGCAGCTTGCCCGGCGGCTTGCTCGTATCGCTTCGGTGGATGACTCGGAGCGAGGCGGGCCCGGCGTCTTGCCCGTCGGCTCCCTCGTATCGCTTCGGCAAATGGATCGAGACAGGAGTGGCAGCTCGCCCGGCGGCTTGCTCGTATGGCTTCGGTGGATGACTCGGAGCGAGGCGGGCCCGGCGACTTGCCCGGCAGCTCGCTCGTATCGTCGGCGAATGGATCGTGACGGGTCCGGCGTCTTGACAGTAGTCGTGATAGAAATTGTGAATCAGGCCCTCGGTTGTCGGAACAGTTTGTAGTAGCGTGTGTCGTTGAAGCGGCCTGTAACTTAGTAACTAACCGATACCAATGCCGCGTTGAGTGAACCTGAAGTCGGGACGACGGTTGTAGTGGCTGTCTTAGTTTTGAACCAATCCCGCAAGAGTCATGGTGTTGTGCGTTAGTGAACGCCGTCGCGACGGACTGGATAGCCAAACCGCTGTCGTTGCCGTGGCGAGCAAACATTACTGGAGTTGGAGATGGCAGTGGCGAGCAACTTAGCCCGTACGCGTGTAGGAAGTGCGCGATAATGGGTGTTGGATCCGTCGCGTGGGATCGCGTCGTGAAATAGGTCCCGACATGTGGTGCATGAACGCCAGTTAGAGACGGAAGGGACAGTGGTGGCAGCGGCACGGAGCCAAGCCCCCAAGCACCCAGCGAGCACCAGAGCCCGACCACCGCCGTGGGGGACCCAATTCAAACCGATGCTGATGCCGTAGTGTGCGAACACGAGGTGACGAATGGATCTGTTCGATGTTTCCGAATATCTCCTTCTCGGATGTCCTAGCGGCAGCTTTTTACCCATTCGTAAGCCCAGTCCGATGTCTTCTTCGACTAAACTTCACTAGCAGTAAAGTTAAGTAACGTAGTGATGCGTTAAGGTGAGGAGGAGGGGGTCTTACACAGCCACCGCTGAGAGAGAACGATAGGACAACCGGGTGGCAAGGCTAATGCTGACACTGTGGAGCGCAGCCGTGACGTGGCGGCGGAGGTGGAGGTACTAGCACCGCGACCGCCCCGGAACTGCGAGTTAGACGGTGCCGTAATTGGAGATTGGGTAACTACGCCGATGTCAATACCATGGCGCGTAACCGTAAGGAGGTGTAGGAGGAGGAGGTGTTAGTAATTTGGGACCAGCCCGGCTAAGGCGGAGGAAGTATGGAAGGGTGCCAGTGGGGAGTGCCGGGTAACCACGCCGGTGCCGGTGCCGCTGCTGTTGTATTTTTTTTTTTTTTGTTTATTGATTACTCGTATGCGACCTAGGTAGATCCTGACGAGGGATATGTACAGTCCGGGTCCCCGCTGCAGTCCGCGTGTAACGGCACGGTGCAAGCTCCCTTTTGCCCTCCGCCCAGGCCTGTCCCACAAATAACAAAGGAAAAGACAACAAAAAGCAAGTGGCATCCCCCCCTACTCCATTTCTGCCGATGCCATGAACGAGCCGATGCTGTTGTATGAGGTGGAGACAGCGGCGGTAGTACATAGTGCGTAACTATCCCCAGAAGCTTTAAAATTGAGTCTCCGTGCCACTGTGGATCCCCTCAACCACAACTCTAGTTCATAGTGGAAGATGTGGCCTGTTGTACCGCCCAACACTGGAGCTTGTTTTGTCCTTTGATATCTAATCTCTCATACTAAAAATTCCCGTAGCTATGTCCCATCTGGTGGGAGATGAATAAGTCACATTGTGGGGAGTATCCAGGACGTTGCCGAGAATATCAGCAACCCCAACGTGTCTGAACCAGTCATTCGCCATCAGCCCAAAAAAAAAGTCCAATACCCTCTTGTCCGCCGGAAATGACCTCAACCAATAATTTGGTCAATCTGTCATAAAGCGATCGTCACAAGACAAACAGGCAGTCAGGAAGAAAATGCGATCCACGAAAAACCACTGTGGTGCTGTTGAGAATCCTACTCTCCTAATCTCGCCGCCCTCGTCAGCTTCAACACCATCGCCCCAGTTGCCCATATTCCATCCCGTTGTGCCCACAGCCTCCGCATAAAGCCTACGTGCGCGGAGCTGCGGCAAGAGGAGGAGGCTGAGGCAAGGGCGGAGGCAGAGCGCGGGCGACCGGGACTAACCACGTTCACCGATGGGTCACGGCTGGAGAATGGGGCGACCGGATACGCGGTAGTGTGGAGGAGGGGCCGAACCTGGGCGGGCGCAAAGGTGCACATGGGCAGCAATCAAGAGGCCTATGATGCAGAGTGCGCCGCTCCTGCCCGGGCACTCGAGGAGGCATCGAAGAGGAATACGATCCCTGGACGGGTAACAATCTTCAAAGATGCGCAACCGGCCATCAGACGAATAGCGTCGGACGAACCTGGCCCCGGTCAGCAGTACGCACTCCAGGCGCGGAAGCACATTGCCACGCTGTGCAGGGCCTGACCAGGTATTGTCATCGAGATCCGGTGGTGCCCAGCGCACAGGGGGATCGTCGGCAACGAAAAAGCGAACGAGTGGGCCAAGGCGGCAGCGGAGCAGGCAGGCGGCCACAGGCCTATCCCGTGATATCTCGCCAGCCTCAAGCGGGAAATCTCGGAGAAGAAATGGGCCGAGGCACGCTAATGGGCAGGAGGCCAAACCTCCAGGAAGAAGTACCGGTTGCCTGTGAGCCAGCGGCCCGATGGTGCGGTAGCAGGGAGCAGCAAAAGGCTCGCCTCGCGGTTCTACCAGCTCAAGACGGGGCAGTGCCTGACCGCGCAATACCTCAACTGGACAAAGAGCCGCCTCACCCCGCAATGCTGGTGGTGCCGGTACCGAACGCAAACCCGGGACCACCTCTTCAAGGAGTGCCCGGAATGGAAACCGCAGCCGAAGATTCTGTGAGCGGGGGCAAAGAAGGAGACGGGGAGGTGGAAGGACCGGTGGAAGGTGCGGGACTTACTGGCCGACGGGAGGTGCAGCCGGGCGGTGATGGACTTCCTTTCGACCACGGACGTGGGCAGGCGGGTGCCGGTTGTGGAGGATTACGCCGTGAGCGCGATGTCGGAGCTGGAGGTGCGGGAGTGGTTGGAGGAGCAGGAAGCGGGGGCCGAGGAGTCGGGCGCTGAGGGGGAACCGCCACTGTTCCTGCCCACACCCGACTTCATGACGTCCGCCGGCGAGGTTTAGACTTTTTCATTAGTTCTTTCGCGCTTCCTCGTTGTCTTTTCCTTGGTGCGCTTCATATCTTCACGGGACAGGCCTGGGAGGAGGGCAAAAGGGATGCTAGCAACGTGCTGCCACTGCTTTTTTTTTCTTTTTTTTTGTCATTACTCGTGTACGACCTATCTAGATCATGACGAGGGTACAATCCGTTTCCTGGCCGCAGACCGCGCAAGGCGGCACAGTGCAAGCTCCCCTTGTGCCCTCCGCCCGGCCCTCCCAGAAAGCGAGAAAAGAAAAGAACA
>Ga0307516_10009798_pt1 | contig 10629 bp, 8 predicted proteins | sample 19_EM_MG_FD_203310 | JGI IMG/M metagenome (GOLD analysis project Ga0307516, IMG submission 203310) | Populus trichocarpa ectomycorrhiza microbial communities from riparian zone in the Pacific Northwest, United States - 19_EM | ecosystem: Host-associated > Plants > Roots > Unclassified | place...
GGCCACATCCGCGACGACGCCGACAACGTGGCGCTGCTGGCGGCCGCGCTGATGCACGACCAGGAACTGCGCGACCTGGCCGGCGGGTACTCGGCCGCGGCCGGGCGCCGCGACCTGTTCGTGGCCTCCCGCAAGCTCGACGAGAAGCTGGTGGGGTTCTTCCGCTACACGCGGCAGGTCGGCGCCATCATGCTGTTTCTCAAGGGCGGCAAGTCGTATGTCTACTCCAACTATCCCAACCTCCGCGGCATCGGCTCGGTGGGGCGCGAGGTCTACGCCGAGGCGCAGGCCGACCCCGGGCGCGTGTTCCTCGTCGACCGGCTGGATGGCGTGGCCGGCAACGTGGGTGCGCGCCACATGATCACGCTGGCCGTCTGCCCGCTGATCCCGGAGGAGACGCCGATCGAGGCCATCCTGGTGAGCTTTCGCATGCCGTACCTCGATGAACTGGTGGGCCGCTGGAGCAGCGAGCCGGGTGGCGCCCTGGTGCTGTTCGGCCGCACCGGGCGGCCCCTGCTGTCCACGCTGCCCGAGCCGGTGGATGCGGGTGAACTGGCCCATCTGGCCGGCGTGATGGCAGAGGCTGCGGCACCATCGCGTGAGGTCCCGGCCGCGGGCCGAACCTGGCTGGCCACCGCCTACCCCGTGGGCTCCGCGGGCTGGAAGCTGCTGCTGCTGGCCGACCGCGCCGCGCTGAGCCAGCGGGTAACACGCTACCAGTGGTACCTGTACCCCGCGCTGGCCGTGCTGGGCCTCGTCTTCCTGGCCTATGCCGAGTTCTTCTTCGCGCGCATCGCCACGCCGATCCGCCGCATCGTCGGGCACATGGGGTCGGTGAGCCGAGGCAACCTGGCCGTGCGCGCCGAGCCGCAACAGATTGCCGAGCTGGCCGAGCTTACGCACGGGTTCAACACCATGGTCCAGCGCATCGACGAACTCGGTGCCGCGCGCGAGCGCAGTGAACGCGAGCGGCTCGCGGTGGAACTGGACGCGCTGCGCTACCAGATCAACCCCCACTTCGTGGCCAACACGCTCAATGCCATCCGCTTCATGGCGCTGGCAGCGCACGCCGACGCCATTGCCGGCATGACGCGCGACCTGACGCGGCTGCTGGCCGACAGCTACGCCGGCGCCGAGAAGCTGGTGGACCTGTCGCGCGAGCTGGACAACGTCAAGGCCTATGCCGGCATCATGAAGGTCCGCTTCGGCGAACGCTTTGCGCTGGCCTTCGATGTGGCCGACGGCACGCAGGCCCTGCTCAGCTTGCGCATGATCCTGCAGCCCATCGTGGAGAACGCCATCCTGCATGGCCTGGCCCCCGGCGCGCCGCAGCCGGGGCGCGGCGTGGTGCGCATCCGCACGTGGATCGAGGCCACGCCTGATGCCCCCCTCCCCCTGCCCACCGAGCCCTGGGCACGGGCCGTGGCGGGCCGCGCGCTGATGATCGAGGTACACGACGATGGCCGGGGCATGGAGCCCGGCCTGCCGGCGCGCCTGCTCGACGAACCGCCGCAAGCCAACGGCCTGTACCGCATCGGCGTGGCCAACGTGCACCGGCGCATCCGGCTCAACTTCGGCGAGCCCTATGGCTTGTGCATCGACAGCGAGCCGGGTGCCTACACGGCCGTGCGCTACCGGCTGCCGGTGTTCGAGCGGGTCGAAGCCGAGGAGCCCCCCCATGCATAGCGTGCTGCTCGTCGACGACGAGCCCTTCGTGCGCCTGTCGCTGGCCAGCCTGGGCCCCTGGGCGGCCTTCGGCTTTGATGTCGCCGCCGAGGCAGGCAACGGCGAAGAGGCCCTGGAGACCCTCTCGCGCCGGCCTGAGATCGACATCATGCTGCTGGACCTGTCGATGCCGGTGATGGATGGCCTGGAAACCTTGCGCCGCCTCCCCACCTTGCTGCCACGCCGGCCGCCAGCGACGATCGTGCTGTCGGCCCATGACGACTACCCGCTCGTGCGCCAGGCCTTCACGCTGGGTGCCGTGGACTATCTGCTCAAGGGCGAGCTGGACGCCACCACGCTGCGCGCGGCGCTCGACAAGGCGGCCGCCGGGCTGGACGTGCCGGCGGACCGGACCGCGGCCATCCTGGAGCGGCGGCACCTGGACTGCCTGAAGGCACAGGTGCTGCGCACGCTGCTGCTGGCGCCGGCATCGCCCGATGTGGAAGAAACCTTCCGCGGCCTGCGCATCGGCATCGCCCTGCCGTTTGTGGTGTGCGGCCTGTGGATCGAGGAGCTGGCCCGCATCACGGCGCGCCAGGGGGCCGAGGGCCTGGGCCCCTTCACCGAGATGGTCGCCCGGGCACTGCACCAGGTGTTGCCGCGCTGGGGGCTGGGCGAGGTGGTCACCCTGGCCCCCGGACAGTTTGCCGTGCTCTTTGCCCTGCGCGAGCCGCCGCCCGGCCCCTTGCTGGCCGCTTTGCACACGACGGCCCGGGCGTTCTGCGCCGACGCGGCCGGGAGCGTGAGCCAGTACCTGAGCGTGAAGGTCACCACCGCGGTGGGATCGCCTTGCACGCAGATCCAGGACGCCCCGGAGTCGTTGCGCGCGGCCCGCTCGGTGCGCACGGTCGAGTCACGCATCGTGGTGCTGGCCAAGCGCGCCATCCATGAACGCTATGCGGACCCGGCGTTCTCACTCGAAATCGCCAGCGAATGTGCCGGCGTGTCGAAGAACCACCTGAGCTTCGAGTTCTCGCGGGAAACCGGCGAGACCTTCACCGAGTACCTGTCGCGCGTGCGCATCGACGAAGCCAAGCGCCTGCTGGCTACCACGTCGCAGCGGGTCACGCGGGTCGGCGAACTGGTGGGTTACCCCAATGCCGAGCACTTCAGCCGTGTGTTCAAGAAGGGCGTGGGCGTGAGCCCGCTGCAGTTCAAGACCGGGCACGGGCGGGACGATCCGCTCGACACCGGACCCTGAACAAGAAATCCGTATCGATCGTCAAGTCACCGGAGCCGGCGTCATTCCCGGCCGTGGTCCGTGCGGACGATAGTCGGACCGCAGGTCCAACGAAAACACGGAGACAACGATGAAATTGCGCACCTGGCTGCTGCACAGCCTGCTGGTATTGCCTTCGCTCGCCTTGTCCGCCGACAAGGTGACGGTGAAGATGGGCGACAACCTGCCTGATCGCACCAACGGCTGGGGCGCCGTGGTGGAGACGATCAACGCCGAGTTCAAGGCCGCCAACCCCGGCGTGGACATCGTCACCGAGAGTTACCCGGACCAGCCCTACCAGGAAAAGATCAAGATCTACGCCACGGCCAAGCAGCTGCCGGACGTGTTCAAGTACTGGAGCTTCTCGACGCTGCTCAAACCCATGGTGGACGGCAGTTTCGTCGTGCCGCTCGACCAGGCCAGCTTCGCCAAGTACGGCTACCTGCCGGGCGCGCTGGAGTCCAACGTCTACAACGGCAAGCTGTACGGCATCCCGGTGTCGGCCGACTTGTGGGTGGTGTACTACAACAAGAAGCTCTTCAAGGACGCCGGCATCGACAAGCTGCCGGCCACGCTGGAGGAGATGGTCGCGCTGGCGCCCAAGTTCAAGGCCAAGGGCATCATCCCGATGACCACCGATGGCAAGGACGCCTGGCCGCTGGCCATCACCTTTGACCAGCTCGTCTGGCGCCTCTCCGGCGATGCCACGCTGCCGCGCCAGGCGCTGGCCCGCAAGATCAAGTTCACCGATCCTGTGTTCGTGAAGGCCGCCACGCTGCTGCAAGGCATGGTGAGGGCGGGCATGTTCCAGGAGGACCTGGGCGTGTCGGACTACGGCGCGTCGCGCAACCTGTTCGGCCAGGGCAAGGCGGCGATGTACCTGATGGGCAGCTGGGAACTTGGCCTGGCCACCGACGCCAGCTTCAGCGAAGGCTTCCGCGCCAACGTGGACGTGTTCAAGTTCCCCACCGTGGCCAGTGGCAAGGGCAAGACCGACGACCTGTTCGCCTGGTACGGCGGCAACTATGTCGTCAGCGCGGCCAGCAAGAATGCGGCGCTCGGCGTCAAGTACCTGGAGTTCTACGCCAAGCGCTTCCCTGCCATCGCCTGGGAGAAGCAGGCCACCTTCCCGGCCCAGACCGTGGCGGCGCGGCCGAATGACTCGCCGGTGGCCAAGTCGCTGCTGCGCATCGCGGCCGAGGCCAAGGCCACCTCGGGCACCGCGGCACTGGACCTGTCGACATCGGCGTTCAAGGAGGACATCCAGAACGCGATCCGCGAACTCAGTTCCCTGCTGGTCACGCCTGAGGAGTTCACTGCCAAGGTGGATGCCGCGGCGGCCAAGGCCGCGCGTAAGCAGTAGGCAAGCAATAGGCAAGCAGCAAGCAAGCCGCACCCACTGCCAGCCGCACCACTGCCGTGAAAGGCCCCTTCGAGAGCAAGGCCCTGGTGGCCTGCCTGGTCATCCCTGCCTTGTCGGTGATGGTCTTCGCCATGCTGATCCCGCTCGGGTTCAGCATCTACTACAGCCTCACCGACTGGTCCGGCTTTGGCGTCTACCGGTTCATCGGCCTGGAGAACTACCGCGAGATCCTGATGGACGACGCGGTGTTCTGGCGCGCGCTGTGGAACACGCTGCTGCTGATGCTGGTGACGATCCTGATCCAGAACCCGATCGCCTTCGCGCTGGCCGCCGTGCTGACGCATGTGTCCAAGCGGCTCTCCAAGGTGCTGCGCACCATCTACTTCGTGCCCGCGGTGCTGTCGCTGGTGATCATCGCCAAGATGTGGGTCAGTATCTTCAACCCCACCTACGGCGTGCTGAACAAGGCGCTGGTGGCGGTGGGCCTGCAGTCGCTGGCGGTGTCGTGGCTGTCGAACCCTCACACCGCCATATGGGCCGTCATCTTCATCATCGTGTGGCAGGGCTTTGGCTGGGCCATGCTCTTCTACTACGCAGGGCTGATGACCGTGCCCAAGGACCTGGAAGAAGCCGCGCGCGTGGATGGCGCGGGCTGGTTCGCCACCTATGCGTACATCATCGTCCCGTACCTCTACCCGGTGATCGGCGCGGTGGTGATCATCGACGTGATCTCGTCGATGAAGCAGATGGAGCTGATCCTCTTGTCCACCGCCGGCGGGCCGGGGCAGCTGACGCAGTTCCTCGGCGTCTACCTGTACCAGAAGGCCTTCGCCGCGGGCGAGTATGGCTACGGCAATGCGCTGTCGGTGCTCTTCGTCGCCATCTCCATCGGGCTCACGCTGCTGGCGCGCCGCGCCATGCCGGCGGCGGCCACGTGAGGAGCAGGCCCATGCCGCACGCCAACCCCACCTACCGGCTGCAACGACAGGCCTTGAAGCTGGCGCTCTACCTGACGCTGTTCCTGGTCGCGGTCATGCAGCTCTTCCCGCTGATCTGGGTGGCGTCGTACTCGCTGCAGAAGTCCGGCGACCTCTTCGGCGGGGAGTTGCTGCGACTGCCGCTGCCCCCGCAATGGGACAACTACGTGCGCGCCTTCCGCGACGGCAAGGTGCTGCAGTATTCGCTCAACAGCCTCTTCGTCGTCTCGGTTTCGACGGCGCTCTCCACCGCGCTGGCCTTCTGCCTGGCGTATGCCATCACCCGGCTGCAATGGCGCCTGCGGGGCGTGGCGCTGGGCGCCATCACCCTGGGCATGGTGCTGCCGATCCACACCACGCTGCTGCCGAACTTCATCTGGTTCGGCTACTTCGGCCTGATCGACACGCACCTGGCCTTGATCATCACCTACACGGCCTTCACCCTGCCCTTCAACACGCTGGTGTACATGGGCCACTTTGCCAACCTGCCGCGCGCCATCGAGGAGGCCGCGCTGATGGACGGCGCCTCCTGGCCGCGGCTGCTGTGGAGCGTGGTCATGCCGATGTCGGTGCCGGCCACGGTGACCGTGGGCGTGATGACCTTCCTGGGCAACTGGAACGAATTCATCATGGCCAACACCTTCCTCTCGACCGATGACAAGCGGACGCTGCCGTTCTCGATCATCCGGTTCCAGGGGCAGTACTCGTCGGACTACGCCGTGCAGTTTGCCTGCATGGTGCTGGTCGCATTGCCGGCGCTGGCGCTGTACTTCGCGTTCAGCAACCGCATCATGGAAGGCGCCACCGCCGGCGCCGTCAAAGGATAGGGAGACACCGGATGTCCACACTGTCAATGCTGCACTTCCCCTCCAGATTCGTCTGGGGCTCGGCCACGGCGTCGGCGCAGGTCGAAGGCGGCGCGGCCGCGGACGGCAAGTCCGAATCGATCTGGGACCGCTTTGCCGCGGATGCCTCGCGCATTGCCGATGGCAGCACACCGGCGGTCACCTGTGACCACTACCACCGCTACAGTGAAGAGTTCGACCTGATGCGCTCGCTGGGCCTGCAGGCCTACCGCTTCTCGATCGCCTGGCCGCGGGTGGTGCCCAGCGGCGGCGGCGCGGTCAACCCGGCCGGCCTGGACTTCTACGACCGCCTCGTCGATGCCCTGCTCGAACGCGGCATCCGCCCCTTCGCCACACTGTTCCACTGGGACCTGCCGCAGCCGCTGCAAGACCGCGGCGGCTGGGCCCGGCGCGAGACCATCGATGCCTACCTGCGCTACACCGACGCCACGGTGCGCCGCCTCGGCGACCGCGTGAAAGACTGGATGACGCACAACGAACCGTGGGTCTTTTCGTTCTGCGGCCACCTGTTCGGCGTGCATGCGCCCGGTACCAAGGACCTGGCCACGGCGCTGTCGGTGGCACACCACCTGCTGGTGGCGCACGGCAAGGCGGTGCCGATCATCCGCGCGGCCTGCCCCGGTGCGCGCGTGGGGCTGGTCAACAACCTGGAGTGGATCGAGCCCGCCTCCGACCGTATCGAGGACCATGCCGCGGCCACACGCTGGGACGGCGCTTTCAACCGCTGGTTCCTCGATCCGATCTACGGCCGCGGCTACCCCGGCGACCTGCTGGCGTGGTACGGCCGGGCCGCGCCACGCATCGAACCAGGGGACCTGGACGCGATGGCCGCCCCGACCGACTTCCTCGGCGTCAACTACTACACCCGCCGACTGATTGCGCATGACCCGGCCGGGCGCGATGCGTCGGAGCGCAGCTTCCTGGCCGCGCGGCAGGTGTATTGGCCGTTCGTGCCACGCGCTGAATTCGACGAATGGGAGGTGGCGCCCGAGGGGCTCTACCGCACCCTGCTGCGCGTGCAGCGCGACTACCGGCCCGCCGGCCTGTACGTCACCGAAAACGGCACCAGCGGGCCGGACAGCCCCGGTGCCGACGGCGCCATCCACGACCTGTACCGCACCCGCTACCTGGCCCGCCACACGGCCGCGGTGCACCAGGCCATTGCCGATGGCGCCAACGTGCAAGGCTACTTCGCCTGGTCCTTCGTCGACAACTACGAATGGGCGTTCGGCTTCACCAAGCGCTTCGGCATCGTGCATGTGGACCATGCCACCCAGCGCCGCACGGTGAAGGATTCCGGGACCTGGTACGCGCGGGCGGCGCGGGACAACGGCTTTCCGCTGGGGGATGCCAACGCGACGCTGTGAGCGGGTGAACCCGCAGCCGGCCACGGCCCCCTACAACAACCTTTCCTCATAGTTGAAATTCGCCAGATGGCGGATCAACTCCACCGCCAGTTTGGGCAGCGGCATGCGCGCCCGGTTGACGATCTTGGTTTCCCGTTTGGCCCACTCGTCGCTCAGCCCCACGGTCTGCAGTTTGAGCGTGCGCGCATGCCGCAGCGCCGATGAACGCGGGATGATGCCGATGCCCACCCCCGCTTCCACCAGCAGGCAGATGGACTCGAAGCTGCTCACCTGGATGCGGAACTCCAGGGTGCGCCCGATGGCGCGTGCCAGCGGCGGCAGGAAGCTGGCCAGGGCGCTGCCTTCGGCCAGCGAGATGTGGTGCTCGTCCAGCGTCTCGAGAAAACTGGTCTGCGCGCCCTGCGCCGCCAGCCGGTGGCCCTGGGGCACCACCACCACCAGTTCGTCACCCACGAAGTCGTGCACCTCCAGGCCCTCGGTGTCCACATTGCCGGCGATCAGGCCGATGTCGGCATGCGCTTCGTTGATGGCGATGACGATCTCCTGGCTCAGGCGCTCGCGCAGGTCGATGCTCACGTCGGGGTGGCGCGCCAGGAAGCTGGCCAGCGCGGCCGGCAGCGCGCCGCTGATGGAGGTGGTGTTGGCCAGGATGCGCACGTGGCCCTTGATGCCGCTGGCGTATTCGCGCAGGTCCACCTTCAGGTGTTCCACCTGCTGCAGCACCAGCCGCGCGTGGTGCAGCATCGCCTCGCCGGCGGGGTTGAGTTCCACGCCCTGCGGCTTGCGGTAGAACAGCTTGGCGCCGATGTTGTCTTCAAGCTGCTTGATGCGGGTGCTGGCCGCGGCCAGCGAAATGCAGGCGCGCTCCGCGCCCTTGCGCAGGTTGGATTCTTCAGCCACGTAGACGAAGAGCCGCAGGTCCATCAGGTCGAAATGCATGGGGGTCATTTTGCGGCAGACCCGACCGCCCCCGCGCCCAGGCGAACACCCCCTTTCGCATTTGCAGATGGCGCCGGGGCCGCCGCACGGCCATGCTGTGGCTCGCGGCCACGGTCCGGCAGCTCGCGGCCTATGGCGGCGGCGCCGGCGCGGCCGAGATGGACACGCTGATCGCACGCGTGTGGCAAATGGCCGACTGGCCGCGCGCAGAGCCTCTGCTTCAGGAAACCACCCCATGATCCGCGACCCCGACACCCTCAATGCCTTTCTCGACAGCGTGCGCCGCTTCGTCCGGGAGCGGCTGGTGCCCGCAGAGCACATCGTGTCCGACACCGACGAGATCCCCGCGGACATCGTGGCCGGCATGAAGGCCATGGGCTTGTTCGGGCTGACCGTGCCCGAGTCCTACGGCGGCCTGGGGCTGACGATGGAGGAAGAGGTGCGGGTGATGTTCGAGATGGGCCGCACCTCGCCGGCCTTTCGCTCGCTGTTCGGCACCACGGTGGGCATCGGCTCGCAAGGCATCCTGATCGACGGCACGGCGGCGCAGAAGGACAAGTACCTGCCGCTGCTGGCCTCCGGCGAACTGATCGCCTCGTTTGCGCTCACCGAGGCCGAGGCCGGCTCGGATGCCGCCTCGCTGCGCACCACCGCGCGCCGGGCCACCGATGATCGCGGCGACCACTACATCGTCAACGGCACCAAGCGCTTCATCACCAACGCGCCGCACGCCGGCCTGTTCACGCTGATGGCACGCACCGACCCCAGCAACAAGGGCGCGGGTGGCGTGTCGGCCTTCATCGTCGAGCGCGGCACGCCGGGCCTCACGATCGGCAAGCCCGACAAGAAAATGGGCCAGCGCGGCGCCCACACCGCCGACGTGATCTTCGAGAACTGCCGCGTGCCGGCCGCCAACCTGATCGGCGGCAAGGAAGGCCTGGGCTTCAAGACCGCGATGAAGGTGCTGGAAAAAGGCCGGATCCACATCGCCGCCCTTTGCGTGGGCGTGGCCGAGCGCATGCTGCAGGACGCGCTGGCTTATGCAATGGAGCGCAAGCAGTTCGGCCAGCCCATCGCGGAGTTCCAGCTCGTGCAGGCCATGCTGGCAGACAGCAAGATGGAGGTGTACGCCGCGCGCTGCATGGTGATCGACGCCGCACGCCGGCGCGACGACGGGGAACACGTGGCCACCGAAGCCTCGTGCTGCAAGCTATTTGCGTCCGAGATGTGCGGCCGCGTGGCCGACCGCGCGGTGCAGATCTTCGGCGGCGCCGGCTACGTGGCTGACCACGGCATCGAGCGCTTCTACCGCGACGTGCGCCTGTTCCGTATCTACGAAGGCACCAGCCAGATCCAGCAACTGGTGATTGCCCGCCAGATGATCCGCGCCGCCGCGGATTGAGCCCCTTCGGCGGGCCACCGCCGGGCGCAGGTGAGGCGCAGGCGCATGGTTCGTGCCGCGGAGGCGGTGGCCACCGGCCTGTGTGCCGCGCCAAGCTGGGATCCTTGGCCCGGAGGGTCAACCCGACCGATGACGTGTCCCCCTCGTCATCTGCCCCCCAACCGGTATCAGGAGTTCCTGTTGAATGGCAAGCCGTCTCAGGTACCGCGGGTGCGGGCCGGCGAATCCGGCATGAACGAAGGTGTGCGTGTGCGGCCTTCCGGCGATCAATGCCTGATATCGGCAGCGCTGCCGGGTGTCACCGACATCGTGCCCTCCTTCACCTGCGTGGGCCTGCACTACGGTGCCGAGGCCGTGCCGATGCAAGGCAACGAAGCGCCGCTGGCGGCCCTGAGCCGGGCCGTCGAGGCACTGCTGGCCACCCCGTGGGAGGCCAGCGAAGAGACGCCGCGCGTGGTGGAGATTCCCGTGTGCTACGGTGGGGAATTCGGGCCCGACTTCGACGAGGTTGCGCAAACCTGCGGGCTCGCGCACCAAGAATTGATCCGGCTGCACACCGGCACCACCGGCCATGTCTTCATGCTGGGCTTCGTGCCGGGCCACCCCTACATCGGCCTGTGGGACGAGCGCCTGGCCCTCCCCCGGCGCAGCACCCCGCGCACCCGGGTGCCGGCCGGCACGGTGGCAATTGCCAACCGCCAGAGCATCGTCTACCCCTTCGATTCACCGGGCGGCTGGAACCTGATCGGCCGCACGCCCTGCGTGATGTTC
>Ga0307516_10009799_pt1 | contig 10629 bp, 8 predicted proteins | sample 19_EM_MG_FD_203310 | JGI IMG/M metagenome (GOLD analysis project Ga0307516, IMG submission 203310) | Populus trichocarpa ectomycorrhiza microbial communities from riparian zone in the Pacific Northwest, United States - 19_EM | ecosystem: Host-associated > Plants > Roots > Unclassified | place...
GTGGATAACCGAGACAGAAATATCCGATGAAGCGCCAGGTCGTCGGTACGTCGAGAATTCCAGCCATCATGGCCGGGTCGAGGATCGACACCCATCCCATGCCAATCCCCTCCGCACGCGCCGCCAGCCAAATCGAGAAGATCGCCGTCACCACGGAATAGTCCGCCATCTCGGGCATCGTACGGCGGCCCAGCCCATGGCCGACCACGGTTGAACGGTCGGCAAACACGGCCAGATGACATGGCGCTTCGCGCAGTCCAGCCAGCTTCAAGGCGGCGTATCTCGTCGACAAATCACCGCTGTAGTCCTTAAGCGCGGCGTCATTGCAGGACTCGAAATTCGCAATCACCCTCTGCCGACGGCCAAGGTCATCCACCACCACGAAACGCCAGGGCTGACTGAGCCCGACTGAAGGCGCCATACAGGCGACCTCAATCAATCGCTCCAGCAAGCCGGGAGGTAAGGGGTCAGTCCGAAACCGGCGCACGTCGCGGCGCCAGCAAAACAGGTCAAGCAAGCGCGTGCGGAAAGCTGCATCGAAGTGCGGCGCGGCTGACGGATAGTTGTTCATAATGACTTTGCCTGTGCTCGCCGGGGAGCTGGAAATACCGATTTGCGCAGGAATCGTGAAGCGAAACTATCGAATTCAGCGCTTTAGGCGCCATTTCCGGAAACAAGATAGCTGCACCAAGGCTGGCGCCCACGGATTTGAAGTGGCCGTCGTATTGTGCTTATTAGCGACCGTCATCGGTGCCTTCCAAGAAGGTGAAACGGGAATGCGGTGCGGGGCAAATTGCCCCCCATGCCGCAGCTGCCCCCGCAACTGTAAGCGGCATTCGCGATCCAAACAGCCACTGGACTTGTCCGGGAAGGCGGATCGCGAGACCACCGCGAGCCAGGAGACCGGCCGCTGACGGGTAAACAACTCGTTCGACGGCGGGTCGACGAAAGGGGCGTTATGGGTTTGTTAAAATGCGCTGCCGGCTCGGCAGCCATCGTTGCGTTGGCTTGTTGTCACGGCGCCGCGCGCGCGCAGTCGAATTCGGATCAACTTCCGCCGGTCGTGGTCAATCCGAGCACACCAGCGCAGCCGGTCCGCCAAATTCGCCGGGACAAGGATCGCCGCACGGCGGGCCCGGTGAGGCCGGCCACGAACGACGCTCCCGCCCCTCCCCCCCCACAGCCTCCCGAGGTGGTGGTGACGGCCGACAGGGAACCCGAGCCGATCAGCCGCACCGGCAGTTCGATCAGCGTCGTCAAGGGCGAGACGCTTGCGACCAGCAATCCCGGTTCGCTGGTCGACGCCTTGAGAACCGTTCCCGGTCTCGACATCAGCGAAAGCGGCGGACCGGGTTCGACCACGAACATCCGGCTGCGCGGCGCCAACACCGGCCAGACCTTGGTGATGATCGACGGCATCCGGATCAACGATCCGACCGCGGCGAGCGGCGACTTCGATTTCTCGATGTTCGCGCCGAGCGCCATCGAACGGATCGAGGTGCTGAAGGGCCCGCAGAGCGCGCTCTACGGCTCGGACGCGATGGGCGGTGTCGTCAACATCATCACCAAGAAGGGCTCCGGTCCGGCGCAATTCAACGTCCGCACCGAGGCCGGCAGCTACGGCACGGTGGCAACGATCGGATCGGTGACGGGATCGCAGGGGCCGTGGTCGTACGCGTTCACCGGCGGCGGCCAAAGCAGCGCAGGCTTTTCGCGCTACGGCTATCGCATTCCCGCCATCGAAGCGAAAAATCCCAATCTTGAGCGGGATGGTTTCAGTCGATGGGGAGGCTCTGCGCGGATTGGCTACGATGCCGACGGCGTGCGGGTTGAGACCGGCATATTGTCGACGCTCACCCGGTCGGACTATGACGCGTCGGGAGCGGACGCCCCCTTCTTCCACGCAAGGCGCTTGCTGGACCAGGTGTGGGCGAAAGCTTCCGTGGATACACTCGACGGCAAGTGGACGCACAGTTTCAATACGTTTGAGACCCAGGCCGTTCGTTCGTTCAGCGAATTGTCTTTTCCCCTGAAGGCGTCCTCGACTATTACCGATTATACGGGAAACAGCGTCGGCGCCGAATATCAGGCGACGCTGCGCATGGGCTCGTTAGGTTCGTTGATCTACGGGGCAAAGACCCAGCACGAAACCGCGGATATTTTTCAGACCAGTTTCGTGCCGAAATTCTCCGCCTACGTGCCTCAGGTGCGAGGCCAGCAGGACACCAATTCCCTGTTCGCACTGTGGCAACTGCCGATCGGAGAACGCCTGATAATCACCTTGGGCGGTCGCGTCGATGACGTGGTGGACGTCTCCCGGTTCGAGACCTGGCGGGCCACCGCTGCCTATACGATCTCTGAAGCCGGAACGAAACTGCACGCCAGCGCTGGAACAGGCGCAAAGGCCCCTACTTTATTTCAGCTCTACTCGGTCAACAGGGGGGGATCGCTCGCCCCCGAACAAAGCTTTGGCTACGACGCCGGCGTCGATCAAAGCCTGTTCAATAACCGCGCGACCGTTTCGCTCACCGGCTTCTCCAACAAGTTCAGCAACCTGATTGATTTTGTCAGCAATGGCCCTGGCGTCTCCTGTCCCGTCGTGAACCCATTGGGATGCTATTTCAACGTCTCGCGCGCCGAGACCAACGGACTGGAAGTCGGAACTACCATCGACGTGCTTCCCGGCCTCGTGAAGTTCAACACCGCCTACACCTATCTCCACGCCATCGATCTTTCGACCGGACTGGTACTGGCGCGGCGGCCGAAAAACCTGGCGCGGTTTACGGTCACGATCACGCCTACGGATCGATGGCTGATCGAACCCCGCATTCTCACCGTTTCCAAGCGCTTCAGCGGCGCCGGCCAGACCAGCCAGGTCGATGCCTATACCCGCGTCGATCTCTACACCGAGTACAAGATCGACAAGAACTGGAAGGTGTTTGCGCGCGGCGAAAATATCCTGAACGAACACTATCAGGAGGTCTTCAACTTCGGCACCACCGGGCCTGCCGTGTATGCAGGATTCAATGCCACATGGTGACACCGGGCCCGCGCAGACGCGTGATGATCGTAACGGCCGGGCTTGCCACGTTGGTGGCATTGCTGGCGCTCGGCTCGCTCGGCACGGGACCGGTCAGGCTGTCGCCGCTGACCGTGGTCGGCGCGCTGTTCGGCGGCGGAACTGACATCCAGCAAATTATCGTGCGGGAAATTCGCTTGCCGCGCATGATCCTGGCATGGTCGATCGGCGCCATCCTCGGCCTGTCGGGCGCCGCGCTACAGGGCCTGCTGCGCAATCCGCTGGCGTCGCCCTCGCTGTTTGGGGCGCCGCAATCGGCCGCGTTCGGCGCCGTGCTGATGATCGCACTTGGTTGGGCCGACGTCCGGTCCTATGCACTGCCGGTTGCAGGCATCACCATGGCATTCGCGTCCGTATTCGTGCTGCTTGGAATCGCCGGGCGAAGCGCCGGCCTGCTGCTATTGATTCTTTCAGGTCTGGCGATCTCCAGTCTTGCCGGCGCTGCCACCGCGCTGGTGATGAACCTGTCATCCAATCCGTTTGCAGCCCTCGAGATCGCATTCTGGCTGCTGGGCTCGCTGGAGGATCGCAGCTTCCGCCATGTCATGCTGGCGTTGCCGTTCATCATTGCAGGGGCCATCGTGCTGATGAGCCAGCGCAACGCCTTTCGTGCGCTCAGCCTTGGTGAAGAGACCGCGCAAAGCCTCGGCGTCCATGTCGGCCGGTTGAGATTGCTGGTGATCGCAGGCGTTGCGCTCGGGGTCGGCGGCGCGGTCGCCGTCAGCGGCAGCATCGGCTTTATCGGCCTGGTCGCTCCGCATCTGGTACGGCCGCTGATCGGCCACGATCCGGCGCGCCTTCTGGTGCCGAGCGCGCTGACCGGCGCGGCGCTGCTGCTGGCCGCTGATATCGCAGTCCGGATCATTCCGTCCACGTCAGACATCAAGGTGGGCGTGCTCACATCGATCATCGGCGTACCCTTCTTCCTCTATCTGATCGTACGCGAACGTCGCACGCTTGGCGGAGGCGCCGCATGACCGACAAATCGATGCTCGCTGCACAGCACCTCGAAGTGACGCTGACCGGCCGAACCGTTCTGAACGATGTTTCGCTGTCGCTGCCCTCGGCGCATCTGGTCGCATTGGTCGGACCGAACGGCGCCGGAAAGACCACCCTGCTCCGTGCCCTGGCGGGTCTGGTGGCCTCCACCGGCACGGTCGAAGTCGGCGGCGACCGCCTGTCGTCGCTGTCGCTGCGGGAGCGCGCCAAACGTTTCGGCTATTTGCCGCAAGGCCATCAGGTGCATTGGCCGCTGCCGGCAAAAGATGTCGTCGCGCTCGGGCGTTACCCGCATGGTGCGACCGATCCGGCACGGCTGTCGGCGCGCGACGAACAGGCCGTGCTGCGCGCCATGCAGGCCACCAACGTCGTCGAATTCGCCGAACGCCCGGTCACTGAATTGTCCGGCGGCGAACGCAGCCGTGTCGCGCTGGCGCGGGTGTTAGCTGTGGAAGCGCCGATCGTGCTCGCGGACGAACCGACCGCCTCGCTCGATCCACGTTACCAGATCGACGTCATGCTCAATCTGCGCGGTGCCGCGGATCGCGGCGTGCTGGTCTTGGTGGTGACGCACGATCTTGGCCTCGCCGCACGTTTTGCCGACAGCGTGCTCGTGCTGTCGGCCGGCCGGCTTGTGGCGCAGGGAAAGCCAACACAGGCGCTTTCGGAGCAGATCATGGCCGACGTGTTCCGGATCAGCGCGTACCGCGCCGAATATCGAAACGAGGCCGTGATACTGCCCTGGGCGGGAGTTTAGTCCGGTGGCACGGCTAATCGCTCAGCGCGACCGCCAGCCGGTCGAGACTGGCAGCATCGGAAGGCAGACCAAATCGCAGGAGATCATCGGCCCAGTCGAAACTACGGCACCAGACTTGCCGTCGCGCCAGTGCGGCGTGCAATTTCGACGCATGGGGATGCCGGGCAAGCCGAAACAAGGATGTACCTCCGGCGATCGTAAATCCGGCTTTTACCAGCACCACATCAAGTTTACGGGCCTGCTGTTCAAGCGTGCCGCGCGTGTGATCGGCCCATGGCTGATCGCGGAGCGCAGCAGCGCCGATCAACAATGCCGGCCCGGAACACGGCCATGGCCCCAATGCCGCGAAGATCCGCGCGACGACGTCACGTTCGCCGATGGCAAAGCCGAGACGCAATCCGGCCAGGCCGTAGAATTTTCCAAACGAACGCAAGATCACTGCTGGCCAATCGGGACACAATGCGACCGCACTGATGGCCGGGTCGACATCGGCGAATGCTTCATCGACGACAAGCCATCCACCACGGCCTTTCAATTGCGCTGCAATCCGTGTCAACGCGGCGCGATCCGTGACGCGACCATCGGGATTGTTGGGATTGACGACGACCGCGTGAACCGCGCTTTCCGGGCACGCGGCAAGATGATCGATCCCGATCACCGGATGACCGGCGTTGCGCCAGGCGTGCGCATGCTCGCTATAGGTCGGCCCGACGATCGCGACCGGCCCGGGTGTGGCCAGATAAGGCAGCAGCTGGATCAGCGCCTGGGTTCCCGAGGCCGCGGCGATGTCGGCACCATCGGGCACGCCATAGGTTTTTCGCGCAGCGTTCAGCAACGCCTGCGTTTCGGCGCGCGACGGCAAACGCCGCCACGCGCTTTCCGGCAGATGCTGCGGAATTGGCCACGGCCAGGGGTTGATCCCGGTCGACAAATCCAGCCAACTCCCGGCAGCGCCGCCATGGCGCGCAATTGCCTCGGTGAGATCGCCACCATGTTTCATGCGCGCTTCATGCCATCATCGATGCCAAAACGCGAGTGGTTACGATGCCGTCTTTGGGCGACCGCCATTCTGACCTGTCTCGGTCTGCCGGGCGGATCATACGCCGCCGAACCACCACGTGTAGCCTCGATCAATCTTTGCACGGATCAGCTATTGGTAACGTTGGCCGACCCTCTGCAAATTCTCGGTCTCAGCCCCTACTCCCGCGATCCAGCCCGATCCTGGGATGCGGCAAGGGCCGCGCAATTCCCGAAGCTATCTGGCGAAGCCGAGGACATACTGGTTCTAAAGCCTGACGTCGTCGTCGCCGGACGCTTCACCAAACGCGCGACGCGCGAATTGCTGAAGGAGAAGGGATTGCGCGTTGTCGAGTTCGACGCCGCACGCTCGCTGGACGACGTGAAGAAGCAAATTCGCCAGATGGGCGATCTCGTGCAACATCCTGAGCGCGCCACGGCCGAAATCAAGCGGCTGGATGCGGCGATTGCGCATGCGCGCGAAGTCGTCTCGCGAAAACCCTATCGCGTGCTGGCACTGTCCCGGCGCGGCTGGGTTTCCGGCGGCGACAGCCTGACAAGCTCGCTGCTTGCGACCGCCGGCCTCAGCAATGCCGCTGCCGATCTGGGCTACAAGCTCGGCGGTTTTGCCTCGCTCGAAGCCATTATCAGCCTGAAGCCGGATTTCCTGCTGGTATCCGAGGGAGGCGACTTCGCTGAAGACGAAGGCCGGGCCTTCATGCTGCATCCGGCGCTGGAGCGGTTTTATCCGGTGGTAAAGCGCCTCGTGATCCCGGAACGACTGACCGTATGCGGCGGACCAAGACTGTCGGAAGCTCTCGATCGTCTCGCCTCGGAACTCGAGCGCGTGGCGCACTGACGTGCTGATCTGGAGCAACGCTCTCTTTGTCGTCGTCGCAGCACTGGCGTTCGACGCCTTGATCGGGGATCCCGATTGGCTGTGGCGACGGCTGCCGCATCCGGTGGTGTGGATTGGGTCCCGCATTGGATGGCTCGACCGAACGCTCAATCGCGAGACATCGTCGCCGGCACAACGAAAATGGGCCGGCGTCGGCACCGTCCTGCTGCTGCTGGCTGTTTCCGTCTTGACCGGGATTGCGATCGAGTTTGCGTTACGGCAAGTCGCGTTCGGAACTGTCTTGATCGGACTGATCGCTTCCGTGCTGATTGCGCAACGAAGCCTCTATCAGCATGTCGCGCGGGTGCGTTCGGCGTTCGCCAATGGCGGGCTCAGCGAGGCGCGTAAAGCGGTTTCGATGATCGTCGGTCGCGATCCGGATCAACTTGACGAGCCCGGCGTGTGCCGCGCGGCCATCGAATCCTGCGCAGAAAATTTCTCCGACGGTGTGGTGGCCCCGGTATTCTGGTTCGCACTGCTGGGATTGCCGGGATTGATCGCCTACAAGGCCATCAATACCGCGGATTCCATGATCGGGCATCATACCGTGCGCCATCAAAGCTTTGGCTGGGCGGCGGCGCGCCTTGACGACCTTGTCAACCTGATCCCGGCGCGGCTGTCGGGGCTGCTGCTGACGAGCGTTGCGCCGGTCGTGAACGGCGCTGTCACGACGGCGTTCAAGATCATGCGGCGTGATGCCGGCAAGCATCGTTCACCAAACGCCGGCTGGCCGGAGAGCGCGATGGCAGGCGCCCTCGGTCTGGCGCTGGCCGGACCGCGCCACTACCGCGAACACAGCGTCGATGATCCCTTTCTCAACGCCGAGTCCCGCAAGGTCGCGGCGTCAGATGATATCAGCCGCGCGCTCCATCTGCTGGTGGCGGCTTGTTTGCTCGAGGCCGCGGCCTATGCCGCGCTCGCGCTGGTCGTCTGACGGCTGCGCGCGATTTTCAGGATCTGCTCGATGTCGAGATGCGCTTCCAGATGGTCGGCGAGTGCGTCCAGCGCGGATTCGATCCGGGCCTCATAGGCCAATGACGATTCGATGCCGAAATGAGCCAGCCATGCCTTGCGAAAGGCATCGCCGGTGAACAGGCCATGCACATAGGTGCCCTGAACTCGGCCATTGGCCGAGCTGGCGCCGTCAGCGCGGCCCTCGACCTCGAGCAGAGGCCGCATGCAATCATCGCCTGTGCTGCGGCCAAGATGGATCTCGTAACCCTGGATGGCGGCGCCGGTCGCACAATGCGTGCCACGGACCAGCGTAGTCGACTTGTCGGCGCTCATGACGGTCGCGATATCGAGCAGACCGAGGCCCTCGACCGTGCCGGCACGGCCATCGACGCCATCAGGATCGGCGATGGTCCGGCCCAGCATTTGATAGCCACCGCACAAGCCTAGAACATGACCGCCACGGCGAACATGCGCCTTGATGTCGATGTCCCAGCCCTGCGCGCGCAAGAAAGCGAGATCGCCGATGGTCGATTTGCTGCCGGGCAAAATAACGATTTCGGCTTCCGCGGGAATCGGCTCGCCCGCCCTGACGAAAACCAGTTTGACGCCCGGCTCCATACCCAATGGATCGAGATCGTCAAAGTTGGCGATGCGGGCGAGAACCGGCACCGCGATGATTCGCGTCGATGATGAATGATGGGCGCGATCGAGATCGACGGCATCCTCCGCCGGAAGCCAGGCTGCCTGCGGCAACCAAGGCACGACGCCGAGCGAGGGCCAGCTCGTGAGCCGCGTGATCGCCGCCAGACCCTGTTCGAACAAGCCAACATCGCCGCGAAACTTGTTGACGATGAAGCCATGAATCCGCGCCTGTTCATCGGGCTCCAGGACCAGATGCGTACCGGCGAGACTTGCGATAACACCGCCGCGATCGATGTCCCCGAGCATCACCACGGGTACATTGGCGGCGGCGGCAAATCCCATATTGGCGATGTCGCCGGACCGCAGGTTGATCTCCGCCGGGCTGCCCGCGCCTTCCACCAGGACGATGTCAGCGTCGCGAGCGAGGTGCGCAAAACTCTCCAGCACCGCCGGCAGCAACGCCGCCTTCTTCTCCAGATAATTCTTCGCGCCCAAGGTGCCCCAGCGCTTGCCCTGCACGATCACTTGCGACCCGGTGTCGGTCTCCGGCTTCAGCAGCACCGGATTCATGTGAACGCTGGGCGCCAGCCGCGCCGCGCGCGCCTGCACGGCCTGGGCGCGACCGATCTCGCCACCTTCGATCGCAACCGCAGCGTTGTTCGACATGTTTTGCGGCTTGAACGGCGCCACCTTCAGGCCACGCCGCACCAGCGCGCGCGCCAGCCCCGCGACGATCGTCGACTTGCCGGCATTGGAGCCGGTGGCCTGGATCATCAGCGCAGGCGTCGGCCGCTGCATCAGAATTCGATGCCCTTCTGGCCTTTCACCCCCGCGCGGAACGGATGCTTCACCAGCGTCATCTCGGTGACGAGATCGGCCATCTCGATCAGTTCCGGCTTGGCATTGCGGCCGGTAATGACGACATGCTTGTCGACGGGCTTTTCCTCGCGCAGGAACGTCAGGACGTCATTGAGGTCGAGGTAGTCATATCGCAACACGATGTTGAGCTCGTCGAGCAGCACCATGCGATGGCGATCGTCGCGGATCAATTCCTTGGCGCGTTCCCAGCCCTTTGTGGCGGCGGCAATATCCCGCTCACGGTCCTGGGTTTCCCAGGTGAAGCCTTCGCCCATGATGTGCAGGGTCACCAGTTCCGGAAATTTTGCCAGCAGCCTCGCTTCGCCGGTGTCCCACTTCGGCGATTTGGTGAACTGGACGACGGCCACGGGATAGCCATGGCCGATGTGCCGGAACACCATCCCGAGCGCTGCCGAGGTCTTGCCCTTGCCGGCGCCGGTGTTGACGATCAGTAGCCCCTTCTCGCCAACCTTGGTCGCCATGATCTTGTCGCGCGCCGCCTTGTGCTTGCGCGCCTTCTCGCGGTGCCGCTCATTCTCGGCTTCATCTGATTCAGGCGGAGTCCCGGTCATGCGATTTCCTTCTGCGCGGGGGCCAAGAGTTCGGCGATCAGGTCGGCGGCGCGATTGGAACGCGGGGTCCATAGCCCGCGCCGGATCGCCTCGGCAAAGCGGTCGGCGGTCTCGCGCAGCGCCGCCGGGTTGGCGGTTTGCATGAAGTCTCGTACGCGCTCGTCCTCCAGATAGGAAGCGAACAATTGATCGAAATGATGGTTGGCGACCGCGTCGGTGGAAGCCGCAAAGCCGAACAGATAGTCCACCGTTGCAGCGATCTCGAATGCGCCCTTATAGCCATGACGCATGACGCCGGCGATCCATTTCGGATTGGCGGCCCGGCCGCGCACCACCCGCGAGATTTCGTGGGCGAGCGACCGCGCCAGCGGCGCTTCCGGCCGCGAGGTATCGATATGGACAATCCGCGGCGCCTTACCCCTGAGCGTCTGCACGGTCGCCGCGAGGCCGCCCAAGAACTGGTAATAGTCGTCTGAGTCGAGAATATCGTGCTCGCGGTTGTCCTGGGTCTGCGCCACCAGATCAGTGTCCTTGAGGCGCTCGGCGAAATCATCCCGCGCGCCCTCGCCTTCGGTGCCGCTGCCGTAAGCAAAACCGCCCCAGTCGAGATAGACGTCGGCGAGATCGCCGCGATTGTTCCAGCCGCCCTCGTCCATCAGTGCCTGCAGGCCCGCGCCGTAAGCGCCGGGTTTCGAGCCGAACACGCGATACGCGGCCCGGCGCTGAGCAGCCTCGCCGTCCATCCCGCCGGCCTCGAGCGCCTTCCGCCTGATACGGACGTTGGCGGCAATCGGATTGGCTTCATCCGGCTCATCCAGCCTGGCAATCGCGCTGACGGCGCTGCCGATGATGT
>Ga0307516_10009801_pt1 | contig 10626 bp, 11 predicted proteins | sample 19_EM_MG_FD_203310 | JGI IMG/M metagenome (GOLD analysis project Ga0307516, IMG submission 203310) | Populus trichocarpa ectomycorrhiza microbial communities from riparian zone in the Pacific Northwest, United States - 19_EM | ecosystem: Host-associated > Plants > Roots > Unclassified | place...
ACTTCGTGCTGTTCGACGACCGCGTGCACGCCATGGCCAAGCCGGATCCGTCGCGGCTGCCGCTCGCGATGCGGTTCCACCAGCCGGTGCGCGGCATCGTGCCGGGCGCCCAGATCGACTTCGAAGGCGTGCGGATCGGCCAGGTCGATGCCCTGAGCCTTGGCTACGACACGGCGACCCACGGGTTCTATTCCGACATCGACGCGACGGTGTATCCCGAGCGGCTGGGCGCGGCGTACGCGGCGCTGGTCGCCGAGGGTCAGCGCCGCGGCAAGTCCGGCCCGCAGATGCTGCAGTCGCTGGTCGCGCGCGGGCTGCGGGCGCAGCTGCGGTCCGGCAACCTGCTGACCGGCCAGTTCTTCATCGCGCTCGGGTGGTTTCCCGAGGAGCGCGGCCAGGAGGTCGTCGCGCCGCGCGAAGGCGTGTGGGTCGTCCCGACCGAGCGCGGCGGCCTGGACCAGATCCAGGATCGGGTCGAGAGCATCGTCGCCAAGGTCGACAAGATCCCGTTCGACGCGATCGGCAGCGACGCGCGCGACGCGATGCACGCGGCGACCTCGCTGATCGGCCACCTCGACCGCGACGTGGTGCCGACGGCCAACCAGCTCGTCGGCCAGGCCGACGCGGCGCTGCTCGCGCTGCGCGAGGGCCTGACCGCGCTGCGCGACAACGTCGCGGCGCCCGACTCGGCGATCCAGCAGACGGCGCGCGCCACGCTCGAGCAGCTCGAGAACGCGGCGCGCTCGCTGCGCGGCCTCGCCGACTACCTCCAGCATCACCCCGAGTCGATCCTGCGCGGGCGGTCCGCTGGACCGGAGCCCAAAGGAAGCCAATGAAGTCGTTCCCGCTCGTGCTCGTGGTTGCGCTCGGCGCCGGCGCGGTGGCCTGCCGCTCGGCGAACAGCGAGTACTACACGTTGATCCCGCCGCCGCGCGAGCTCGGCTCGCCGGTGACCGAGGCGTTCCAGCTCGACGTCCTGCCGATCGACGTGCCCCCCGAGGTCGATCGCGCCGAGATCGTCGTGCGCGAGGGCCCCGGCCGGCTGACCCCCGTCGAGACCCGGTCGTGGATCGCCCCGCTATCGCAAGAGCTCCGCCACGCGTTGTCCGACGACCTCCGCCACGCGCTCGGCGCGCGCGACGTCGCCGGCGTGACCCCGGTCGCGGGCATCCCGACCTACCGGATCAAGCTCGTGGTCCAGCGCTTCGACTCGAGCCTCGGGACGCGCGCGTCGATCGAGGCGATCTCGACGATCCGCGACGCGACCGGTGCGAAGCCCGCCCTGGTGTGCTCGCACCGCGCGAGCGAGGGCGCGGGCCCGGGCTACGAGCAGCTCGCCGAGGCGCACCAGCGCGCGGTCGCGACGATCTCCGCGCAGATCGCCGCGACGATCCGCGGCCTGCAGGCCGGCACCACGACGTGTAGCTCCTGACGGCGCCGCGCGAGCTCGCGCGCGGTTCACGACCGGTTGCGCCGCGAGGTGCGCCCTGCCGAACTCCGAGCCGGTCTTGCCCGCACCACCACCGCCCACCGGCTGCAGCTCGTCGAGCAACGCCTCGAGGACTCGGTCGCACGCCGGGCACTGCGATCGATGCGCGGCAAGCCGGCGCCTTCCCTCCCGCGACAGGACCCCCTCGCTGAACGCCGCGAGGTCATGCACCGCGCAGGCGCTGGTGCATGTGTCGTGCGGCCCGAGGACGCTGCCGGATCGGTTCAGCCTGCGTGCTGCTCGCGCCACCAAGGTTCGCTCGTCTCGTAACATAGATAGTGAATAGACTGACATAGGTTGTTCCTTCGCTCGATGTGGTAGGCGCTCGCCCGAGACCACGCCGCCATTGCCTTCGCTGGTGAGAGACGACAGGTCTCGGTGCCAAAACGGAATCCGGAACGAAAGTCTTGCGACCCACGCTACCGCTGCGCGACGGCCGGCCTGCACGGTCGCGGCGCGACCCCCGGCCGCGCTGTGGCGGCGCTCGAATCTGTCGTCCGGACCTCCCAGCCGTGCCGGCTCGAATGGAGATCTCCCATGGTGCGAACATCGCCCCGCAAGCTGTGCTCCGATCGTGACTGCCTCGCCCTCGTCGCGAACGCGGTGGAGACGATGACCCGAGCGCGGGAGGCCGCGCGCGCGAACCTCCGGCGCACCGTGGTCGACTACGTGGAGAACCACGCCCGGCTGCCGGACCGGATCAACGACGCAGGACCCGCGCGCCAGACCATCGCGCAGCTGGTATGGAACCGGCTCGAGCTCGATGCCTATCAGATCCTGCGGGAATGGCGCCGCCGCATGTTGTACCGGCAGGACCAGGCGCCGTTTCACACGATGCTGAGGACCGTCGCCTGGTACGTCGCGATCGAGTACCTTCACCACGCCGAGGCGAGTTCCGGGCGCGCGGCGCGGGTCGGGGAGGAGACGAGCGGCTGAGCCGACCGCCGGCGATCTGGTCCGGGATCGCCGGCGCCGGCGGATCGTGCGCGGTCAGGGGCCGAACGCCACCGCGTGGAGCATGCCGCCGTAGCGGCCGCGCGGCGAGTCGGCCTTCGAGATCCGGTAGAGGTGGCGCTCGCCGCCGAGCAACGCCGATCGCGCGCCGAGCCGGGCTTCGAGCTCGGGCGCGACCTGAAATCCGTGCTCGCGGAGCAGGCTGCGACCGCCATCGGTGTAGCCGACGGCGACGATCGCTTCGATCTCGACGCTGTGGCTGCGCAGCCCGCGCAACCCCTGCATCAGGCTCTCGCGCAGCTGGTGCTTCACGGCGCTCCGGTCGCAGTCGCGGCGGACCACCACCGAGGGCACGTAGAGGCACACGCGATCGCCCGGCGCGCAACCCGCGATCTCGTCGAGCGGCACGCGCGCGTCGTCGCCCGCCTGCAGCACACCGAGGATCGCGTCCAGCGTCATCGGTAGGATGGCGAGATAGCCGAGCACGCGTTCGAGACATCGCGTCGCGACCACGTGATACGCGAACGGGTGGCGTCTCACCCAGCGCTGGCAGAACGCCAGGTTGCCCACCAGGGCCGCCGGCTGATAGACCATGTGGTCGAGCGAGATCGCGCCTTCGAGGTGGCCGGTCGCCAGCCGTCCGGGCGCCGCCGGCTCGATCAGCGGGCCGGTCAACGTGATCGTGCCGTGGTGTTCGTCCTCGGCGAACCGGTCGGCCGCCCAGCGGCAGGCGAGCTCGGCGAGCCGCGCGGCCTCTTCGGTCGTGTACGGGTCGCCGGGCATCGCCGCCAGCTGGTCCGCGCGGTCGCGCCAGCCGGCGGCTCGATCGCAGGCGCCGCGGGCGTGGAAGTAATTGTAGATCGACGTGATCAGCGCGTGCGCGGTGGCTGGGAAGCGCGCATCGCCGGCGACCGCAGGGAGCGCGGAGGGCGGCATCCCGGCGGTGATGAGCGCGTGGTAGGCCGCAACGGCCGCCTCGATCGCGGGCGATGCGGCGCGCGAGCCATCGGCCAGCTGGCGCGCGCGCTGCTCGTGCAGGTAGCTGCGCATGGCGCGAAGGACCTCCGCGTCGTCGGGGCTCAGCGCGCTCGGCGGCAGTGCCGCCTCGATGCCCTCGACGAGGCGCTCGATCGTGAGCGGCCGCATCGCGAACTTCACCAGCCGCGCCATCGTCACCTTGTGCTTGTCGGCAAAGCCTTCCTGAAGCTTGCAGGCTCGCTCGTACAGCGCGCCGAGCGCCTGCGCCTGGTCGGAGGGGATCTGGACGGTCGCCATGACCATGAGGCGACGGTGATCATCGCACCGTCACATACAAACGCAATCAAGCGACGCGCGACGCAGGACAGTTACCGAATGGCTGAAATCGTCCGGAGTCGATCGTGGTGGTTGGACCTTTGTCGTCTAGCTCCAGTATGGCAAGACGCTGGACCACGCGCGATATCGATCTGCACACGCTCGCCGACTTGATGAGAACCGATCGGCTGCGCGACCGGGCCTGGCGCGGACCCAAGGTGATCGCGTTCCTCGCGGCGAACCCGGTCGGGACGCACGCGCTCAGGCTGGGTGACGAGTGGGCGGAGATCGCGCGGGAGCTGAAGCTGGCGCCGTACCGCGATGATTTTCGTTTCGAGTCGCGCTGGGCCGTGACGATCGATGATCTCATTCGCCATCTGAACGAGCTCGATCCGACGATCATCCACCTCAGCGCCCACGGCGGGAGCGGCACGCTGATCCTCCAGGACGAAGCCGGTGGTCCCGAGCCGGTCTCGCCGGACGCGCTGGCCGCGATCGTCGGCTCGGCGGCGCGCAACCCGCGCGTGGCGCTGCTCAACGGGTGTTCGACCATCGCGCATGCCGATGCGCTGTGCGCCACCGTGGATGTGGTGGTGTCGATGCGCGGCGAGATCAGCGACGCCGGTGCCCGGATGTTTGCCTCGCGATTCTACGGCGCCCTCGGCAATCGGCGAACCGTCGGCAACGCCGTGCGCCAGGGCCGCGCCAAGCTCCTGGCCAAGCGGCTCCCGGACGAGGCACTGCCGGACTACGTCACGCGCGAGGGCATCGATGCCGACCTGCTCATCGTCTGAATCCGGGACTCCCGGGTCGCCGGGCACATCGTCAGTCGCCGTCGCCGCGCGGGCGCAACTCCTCGAGCATCGCGACCAGCGTGGCCTGGCACGTACGACAACCGCGGAGGTGACCGGACAACCGTCGCAGGCCCTCAGGCGAGAGGTGGCCGTTTGCGAGCGCGGCGAGATCGTGGACCGCAAAGGTCGGGCATGCTTCGTATTCCACGGGAGCCTGCGTAGGTTGGAGGTGCTGGAAACAACGTCGTTGTAGCAGAATACCTCGTCGTTGCGACATCATGATCTCCTGGTGTGCCGCCGCGCGTTGCGGCTGCCCGATACGCGTTTCGCGCGTCTCTGTCCCGGTATCGCGGCGAACCGCGCGCGCATTAGCTGCCACCGGACCGCCGCGGGGCGATCCCCTCGGTGACTCAGCAGCTCAGGTACCCGATGGGCTCGATGATCGCCCACACGAAGGGCTCGCCGCGCCGGGCCAGATTGAGCCGCGACGTCCTCGCATGCTCGATCGCTCGGTGGATCGCGACCACTTTCACGAACCCCCACCACGGTGCCGCGTTGCGGCGCTGGCACTGGCGGTGTTCCCACTCGCGCAGGTGGGCATAGTTGTTGCGCTCGAGCTTCTGTAGCACGCGGAGCGCGATCTCACGTCGCTCGTCCGGGTCGTTCGCCAGGGGACCGATCGGCAGCTTCGCCCGGTGCACCACGTAGCGGAAGATCTCGAGCCATAGCACCTCTCGCGCGCGGCGGCGCGTGCGTTCGCTGCCCCGCAAGAGCTCGCGGATGATGGCCAGCCACTGGTCATTCGAAATCATCGATCCTCCTGAGTTTGCCGTGATTCGCTATCGCTGGTCCTCCGGGCGGCTCACGGCGGCGCCGGCGCCCAGCGGGTGGTCGTCGCGGTGCGCGAACGCCTGGTGCACGGTGACCACCTGGAGCAGCGTGCTCCAGGTGCAGTGATCGCACCTGCGCCCCGCGCGCGCCCGCCAGTCTCGCAGGCAGGCGTTGTCGTCGCGGGTGAGCCGGTGCAACACCCGCACCGCCAGCTGGCGGCGCGCACCGGTGTCGCCCGGCACGGCCGACGGCAACCGCGCGTCGTGCTCGACATAGCGGCGGACCGCGCGGACCAGCGTGGCGCGGGCGGTCGCTTTGCGTTGCGCATGATCGGCCCACAGGTCATCGACGACCCGGAGCCACAGTCGATCTGCTAGCGTCTCCATCGGATTACCTCCCGGGGGTACACAGGGCTTGACCACGATCGAGGACGACGCCGGGTGGGGCGCGAGGATGGCGGGGCTGTGACGGTCGTGCGCCCGCGCTGGCATGCTGCGGGTCACCGGGCCGCGTGTCGGGTGCAATCTTCGGTTGCGCGCTCAAGCTCGATGACAAGACCACGCCATCCGATATGTGCCAGTCCGCGTTTCGACGCGATGGTGCTGCAACCGAAGATCTATTTGCTTGCAACCGTCCGTGAAACCCCCAACCATGCGGGTTTTTCGCGGCTCTCCGGTGGTAACGCGATTCTCGATGGTTGCGAGTTTGTGGAGCACCGGGTGCAGAAACCGTCGTCCTGATCCAGCAGGTATGACCTTCTCAGCCAGGCGGGAGTCGATCGCGAGCGCCGCTTTCCCCGCCAGCGTCCCCAGCTCCGCGTCCGTGTGCCACGCACGCACCGGCTCCCCGCACCTGGGCCTCGTCCTCGGAATCCGTCCGGCGGTGTTCACACACGGGGCGCGGTCGGATCCCGAGGTCGCCCAGCAGCTCGAGGCGCTGCTCGAGGACGCCGAGTTTGCTCGACTCATCGACTTCGTCACGGCCGAGGTGACGCGCGCGTGGCATATTCCGCGCCGTACCGCGGCAGGCTTTGTGATGTCGGCGGTCGGGGCGCCCAAGACCCTGGCCTGCGTTCATCGCGAGTGGTTCTCGGCGAGGGCGGCCGGCACGGGGTTTGGGCTGGCGCAGGTGATCGTGCGGCGCCGCGTGCTTGACCTGCTGCGCGGCGACGCGCGGCGGCCGGGTCACGAGTCGCTGCCGCGATCCGCCGACGCGCTCCACGCGGCGCTCGGCTCGTGCGCGGACCGCGCGGAGCAAGATCCGCACGCCCAGGCCGAGCTGAACCAGGTTGTGGAGCAGGTGCGCTCCGCGCTGCGGTGCTTCGCCGAGCAGGGCCCCCGGCAGGCGCGCCAGGCCGGCCTGGTGCGGCGCTACGCGATCGACGAGATCAGCCACGCCGATCTCGCGGCGAAGCTCGCGTGCTCGCCCAACGCGTTGCGGGTGCGCCTCCACAAGGCGATGCGCGCGCTCCGCCGCCACATCGAGACATGTCACCCCGAGCTCGGGGAGCTGCTCGGCCGCAGGTCCGCCGGTGGGGCGCCCCGATCGGCCACGACGACCGGGGCCAATGCTGGTGTGCTGGCCCACCTGCCTGTATCGGATGATGGGGAGTCGCCGTGTGCGACAGAGCTGACACGCGGCTAACGAGCCCCCGTCGATTCAGTGACCGGCCGAGAGCGAGCGCACGTACGCCACGACGTTGTTGAGGTCCTGCGCGGACAGGCTGGGCTGCGCCGGCATCAGCGCCGACTTGCCCACCGCGACGCCGCCGCGGCTGACGATCTCGAAGATGTAGCGGTCGTTCAGCGGCGCCATGTACGCCGCGTCGGTCAGGTTCCGCGGCTTGGGGTTGAGCGTCGCGCTCGCCGGTCCGTCGCCGTGGCCCTCCGGTCCGTGGCACGGCGTGCACACCTGCATGAAGATCTGCTTGCCCGCGGTGAGCGCATCGCCGCTTTGCGGGTTCGCCGCGGCGAGCATCTCCGGCGTGACCGGCGGCGGCGCGGTCCAGTTGATCTTCGCCGGGTCGCCCGCGTAGATCGACCGCACGTAGACCAGGACCTTCCAGGCCTCCTCCTCGGTCATCGACTGGCCGAAAACCTTCGGCATCGTCTGCTCGGGAATCTGGCCGCGGATCAGCTTGAACAAGGTCGCGTCGTCGCTGCCGAACCGCCACTCTTCGTCGATCAGCGGCTTGCCCATGCCACCGCCGCCCCCCATGCCGTGGCAACCGGCACAGCCATACTTGAGGTAGATCTTCCGACCGTCGATCACGGCGTCGACGCTCTTGGCGAACGGGTTGCCCGAGGTGGCGGCCTCGGCCGTGGCCAGCTTCGCGGAGTGGTCGCCCCGCTTGTCGTCGTCCTTGGAGCCGTTGCACGCGGCGAGCACGAGGACGCCGCAGATCAGATGTCTGATGGTCATGAATGTACCTCTATCCGTGGTGGTCAGCGCGCGCCCTTGCCTCGAGCCTTGTCGTCGGCGGCAGGCAGCAGCGGCACCCCGTAATCCTTCAGGATGTGGACGATCTCGTCGTGGCGCCGGGCGATCGAGTCCTCGAGCTTGTCCTTGAGGGCGGTATTGCCCTTCTTGACGCCCATCGAGATGTCGAACGCGAACGGCGTCGAGCTGTCGGGGCGGTCCTCGAGCACCACGATCTCGATCGGCGCGGCCTGCTTGGCCGCGAAGTAGCCGGCGATCGGTCCCCAGACCAGCGCCACGTCGACGCTGCCGGCCAGCAGATCCTCGACCAGCTTTCCGGGGTAGTCCTCGGCGTGGTAGTTCGAATCGAACATGAGCTGGTAGCCCACGACGTTATCGGCGATGCCGCGCTGGCCGAGCGCATCGTGCGGCGGCGTGTTGACCTGGACCCCGATCTTGAGCGTCTTGAGCTGCGGATCGTCCAGGTTGTGGATCTTGAGCTTTCGGTCCTTGCGATAGGCAATGACGTAGCCGGTCCGATAGTACGGCTTGGTCCACAGGACCGGGTCGTACCCCTTCGGGATGCCGAGCATGACGTCGCAGCGCCCGGTGTTCAGCACGCGCTTGACCACGCCGCGCTGGTGGGGCCACCAGGTGTAGGCCACGGTCAGCCCGAGATCCTTCGCGAGGACGTCGGCGATCTTGTTCTCGAGGCCTTCGCGCTTCTCGTTCGAGAACGGCAGGTTGCTCGGGTCGCCGCACACCTTGAGCTCCTTGGCGTCGTCGGCCAGCGCGGGGCTGGATACGGCACCGAGGAACACCAGCGCGACGGCCAGGGAATCTCTCATCATAGGGGCTCCGCGGTCCGGGGCTCCACGGTCACCCGCGGGGCCGACGTCATCATGACTGCATGTCAGCGCGCGCGAATCACTCGAGCGCGAAGACGTAGACTTCACCACCCTTGGTGGTCGCCTTGTCCAGGCCATTCTTGTACGCGAGCCCGACCGCGCCGAGCGCCGCGTAGGGGTCGTTGGACGGCAGATCCTGCGACACCGGCAAGCCGAACCAACCGCCGACGCCGGAGTACACGGCGACGTACTGCTTCTTGTCCGGGCCGAGGAAGGTCATCGGCGCGCCGACGATGCCGGAGCCGACCTTCTGCTTCCACAGCAGCTTGCCGGTCTTGGCGTGGACCGCCTTGAACCAGCCATCCATCGTGCCGTAGAACACGATGTCGCCCGCGGTGGCCAGCGCGCCGCCCCAGCACGGCTGCTTCTCCTTGATGCCCCACACCTTCTTGCCGGTCGTCGCGTCCCAGGCGATGAACTCGCCGAGGTCGCCGCCCGGGCCGGGCTTCATCGTCACGTTGGCGCCGACGTACGGCGCGCCCGCGGTGTACTTGACCTCGGTGGCCTCGTAGTCCATGCACATGTTGTTGGTGGGGACGTAGAACAGCCCGGTCCTGGGGGAGAACGCGGCCGGCTGCTGGTCCTTGCCGCCCATGGCGTTGGGACAGATGTCCTTGGTCACCGCGCCCTGCCGGGTCCGCTTGGACATGTCCTCGACCGGGCGGCCGGTCTTCTTGTCGATCTTCGACGCCCAGTTGACGTGGGCGAACGGCTCGGCGACGAGCAGCGTGCCGTTGGTGCGATCCATCGTGTAGGCGAAGCCGTTGCGGTCGAAGTGGACGAGCGCCTGCACCTTCTTGCCCTCGATGGTGAGGTCCGCGAGGATGCTCTCGTTGACGCCGTCGTAATCCCACGCATCGTGCGGCGTCATCTGGTAGCCCCAGTGCGCCATACCGGTATCGGGATCGCGCGCCCAGATCGTCATCGACCACTTGTTGTCGCCCAGGCGCTGATCGGGATTCCACGTACCGGGGTTACCGGTCGAGTAGTAGAACAGGTTGAGGGCGGGATCGTAGGAGTACCAGCCCCAGGTGGTGCCGCCGCCGCGCTTCCACGCGTCGCCCTGCCAGGTGCTCGTGCCCATGCCCTTCTGCCCGTAGTGCGGGTTGGCGGCGTTGAAGTCCGCCGCGAGCAGGAGCTCCTCATCGGGCCCGGTGCTGTAGGCGCGCCACAGCCGGTTGCCGTTGTTGATGTCGTAGGCGGTCAGGTGGCCGCGGACGCCGAACTCACCGCCCGAGATGCCGACGATGTACTTGTCCTTCACCACCAGGCCGGCGGCGGTGATGGTCTCACCCTTGCTGGGATCGCCGTTCTTGACCTTCCACAGCTCCTTGCCGGTCTTGGCGTCGAGCGCGATGACCTGGCCGTCCAGCGTGGACATGAGGATCTTGCCCTTGGCGTAGTTCAGGCCGCGGTGTACGAGATCACAGCACGCCACCGGCACGGCGCGGGCATCCTGCTTGGGCGTATATTTCCACTTGATCGCGGCATCCTTCGCCAGATCAACGGCATAGACGTTGTTGGGATAGGAGCTGTGGACATACATCGTCGAGCCGACGACCAGGGGCGCGCCCTCGTGGCCCTGGTTGGTTCCGGTCGACATCGACCAGGAAACTTTCAGGTTCTTCACGTTGTCCGGGGTGATCTTATTCAGCGTGCTGAATCGAGTCGCTGAATAGTTCTTTGCTGGTATCACCCATTGCGCGTCGTCGCTCTGGAGCGACATGGGGTCATCGGCCGTCGCCTGCGCATGGGCCGCGACCGGAACAAGGGTAGCAATCACTGCGACGACGGAGCTCTTGAGCATCATGAGCGAGCCTCCCGATTTCGCCGTTCACCATTCATCACGGTCTGGAGATGAATCGACGACGAGTTGTGTGAACTATACGGCAGGATGTCGCAGACAGGCAACCCACGATCCGCAGTAAATGCATAATTC
>Ga0307516_10009802_pt1 | contig 10625 bp, 11 predicted proteins | sample 19_EM_MG_FD_203310 | JGI IMG/M metagenome (GOLD analysis project Ga0307516, IMG submission 203310) | Populus trichocarpa ectomycorrhiza microbial communities from riparian zone in the Pacific Northwest, United States - 19_EM | ecosystem: Host-associated > Plants > Roots > Unclassified | place...
GCCTGCTGTTCAAAACCTCGGATAACAAGCCTGGCCTTATACCGAATGCCGCCTCCTGGCAACTCCTTGGTCTTGAAGACCCACTTGGAGCTAATGGGCGTGACGCCGGCTGGAACGTCTTCCAGCCTGACGTAGTCCCAGGTTGAGTTTTCAGCCAAAGATCTGAGTTCCTCATCAACCGCATCAGACTATTTCTGGCCAAACCTCGGGTGCGCAATGGCTTCCCAGTAGGACACCGGATCTGCAGAATCCATTGGTTCCTCTTCCACCCAGATCCGGTGGGCGACCGCTCTAGGTCTCTTCCGAAGATCATACCGGCCGGTGTTTCCTTCCAAATGGCCGAGATTCCATTCGAGGCGCCGAGTCCAAGTCCGACCGCCGAGGCATCGAGTCCGAGTCCACCCGAGGAATTGAGTTCGCTTGAGGCGTCGAGTCCGAGTCTGACCGCCGGGATGTCGAGTCTGAGTCCGCCCGAGGAATTGAGTTCGCTCAAGACCCCGAGTCGGAGTCCGACCGCCGAGGCGTCGAGTCCGAGTCCGCCCAAGGAATTGAGTTCGCTCGAGGCACCGAGTCCGAGTCCGACTGCCTAGGCGTCGAGTCCAAGTCCACCCGAGGAATTGAGTTCGCTTGAGGCGCCGAGTCAGAGTCCGACCGCCAAGGCGTTGAGTCCGAGTCCGTCCGAGGAATTGAGTCCGCTCGATTCTAAGAAAGTGACGTTTGATGTCTGGATTACCTGCCTCCGGTGGGGATCCCAAAAGTGCCAGATATTGGTACTGTCATGGACATAGCCGAGCATAAACAGAGGGTGAGTACGTGTGCCGAACTTGCTGCGGTGGGAGGCTGGGAGTGATTTGAAAGCTTTGCATGCAAAACGTTGTAGATGGCTAACTTCCGGTTTTCTTCTGAAGAGCTTTTCATAAGGAGTCATGCCATTGTTCGATGAGGTTGGGCTCTGAGCGTGCAAGTAGTTGGCTGTGGAAATGGCTTCTGCCCACATGCTTGGTGGGAGAGTACAGTCTAGTAGCATTGTGCGGGCCTTTGCATTGTGTGTCTGAATCATCCTTTCGGATACCCCATTTTTATGCTGCGTGTATGGTGGTGATGACTCGAAGGTAATACCGTATTCTGTAAGGATTGATCGAAATGCTTCGTTGTCATATTCTCCTTTGCCATTGTCGCACCGGAACCGAGTGATACGATGCTTTAGTTGTAGCTCGACAAGATTTTTGAAGTCTCTGAATACCGTGCAGACTTCCAATGATGACTTCGAGCGTAGGAAGTATACCCAGGTGTAGTGGCTGAAGTCATCAATATACAGTATGTAGTATTGGCGCCCAGACAGTGATTGAGGGCTGATGGGTCTGTATAGATCGGAGTGGATCAGTTCGAGCTGGAACCTTCCTTTGAAACTTCTCCTTAGCCTTCACTTTGATGCAGATAGCACAGGCCGTGGATGTGGCAGTTTCCTTTTCAGAGTAGGATCCCTTAGGCAGTAGCTTTCAGACATCGCTGAGGTTGAGGTGACCAAAGAATCGGTGCCAGGTTTGGATATCTGTCCGAAATGCCGAGTCCGAGTTCGCCTGAGGCGCAGGGTCCGAGTTCGATCGAGGCGCCGAGTCCGAGTTCGACCCAGGTTGGGTATTTGCTCGATGCACAGTGGCATTTGCATGACTCCTTTTGGAGGTTACATTTCCGAGGAGGCGAAGGACATGGATCCAGATGCACATCTGCCCAGGGGTTGTTCCGTGAAATCCTCTGATGTAATGTAAGCAGTGTGTGAATGGGAACGGAAACTGACATCAATGCCATTCTTGATCAACTGGGGTACCGTGTTACACCCTAAATACTACAGGGTCGGAATTCAGATATGGACCAGGGCAGGAAGGTATTGGAAACTCGTCACATGGTCTTAGGACGGCATACCGAGACCGGGCAACCGACAGTGTCGGGGCTTGGCACGGGTCAACTGACTCTGCAGCACCAGGAAACCCCTGGGCCAAGTACCGGCACCGACCGGGAAAGCGCAAGCGCTGCCGCAGAGGAAGACAACCTTGGTGGTCATCATAAGCAGGACAAGCGATCGGAAGGAAAACGGGAACGCAAGGAGCTGCGAGTCTAGATCGCAGAATAGGAGCGGGGTTGTTTCCAGAGGCACAGCCTAGAGGAACAACACCATGAGTCGGGAATCGCTGTATCGTTGCAGACAGCTCGAAGGCCTGAGGCGATACCATTGCACCCCGTGGTCAGGAGACACGAGGGATCATGCTACCACTCGCATCCTCGTCATTGACACACGATTATGGCGATGAACTCTGGGCTTTGCCAGCGTCCGACAGCGTGAGCGTATTCCCCACTTATCCGAGATGCTTACATCGATTATAATGCAGGGCACACGCTGCACCAAGGTAAGGGACATCGAGTTGAATAGATACTGAAGTGGAGGCTCGACTTCAAGCCAATCCTATAGCGCTGGGTAGCCCCCAGACCAAGTACCGGCTCGTGTTCGGGAAATTGCAAATGCCGCTACAGGACCGCACCTCAAGATTCAAGAGTCTATTGGGAAAGATATGGGGCGGAGCTATGCCTTGATGCCATCACAGCCGAAGAAAGGATAGCTGGTACGGTTGAGGGTTCGTTGCTCCGGCTCAGGTCGAGTAGCGTAATCAACCCCGCACACAACCCATATCGCATCACCCAATCATGACGAGAGAACAGAGGACCTGCTCCGGCCACTCTCAGGATACGTGGAAGCACTGCTCTCCGATCCAAATCGAGAGTTTATCTGTGTTACGCTGATGAAGTTTAACGCCAAGGTGAAGAGTTTTCACGTCGCAGTGTGGGGTAAATTCCCCGCAGCACGTGACTTTGCCGAGCCGGATACTTATACGACAACCCGCCGACGAGCGCTGGGGAAGAATCATCAATCGGAATCATCATCAGAATGATCAATCATCAACAGACAACCTGACAGTCACCAAGACATCAATTCAACGACTATCCCCCTACGAGCGATACGTCGAGTGAGCTGTCGCCACGCAACCGAGCGATCATACGAGCGATCCGTCGAGCGAGCCGTCATCGTGGAACCACGGACTGTCACAGCGTGGACCCTGTGCCGGGCATGGCTGATCACTCAGGTTGTGATTAGAAGGGGTTGAGAGTTGGGTGTGTGGTTTTAGGGTTGGGCGTGAGTTGTGGGGTTAGGGTCATCGTGTACTAGCTAGTTGAGGTTGCTGAGGAACACTATAAGAAGTGAGCGTCCCTCCCTTCTTTCATGTTCCTCATGCAACCTCTGTGTTTCAGAACTCAGAGTTGTTTGTCACCTTGTCCTCGCCTTGTCCTCGCCCTCGCCTTGCCCTCGCCCTCGCCTTGCCCTCGTCTCGTCCTCGCCCTCATCTTGTTCCCGCCGCGCCCCGTCTCCTCTTGCCTGTCCTCGCCTCGTCCTGTTCCGGCACTCCTCGACCCTTGTCCTGCACCGTCACATTAGGTTGCGTCAATACCTCCTAAAGGACCCATTCCTGACCAAGGAGTCCCCGTGTGAAAAGTAGCTCAAGGGAAAAGAGCTAGCGGTAAGCGCGGGGGCCGGCGTGTCGTGGCCCAGTCTGGAACGCCTCCCCGAACAAGAAAGGTTTACTTGTCAAAGATAAGCTGACATAAAAAGGTACTAGCATCACAATGGCTACTACTCAGGCCCATGTTGCCCACTGCGACAGCGCCGATGAATCTCCACTATGCCATATTCTCGTCACCCAGGCATTCCTCGATGGAGTTCGTGGCGTACATGGCCAATAGTTGACCGATGAGAATCGCACCCATTGGTCAGAGACTGTACACATCGCACTCGGATGGATTGGAAACGCCACTGCTTGGGACGCTTCAGAAGTGACCTACGAGGACCTGGTTACTGAGATTACTGCCTACCAGGTGCGCATCGCCGAATTGGAACGACAGTTGACCGAGCAACGAACGATCTCCACGAGACTCGCCCAACTCGATGGTCTCGGTACTGCCCACAGCAAACATCCCTGATCCTGATACCTTCGATGGATCGTGCGAGAAACTCCGTCCTTTTATTACCAAGTTGAGGTTGAAAATTGCCGGCAATACCAATAAGTTTCCCGATGTCCAGCATCAGTTACGATACGCTTTCAGCTTTCTTCGAGGGCCCACCTACGATACCATGGAACCGCACCTGCTCGAGAACAGGATCAACTTCACCTCACTGGAGGAATTCACCGACGTTCTTCGTACCGCCTTTGGTGATCCTGATGAGGTGAAAACGGTGGTCCGCAAGTTGGAAGCCCTACGGCAGAACAATCGGGAGTTTAGCCAGTACTATGCCGAATTTCAACGGCTCATCACGATTCTTCAATATGACGACCAAGCCAAATACCACGCGTTGGAGAGGGGATTGAATCGGGAGATCAAGAATGCTCTCGTTCATCAGGACAGTCCTTCGGAGGAAACCTTTGCCCAGTTTATTGCATGATTGAACCGTCTGGACAACCGAATCCGTGCAAGGAAGCAGGAACAGAATACAGGCCGTTCTACGAATACCTCGAGTGTCTCAGCCATTCCGACCATAGAGGCACCTCCGACTACCGAAGTGGGAACCACCGATACAGGCATGCACCCGGGACCAATGAACATCAGCGCCAACCGTGGCAAGATAACCGCTGCTGAACGTGCCCATCGGATTGCTCAAAATCTGTGCAACTATTGTGGTGGAAGTGGACACTTCGCGGCCCAGTGTCCAGTGCGCCCGAACCGTTCTCTCCGGGGAGCAGCTGGTTATACGAGTGGCGAAGAAGGTGGAAAAGAAGATGGAGAGCTGGCAGGATCTGTTTGGGGTGGCTTGGGAAAAGTCTAGTCTCCAGCTTAACTGATGACTTCAGTTGGAGACAAAAACACGATTTCGGTGTATCTACAATATGTTTCTCTGGTTTGTCCTTTACCGATAAAAGCATGAATGAAGAACGGATGAATGGAAGTCACCTTGCAGTTACATGTCAACTTATCGGTGAAAAACCCATTCCAACCCATGCTTTGATTGATAATGGAGCAACTGGATACGCATTCATAGATAAAGATTTCGTTCATCATCACCACCTACTACAACTACCGCTAGAGAAGCCCCATAGGTTTGAAGTTATCCAGACGGACGTCCGGTATCGTCAGGAAAAATCACCCACTACGTTAAAATCCCACTGAAAATCAGCAACCACCTCGAAGAAGCCTGGTTCTATGTTACCAAATTGGGTCACTACCCAATAGTGCTTGGAATTCCATGGCTACGCCACCATGATATATCGATCCGATTCCCCACCAACACTGTGACGTTCAACTCCCCGTATTGCCTTGACTCATGCAATTCCGGAAACAAGCCAGTTTCGATTCAGGGACTTGACTTTATACCTGAACGGCTGTCTGTCCCATGTGAGCAGATCTTGTTACTCAGCGCCTCGGCTTTCCTAGATCTGCAACAGACCGAAAACTTGAGAGTTTTCTCAGTGACTCTGGAAGAGCTGGAAGAGGTTGTCAACGGAAAGAAGCCCGCTGTCAACATCAATCAGCTGGTTCCAGAACACTTCCACGAGTTCCTTCACCTTTTTCGAGAAGAAGATGCACAAAAATTACCCTCTCACCGTCCTTACGATCATAAGATCCCACTCAAACCAGGCACAGAACCACCTTTCGGCCCCCTCTATGGTATGTCCCACCACCAATTGCAGACTTTAAAGGCATATATCGACGAAAACCTTGATAAGGGATTCATCCAACACAGCTCATCTCCTGCAGGAGCACCTGTTCTTTTCGTAAAGAAAGGTGATGGATCCCTATGACTCTGCGTCGATTACCGCGGACTTAACGAAATGACAATCAAAAACCGATATCCACTACCCCTCATTCAGGAAACGCTTGCAAGACTGCAGAAGGCCAAGTGGTACACCAAGTTGGATATGCGTGGGGCTTATAACCTGCTCCGGATTGCGGATGGTGAAGAGTGGAAAACTGCTTTCCGTACGAGATACGGATATTTCGAGTATACGGTCATACCCTTCGGCCTTACAAATGCGCCCGCCAGCTTTCAGCATTTTGTGAACGATGTTCTGAGGAAGTTTCTCGACCGTACGGGAACTGCGTTCCTGGATGATGTTCTGATATATTCAAATACCCTGGAAGAAAATATTCAGCATACTCGGGAAATTCTCGAAGCACTCGGCAAGGCAGAAATCCACCTAAAACCAGAAAAGTGCCGCTTTCACGTTCAAGAAGTGGACTACCTGGGACTGGTCATTACTCCCGGAGGAATCAAGATGCAACCCAGCAAGGTCTCCACGATCCAGAAATGGGAATCCCTGCAGTCAGTGAAACAAGTGCAGGAATTCCTTGGTTTCGCGAATCTCTACTGACGTTTCATCCTAAACTACTCAGGAGTGGTGGCACCGTTGACGCGTCTGACACGAAAGGATGTTCCTTTCACCTGGAACCAAGAGGAGGAAAAAGCGTTTCAGAACCTCAAGAATGCATTCACTAGTGCTCCTATTCTGTGTCATTTTGACTGGGAAAGGCCCATTGTGATAGAGACTGACGCATCAGACTTTGTCTCCACTGGAGCACTGTCGCAGCCAGATGAAAATGGCATCCTCCACCCGGTGGCATTCTTTTCAAAGAAGCATTCACTGGCAGAATGCAACTATGAAATCTACGATAAGGAGTTGCTTGCAATCTTACGATGTTTCGAAGAATGGCGTCCCCACCTTGTTGGATCAACACACCCTATTCAGGTTCTCACCGACCACAAGAACCTTGAATACTTCAAGACGAAAAGGACACTCAACCAATGCCAGGTCCGATGGTCTGCCTTCATGTCAGAGTTTCCTTGGTATGCAGAGTACAGACCAGGAAAGTTGGGAGGAAAACCAGACTCCCTGACCCGTCGATCAGGAGATCTCCCCAAGGAGGGAGATGAACACTTGACCCAGCGTTTTCAGGCACTCCTCAAACCTACCAACCTGGAAAAGCCAAAGAACGGGACGCTACACGTGTGCGCAGATATCCCACAAGACGACAATAATGGTATTCCACACGGCAACGAAGAACCGTCACTCGACAAACTCTTCCACCAAGGATTAGCAGCAGACCCTTTTCCTGCGAGAATATTGGGAATGCTATGGGACGGGGTTTGTCATACCAAGGAGATTTCATTGGCTGAGTGTCAGGAGGAAAACGGTCGACTCACTTACCGCAACCGTATCTACGTACCGGCTCATGATCGTTTGCGGTTGCGGATCCTCCAGACCCATCATGATCCTCCTGCATTCGGACACCCTGGATGTGCGAAGACCTTGGAATTGATCGACCGTGCATACTACTGGCCAACATTACGGAAGGATGTTGAGCGTTTTGTACGCAATTGTTTTGTCTGTCGAAGAATAAAGGCAACCCGACATGCACCCTACGGAGTTGTGAAACAGCTTTCTGTGCCCGACCGCCCATGGCAACATCTGTCAGTCGATTTCGTAACGGGATTGCCACAATCGAAGGGTTACGATGCAATTTGTGTGTTTGTGGACCGTCTCACCAAACAGCGCCATCTTATTCCCTGCCGGACAGCTATCACGGCAGAAAAGTTGGCTGACCTTTTCTGCGATCGAGTTTTCCGTTACCATGGACTGCCAGACACAATTGTTTCAGATCGGGGACCACAATTCGCATCGCATTTCTGGAAACATATTTGCGTATGCATGAAGATCGATGCGAGGCTCTCCACCGCATTTCACCCGAAAACAGATGGCCAAACGGAACGTGTGAATGCTATCATGGAGCAACACCTTCGTGCCTACGTTTCATATCTGCAGGATGATTGGGTGGACTACCTCTTTCTTGCAGAATTTGCAGGAAACAACCTTATCTCAGACACCACCACGATGTCGCCATTCTATGCAAACCTTGGATACCACCCGAAGTGTGATCTGGAGTTGGATGTCCGGACCGACAACCACGATGAGATCCAAGTGCAAACAGCAGCAGAATGGCTGAACATTATTCACGATGTGGCACGAAGTGAGATGCGTTACGCGCAGACACGACAACAAGACAATACCGATAACCACAGGACCCCTGCCCCAGTTTTCCTTCCCAACGATATGGTATGGATCGATGGATGGTTCTGGCGTACTCAGTGTCCCAGCCGAAAGCTGGAGAACAAACATCATGGACCATTCCGAGTTATTCAAGCAGTTGGAACACACGCCTACGAACTGGACCTTCCAAACACAGTGAGGAAACATCGAGTTTTCCCTGTGTCACTCCTACATCTTGCTGCCGACGATCCGTTTCCTGGTCAGATCCCTCCGCCTGCTCTGCCAGTTGTTGTGGATGGCGAAGAAGAATGGGAAGTGGAAGAAATTCTCGATAGTCGACGTATACGAGGAAGATTACAGTATCTCGTGAAATGGCGGGGTTACGCTGAGCCAACAGGGGAGCCAGAAGAATACCTTGCAGAGGTTCAAGCAGTGGATGTATTTCACGCAAGATACCCAGGAAAGCCAGCGCCTCAGGGGTAGGCAGGTGCAGTGGCTGCATCGCAAGAGCTCAGCAACGAGGAGGGGAGCTACTGTCACAGCGTGGACCCTGTGCCGGGCATGGCTGATCACTCTGGTTGTGATTAGAAGGGGTTGAGAGTTGGGTGTGTGGTTTTAGGGTTGGGCGTGAGTTGTGGGGTTAGAGTCATCGTGTACTAGCTAGTTGAGGTTGCTGAGGAACACTATAAGAAGAGAGCGTCCCTCGCTTCTTTCATGTTCCTCACGCAACCTCTGTGTTTCTGAACTCAGAGTTGTTTGTCACCTTGTCCTTGCCTTGTCCTCGCCCTCGCCTTGCCCTTGCCCTCGCCTTGCCCTCGTCTCGTCCTCGCCCTCGTCTTGTTCCCGCTGCGCCCCGTCTCCTCTTGCCTCTCCTCGCCTCGTCCTGTTCCGGCACTCCTCGACCCTTGTCCCGCACCGTCACAGGATCCAGCAAGGACAACTGCTGGCGGTGTGGCCGGGCCGGTCACAAAACGTTTGAATGTTACGCAGGAACAACCACGGGGGGCACAGCACTACCCACAGCCCCCTGGCGAGGGGCCTCCAGTGCAAAGCGCAAACGGGACGGCGACGAGAATGTTGAAACCCCGGCTCCAAAACAGTCCAAGGTCACAACCATCAAAATCGAGGACGACGACATGAGGGATGCCGCCGCAGCCTGGGCCAAGGACCGGATCACCATCTGGGACAACGACGATGAAGACTCGGATTTTTTAAAGGCCGGGGACCACCGTGACCCGAAGCCTGAAGAACCGTATGCAGCGCAGGAAAGAAAAGGGCGGCCTCCGAGGAACGAGGCAACCCCAGGAGAATGGAACCCCAATGCGGAACATGCCCCTTGGTTGCAATGACCCTGCAATGGGGAGGAAGGGAAGAAGCGGTCCGGGTTCTCTTAGACACAGGGTGCTCGGTTCCGCTTATCAGCAAAGAAACGTTACGCCGAATGGGTATACTATAGGAGTGCAAGAACAAGCCAACCCCGATTCGGAACTGCTCCGGGGAAGAAGTCCCAGGTAGCGGAGAAAAGGTAACCGGGGAATTAGTCCTGAGACACCATCGGCACTACACTCGGGAAATCTTCGAAGTAGCACCACTGGAACCTGGAGTGGACGTTTTTCTGCCCTTTTGGTGGATCTCTCAGCACCCCCCACAAGGAGCGTGGGAATCCATCGACATGAGGTTCAGCAGCCCCCAGTGCCTACGCAACTGCACGAAGTGGGAGGCAAACTAGTTTTTGCTGACGCTGGATGACAGAGTCACACAACATCCCGAAGCAAAAGTCATCGGTTATGTGTCGGCCGTCAGTGAAGGGGGGCCTGACCCGTTAGAAGCAGTACCCGAGGAATTCCGCGAATACTTGGGCATCATGGGGACGGAAGCAGCCGAAACCCTGCCAGAGCACAAGAGCTACAACTGCAAAATCGACCTCAAAACAGACGAAACTGCTCCATGGGGACCGATCTACCCCCTCTCTGAGAAGGAACTAGAAACGCTGCGGGAGTGGCTGAAAGAAATGCTCCGAACAGAGAAGATCCGACACTCCACTTCCCCAGCAGGATCCCCAATCTTGTTCGTGCCAAAACCCTATGGTCAGGGACTCCGACTCTGCGTGGACTACCGAGCCTTGAACAAGGTAACGATACCTAACCATTACCCCCTCCCCCTGATGCAGGAACTACAGGATCGCGTTCAAGGCGCATAATGGTTCACCAAGATGGACCTCAAGAACGGGTTTCACCTCATCCGAATCCGCGAGGGCGATGAATGGAAAACAGCGTTCCGAACCCGGTACGGGCTCTACGAGTTCCAAGTCATGCCCTTTGGCCTCACCAATGCCCCATCGACGTTCCAGGATATGATGAACCACGACTTTTCAGATAGGCTCGACACGGGACTCCTAGCATATATGGACGATACCGTATTATCTCACTTAAGAGGTAAACTCTAAGCGCCACTAGCTGCGCCAAGCCGCGCGCTAGGGCGTTTATGGACTAGCGCAATATCAAAAGGCGGCTATGGCCCGGGAGGGGTTTTTCCACC
>Ga0307516_10009803_pt1 | contig 10625 bp, 14 predicted proteins | sample 19_EM_MG_FD_203310 | JGI IMG/M metagenome (GOLD analysis project Ga0307516, IMG submission 203310) | Populus trichocarpa ectomycorrhiza microbial communities from riparian zone in the Pacific Northwest, United States - 19_EM | ecosystem: Host-associated > Plants > Roots > Unclassified | place...
AGTGACATCGAGCTCAAGGATAAAAGTGAACCTCCCATCAAATGATCACGGTCGTGAACTCTAACCAGCGCAACTAGTCTTCGATAACACCCACAGCGGGGCGTGCGTTCACAACGACGTGGTCATCCACGTTTGTGGTAAGTGCGGTGGTGTAGCCCTTACTTGGAGTACGTGCTAACTCCGCTGCAGTTCCCGGGTTACCATTTGGCGGTGTAGGAGCAAGCGGTTGTAAGTCGTAACGTAAACGTCCTCCATCAACAGTGACCCACCCACCGAACAGATGGAGCCCACACCGGAAAGTATTCCTTTGACCTGTTCACTCACTCACGAGCAACCATGAGTGTGCCAACTTGGTGCGGTTTAGTACCTGACTGGTAGTGACCAAACGAACTCACCTTTCGGTTCTAGGATGGAATTCATTCTGAACGCCCGGTACCCACCGTTCACTGCCCAGAAAGCCAAACAACTAGAACGGAGCACGATGCCCAGCTTCCCCCCACGAGACAGTGTGTACGACACGAAGCCAGGGTGGTTCCCGTGGATCGCCTCTTTCATCGGTTGGTGACCGAGCGGCGTTCCTTCCTAATGGAACTGTTTGTAGTTTCTATGGGGGTCGCTAGCTGGGGTCTATTGGTGCGATTTCGGACTACCTTTGAATTTTATGATTATGCGTTTGTGAATACACTCTTATCACTATTTGCAATGGTCCTCGTTCGTCTCTACTCCCGCAACGGATGACATCCACAACCGAACCACAACAGGTGCAGCCCACGCCGCGGGTGGTGCGGGCGAGCCCAAAATAACAAACGGGGTCCATCCTCCAGCGAGTGGTGTATATATATCTGGTGTTATCTAGTCTTACGTACGGTGAGTAACTTTCCTTCGGCTAATTGAACGGTTTGCGGGTTTCCAAAGGGGTCCCGGCCACTGTGACTTGTATTGGTTTGAGCCCCAGACAACGGTCGGGGTCCGGACAGTCCCCCCAAGTATAATCGACGCCTAGAAACTCTAATGGTCACCCAGTATACAGGATGCGCGAAGATCTGACGTCCCTGAACCCGATCCTATGAAGATCTAAGCCAAGGACCAAGCCAGGTACCACTGGACTTTAATCTTATCGTCTGCGGTAGTTTCTGGGGACGGAAGGTGCTCGGATGGTAGGTAACCGGAATTACCTCCCTTCGGAGTAGGCCAGGAACACCTGTGGCGCGACCGGCGCTCACAGCCTTCCCCCGAGTTTCGTCGCATCGCTGCTGCCCCGTGAGGAACGAAAAGCCAGACACGAGTATAAACGTAGGCGTTCCCAGCACCCAACCCACTCCAGACCGATCTCGGGTTCAGAAGCGGGGGCGGAGGGTCAGGTGACGGGTCATGATCAGACCGAGGGTCTTCTGACCAGGACGGGTCCGTATAAATTGAACGGCCTCAACCACAACATCTCCTCACCACCACCACCTTCACGAGTTAGGGCCGACTTTTTATCTGCTACTCCAAAACGCCCGCTTCTTTTATAGTATAGTCATGTCTGCCGCTACCGTCGAGATCGCGGATGCTCTCTTCTGCCAGAGCCATTTCAAGGAAGTAGTATGTGTTATCTCTCTTCCCACCCCTTTCGACTCGGCAGCCGATAACGGCTGATCACTTGTGAATCTAGTGCGAAGAGTGCGATTACGATGGCAGGGAGGATAACGACGCTTTTTATGGGGTGAGTAGTTTGAGGCTACCTCGACCCACAAATCACTGTATCAGCAACAACCCCTGTTACCCCGCATTTTCGTGATCAATTGCCATCAGGCCACATACTGATCGTCCCGTATCTCCCGATTGTCCAGTTCGACCCTGTGGACAGAGAGGGACTAGAGCCCCCCGCTGTGTCTACCAACAAGGATGGTCAATACCAGTGCAAGAAGCACGGATCTCCTAGTGCGTATCCGGTGCCTCCCCTCAAACATCCGATGTTGATCGAACGCCTTTCCGATTCCGTGTCCAGCTTGTACCCAATGCTTCAGCTGGAAAAAACAGATCAACAGAGCCCGTACTGCAGCCAAGAAGGCCGGTCGGAAGTAGCCGCGATGTATCGTAGTCCAATTGTACTTACCGTGAAACGAAGGTCGATGTACGTTTATCAACAAACAGGAACAGCTGCTAAACCGTTTGTCGGTAATCCCGGATGCCGAGATAGCCCCCATCAGGTTCAGGTTAATGAGCAAGTTACCGGGGGGTTGGGAGGGTCGCCCAATTGTGGGAAGGTCAACCAATGTAGGGGGGGCGGAGTGAGGATGACTATTATGTATTGCCTTCAAGACGGTTTACGGGTACAATTCGTTCGATATACAGAGATCAAGATAATTTGAGTTAGAGAGGCCAAGAAGTTGCCAAGCCCAAGCACACATAGAATGGAGTGCTCTTGAGGAGCAAACCCCCATTTGCGAAATCGAGAGCCAGACGCATACAACGGGGTATCCATATCTTCCCCTCCGACGCGGTGTCTGGTTAGGAGTGGGGATGGATGACCTTCTGCAAGAGGTCCCCGACAGTGTGCTTGTGGTCGTGAGGCTGGGACACAAGAAACGTTAGTCAAGTGATCATTGAGGGTCGATGAACGAAAGGGGGGAGAATGATGAGAGCGGGCACCGAGGTCGAGGAGATTCACGTGAAAGGACCCGAGTACCGTGGGAGTGAAATGGAGGGAAGGATAACGAGATGGGAACGGAACTGAAAAAAAAGTGTGAAGAAAAATAACAAAATTTACCTGGTCTTCCTTTGGGGGTTTGGACTGGGACCTGGATCGGATGTTACCCGCCCCTCCCCTTCCAGAGGAGAAAAACTCTCCCTCAAGGTGGGGGCGTTGGACGTGGGGTTCGGGCTGGTCCCTCACTTTGCTCTGGGACCTATCACGAATGTTTCCAGCACCACCTCGTCCGGTGGAGACTCTCTCGTCGTCGGGGTGAATGACGTGGATGGGTGGCTCGATATCGGGGGATCCAAGTTCCTGAATGCTGGGGTAAGCGCCCTTTCCAACAGAACGCCTAGCAGGGTAACAGCACACACAGCCAAGACGTGTCAAACCGGGTCAGCAACTCCATATGGAATGACTGGTTGTGGGAAGGGGCTACTCACGTGGGAGAGAGTTCTGGAACGACATCAGTTCCGTCACCGGGCTGGGTACGGTTAGCACCCCGCCCACGTTCCTGGCTCTCGCGGTCGCGATTCTCCGGCCCACGGGAGGTCGAAGATGGACGCATGTTGCCAGCCCCACCTCGGCCGAACTACAAAAAGGAGAACAATGCGGAAAAGGAGTGATCAGCACAATCCCGTACATGACCCATTAATCTTGCATCGTAATCGCCACCCACACCGCGGCGTGGTCGCCTAGTGTGGGCGTGCGATGTGACGCAAGCAACTCACCGAAACAACGGGTTCGCGACCACGGGAGAGAGAACGATCGTCTGCAGACATGGGAGATAGTTAAGACGAGTGTTTGAGAGGTAGAGGGGGAGAAAAGTAATGGGGAATTGGAGTGTCACTTGGGGTCGGAACTGGTCGATTTTATACCGACTAAATCGTGCAAAGTTCTCACACCGGACCTTGCCCTCTCGATGGAGCTAAGGGCTATGGGTTTTTCTCCAAAGGCACCTCGCTGACAGGAGTCCTCCGATATCCGACTACGGTACACGTTTGGTTGTGGGGGGAAGGGACTCACCACCAAATCTACTGTATTGGCTGCTGCCGTCATTGTTCGGGCCACGCCGTTCCGTGCTAAGAGCCCGGACCAGCTTCGTCCTAATGTCCGACATCTGTTCCGAGAACGATTGTCGCAACCCCCTCGAGGGTGAGGGGGATGTGTTAGGGCCTTCAACGGACATGGCTGGGGAGGGTAGAGCAAGGGAGAAAAGAGAAAAGGCTCTTCCCCACACGTTTCTCAAGCGAGCATAGTTATACGCCATCCGCACGTCAAATGACCAAGGTCCGGCCATGCTCGTCGGCTCTCACCCACACGTTCGACGGATCCAAGTGCATGCTCGTGACTTGTCATTAGTTTAAATATCCTAATACGTAGTTGAAACACAAAATGAGGGTCATATGAACAATAAAAGGGGGCCAACGAGGAACGAACGAGTGTCGGTGGAAACTATGCGGGAAGTATACCGTATGCGAAGACCAATGCGACGACGAGCGGACCAACGTTCATTCTGGTTTCACTCGCCATATGACTGCCACTGCTGCGACACTCAGGATAACTACTCCCAGTGCGGTTGAATACCGTGCCATGTACTGTGAACCAGGTTTAGTCCCCGAACATGAATGCAAGACAGTGTTCGACTTACAAGGTCTTTGGGAAGCCCGTCAGGACCAGTTATGCTCGAATCCAGATGTGGAGGCTCCTCCTTGGCGCAAACTAGCGAGGACTCTGGGGTAATGGGATACTGAATTGCCGCCTTCTCCTTGATTGATGCAATCCGCGACGATTCTGTACTGTCCGCGTGAGCCTCCGAGTCACTCGATTCGTCAGTTGTCCAAGGAGAACGTGGTCGTGATCTGGGAGAAGTCGCGGAACCATTGTTCGAGATCAAAGCAGGTTCCTCGTCCTCATCGGAGTCGGTGTTGGCTGGAGGCGTGGCGATTTGGCTGGGAGATTTGGCCCTTCCGCGTGAGGAACCGTTGCGCTTCTTCCTCGATCTCGGTCTCATCGAATCAGATGACAGGCTGCGGGGACTAGGCGGGGTAACCAATCCTTGTCCGTTCGGCTTGGCGGATCCGTTCATAAACGGGTGGCCGTCCCGTTGTTGGATGGTAGAGATCCGAGACTCAACGCGGGCGAGAATGCCGTCCTCGATGGTTTTCGTCTTCAGCTCCCACTCATCCCTAGCACGACGCAGACGGTCCTTCTCCACGCTCCATTCCTCTTGGACGGATGTCCACTTCCCTTCGACTCCCTTCTTCCACTCGTTGATCATCTCAGTGAGAGATTCCCTCTCCTTCTCTCGCTCCTGCTCGGGGACGCGTACGGACTCGATCGCCTCCTTAATGGCGGCTTGGTGAGCCTCATGTTGATCGTCGACCTTCGTCTGCGTAACTTGAACTAGTTGTTGAAGTTCAGTGACCTTGAGTTCGAGAAGGTGGATCGTGTTCTGAGCGGAGGCCTGTTGAGCCTGGAGGGATCGGGAGAGCTCGAGCGCGGACTCAAGTTGACTGGAGAGGGTTTCGAGGCGGTGGATGATGTCCTCCGGGATCTGGGATCGAGGCTTCGATCGATGGTGATCGTTGTCCTCGAACTCCGCCAGAGATGGTTCGGGGGTTCGTGGTCGACCAACCTCGCGGCTGGACCGACGGCGGTCCTCGTGTTCCGCGGCGGCTTCTTCATCCTCTTCATCCACCCTCTCTAGCTCGTGGGGAACGACGGTAGAAACACTGCGGGCGTCGTCGTCGTCATTGGAGAATTCGTCGCTATGATGTTGTTCCCTATTTTGGGTATCTCGTTTACGCTCTTCCATAAACTCCTTGATCAGTTCAATGTCCTGCTTGAGGCCGCCGTGATCAGTGACGAGTGAATCGAGGAGATGGAACTTGTCGGCGTAATTGGCGAGAGAGCTTTGAGTCTCCTGCAACTGCGACTGGAGCTCTCCGATCGCAGCGGGTGGGACGGACGATGATGATGGTTCGGGAGCAGGTTGAGGCGGCATAACAGGGGGGAGGTTCTGAGGGTATGGAGGGAGGTTGGTGGGCTAGGGGAATGTATCAGAGGCGACGAGACCGCTGTGGCGAAACAGCAAGGACCACTGACCATAGTACCACCAAGAGTGTCGTGAATATCGCCCATCGAGCCGTTCAGAGAGAGGAGCTCAGCACCGGTCTCGCGACTTTTCTGGAGTTCACCTTGGAGGCGGTTCAGGATGTGGTCGAAGGTGAGACCGCTCTTGCCTGGTGGGCGCATGCTGCCGCCCATGCCGCCCATGCCAACGAGCCCCTGAGGTTGCATCGCAGGGCGACGTTGGCCGCCAACGTTGGCGGGTCCCTGGCCAGTAAAGTTGAAGGCGTTACTAGGGCCGGCGGCGGAGTTCATGTTTTGGTGGTGGCTCGAAAGGGCGTAACCGGGAGGATTCTGAGCGAGTTGCTGTTGTTCCGCATGGGCGGCGGCTTGAGCGTCCTGCTCGTTGAGGACGCAGAGGACACGAGCAGCGACCTTGTGGTGGATAATAGTCTTGTTGTCTTCGCCGACGATGTCGATGCCGAACTCCTGATCAAGTGGAGCGTTGTGTAACTGCGTGACATCGGAAGCGGGTGGAATGGACTTACGACGATGTCGTCGGACTTCAATTCGAACGGTTCGGATTCCAGACCTTCACCACTAAGCCTTTCGCTGTTGATGAACGTACCATTTGAACTTTTGACGTCCTTGATATAAATCTGGAGGGCGAGGTTATCCTCGTGTCTCCAAGTAAGAGCGCAAGGGACGAGTTGGGAAATACCTTTCCGTCTTGTTCCCATACTTCGGCATGTTGCCTGCTGAGGACTTTTGAATCAAAGTAACCATTACGCTCGGCCGGTACTGTCTTTGCGTTCGTTTGGCGACCAATCTTTACGCGCTGTTGTGGAAGGAGGGCGATGTGTTTGGGGACGAAGGAGTCATTGAGGGGGTAGAGGTAGAGAGCGGGGGCGACCTGTTGTTGGCCGTGGGTAAAAGGGGCGGGCATCGTTGAGAACGTCGACGACGACGAGACGACGGTGGACAGAAGACTTGGCAAGGTTTGGTGAACACAACTCGCAGAGACCGTTTACGACGACGACGACGAGGGACGAGGAACCGGAATAGGAAACACAATGCAAACAAGCACAAAGCTATTTGCGATTATTTGTTCGGTAATTCCCGGTAAAAGCTCAACGACCGAAAGAGGAAAGGGACAGATATTCCCATGCGAATATCACATAAGCCAACCCGTGTGAAGGGATAGATAAGGACTCGTGTTGTGATTGGCCGGAGGGGGACCCTTGACACCCCCATCACTCAGAAAAACGAACTCGGACGCCCGGACGAAACATGTACCTGCCGCCATTTGGAATAAATAGTGCCACAGCTATCCAGGTGCTCCCCTCTTCTCCATCCGAATCCCCCAACGCAGTCTCGCCATGGGTGTCTTCTCCTACGATTCAGGTTCGTCCTCGTTTCCTCCTCTCGCCCTGCACCCCACTCACACGACCACTCCCAGCGGGTCAACTCGTTTATACCGACCCAGATACCGGTGCGGCGTCTGTGTACAATGGCGGAGACATTGCCTGGGTTCTCGCAAGCACGGCCCTCGTGTGGTTGATGATCCCAGGAGTAGGATTCTTCTACTCCGGTCTCTTGAGGAGAAAGAACGCGCTTTCACTCATTTATCTCTCGGTTGCGGTGATCGGGGTCATTTCTTTCGAGGTGCGCAGGCTTGGTTTCCTCCCTCTTGCCGCCCGTTGATGGAATTTATTTCCAAGTGGTTCTTCTGGGGTTTCTCCCTCGCGTTCGGCGAGACTGAGAATGGATTTATCGGCAATCTCAAGCACTTCGCCCTCATGGACGTCCACGGCCAGCCATCCGTGGGTTCCCCCCGTATCCCTTCCCTGGTGTTTGCCATCTACCAGTGCATGTTCGCCGTCATCACGTAGGTCCCTTCAGGAGTTCAACCTAATTAGCCGTCTGATTCAAATCTTTCTTAGCGTGGTCATCGCTGTTGGTGCCATTGCCGAACGCGGTCGCTTGGGTCCCACCCTCGTGTTCGCCTTCGTCTGGGCTACAATCGTCTACAACCCACTCGCCTACATGACGTGGAACGCCAAGGGATGGTCATTCGTCAAGGGTGGTCTCGACTTCGCGGGCGGAACTCCCGTCCACATCTCCTCCGGTACCGCCGCACTTGCCATCTCCATCTACCTCGGAAAGCGCACCGGTTATGGAACCGAAAGACTCGCCTACAAGCCCCACAACACTACCTACGTTGTTCTCGGAACGGTCTTCCTCTGGTTCGGTTGGTTCGGCTTTAACGGTGGCAGTGCTTTGTCTGCGAACGTCCGTGCCGCCTCGGCGTGCGTCGTGACCAACCTCGCTGCCTCCGTTGGCGGTGTCACATGGATGCTTTGGGATTACCGTTTGGAACGCAAGTGGTCCGCCGTTGGCTTCTGCTCTGGCGCCGTCTCTGGTTTGGTCGCTATTACCCCAGCTTCTGGTTTCGTTGGCTCTCGTAAGTAACCTCCGGGATCCTGATGTGGCCCCATTTTTAAACCTGCTTTTCCTTGCAGCCGCCGCCGTCCTCTTCGGTTTCATGGCCGGCACCATTTGCAATTTCGCGACCCAGCTCAAGTTCGCCCTCGGATACGACGATACCCTCGATATCTTCGCAACCCACGGTATTGGTGGTGTCGTCGGTAACGTAAGTTTCAGATACCAGACACTTGAATCGCCGTCTGATGTTCTCCAAGCTCTTGACCGGCCTCTTCGCCCAGGCATCAATCGCTGGCCTCGACGGCTTTACTGTAATCCCCGGAGGTTGGCTCGATCAAAACTACATCCAGCTCGCCTGGCAGCTGGCAGACTCGGTTACGGGTTTATCGTACTCTTTCGTTATGACGGTAAGAGCTTGAATCGGTTATATTGGCATGGATCACGAAACTGATTGAACCTGGTTGAATGGGTCAGACGGTGATCCTGTGGACCATGCACTTCATCCCCTTCTTGCGCCTCCGCGTTGACGAAAACTCCGAGTTAATCGGCCTCGACGAGAGTCAAATGGGCGAATACGCCTACGACTACGTTGGCCTCGACTCGGAAGTGCCGCTGCTCAGCGACACTGCCTCCGCTACCGGTGGTGGCCGTGAGCCACAGCATGGTAACCTTCACGAAGGTGAACACGGCAGCAACGAGAAGCGAAGCATCCCGTCAGAGACAGCATAGATCTCCCTTAGTTAATCTTCCCTCCTTTCCTTCCCCATGCGGCCAATTCTGGTTCTCTGTCCGCCACTTTCGTATATTTCTACCTACCGTCACAGTCAACTGTCATATTAGTGGTCATTAATTCCACCGTTTGCCATCCGCTGTTGCATGCAAATCAGGGCTGAAATTTGGATCACCGGCCCGGTGTTCTTGGACGATGGATGAGTCTCGCCTGGTTCTGGGAGAAGGCTGGTGGTGCTCTGGTGGGTTGCTGGAATCTGATGGGCAAGCCACCGTCCGATATTTCCATATCCGGGAAGGTCTTATCCACTCCCAAGCACACGGGATCCATCCGTCATCGGTCGTCGTCGACGACGGTCGATGCACACCTGTCTGTCCGTACGACCGTTACATCACGGCTACTGATGGATATCGATGAATGGATGGCGGTCATCGCCCATCGGCGCCTGTACTATCCCACTCCGTTAAGCAACGTTAATGAAAACTGAAACCCCGCTTGAATCACTCACTCGCCCGAGCGTGTATGTAAATCAGAAAACGCCATTCGACAGTCCTTTCCCTTTTGAGAAGGAGACCTTCCAAATAAGGTGTGCCACACATTGATCGGATCGGTGGTCATGATCGCAATATCGGGCAGGACCCCAGGGACCACTGACGCAACATTCCAATTGTCTTTCCCTTCCAGCCCGTCGACGTCAGATTAACCACTTCGACCCTGGGAAGCCTCACCACCGCTTCGTTTCATGTACTTTAACACGGGCTGGGATGCTACACATTCCACTCAAGGAAGCTTCTCTGTAGATCTGGATCAGGGTGGGGCCACGGATGGCGCGAGCCGAGCCGAACTGAAGCGCGTCACACAAGTGCTCAGTGTATTGTGCATTTATTCCCGGCGTCCTATTCAATGAAGCTGGGCGAAGTCCCCGACGTCCCCAGGGGATTCCGTAGTGACCGTGCGTCAAACTTGAAGGGGAAAATCGCCGTACAGGGTGATGGAGAGGATTGACACGCACGCTGCTGATCCAAAACGGCCCGATGGCAATCCCCCCGCTGTTTGAGGCAGGGGATTTTCAAGTGGTGAACACTACGCGTTTCAACGGTGTCGACTGCTTCTCTGATGACGCGGAGAGCGTACCCGATAGTTGGAAAACAGACTCCAAACTCCGAGGATTTTACCCGTTGTTTTGTATCATCCGGCTCGTCGTGATACGGCCGTGATACTCGGGGATGCTAAGTTTGGATACCCAGAACCCCACTGTACTAAGGCTATACAGCTGTTGTATTTGGCTTGGGCTCCCAGAAACAATAGGTTTTGACTGCGGGATGCGATGAGACATTCATTCGTATTCATTGACATTCAACGGGACCAACTCACGAGTGGACGCGAGTCGTCGAATAAACCGCAGACCAGGCCCGAGGTGCACGAGCTACTCTTTGATCCTTGCAACTCTGTCTGCAACTTGATTCCCAATATGCGGCGTCATTGCTCCTGGCTCCCGGAAGAAAGTTGGTAGGAGATCCTCTCATAGAATTTTAAGTTACCGGTTCCCCTCTACCCACCACCACAACCATGCACGCCACCCGTTTGCGTGGTTACCGAGTAGGAGACTCCGGCACCCGAGGATGGCTCTTATCGGCGGCAATTTAGTATACCCGCCTCACGTGCCCTATCTTATCAGCCATTTATAGTTTTACTTGCGCC
>Ga0307516_10009804_pt1 | contig 10624 bp, 10 predicted proteins | sample 19_EM_MG_FD_203310 | JGI IMG/M metagenome (GOLD analysis project Ga0307516, IMG submission 203310) | Populus trichocarpa ectomycorrhiza microbial communities from riparian zone in the Pacific Northwest, United States - 19_EM | ecosystem: Host-associated > Plants > Roots > Unclassified | place...
TGATCGAGCGGCCGGCCACACCGGACTCCGACGACCCAAACGAAACCCGTTCAGACTCGACCTCCTATAGCAAGGGACGATGGTGCCGACAACAGCCCCCACATTGTGGTCAACAGGTAGTTACACCTCTTACTTCTCGTCGCCCGGCTTAACCACGACCACCGCCACAACAGTGAAGCTACACATAGATATCATACTACCAACTCCTACTCCTAGGGTCAATCTGTGGGGCGTTCCCCGGGGTGTCCTTACTAGGGGGCCATTTTCTGGGATCCTCTACAAGACGCTCGCAGCCCGCTGCCGGTCTTCCCTTGGAGCTCGTCGAAATGATCACCGCCTACCTTACCTACGACAAGCACAGTCTCCAGGCATGCGCCCTCACCTGCTACTCCTGGTATATCGCCGCCTCTCCCCTTCTCCATCAAACCCTCATTTGTCCGATCTATTCCCAGCCTGAGGACAGATTGACATCGCCCCTGCTATTCTTGAGGAAGGAGGCGTTCGGTTTGACTCCCCTCGTCAAGACACTCTGGTTCCGTGGGGACGACACCAACCGCGTTGCGTTTTCCCTGTGGCAGCCCGACCTGCATGGGTCACTCTCACTTTACCGATTCACCCGCGTCAACCAACTCAGGATCGACTACCTGGACATCCCCAGCTTTCTGTCATACATCCGGTGGTGCCCCGTATCCTTCCTACAATCAGTCCGGAGTCTCGCCCTAAAAGAGCCAAAAGGGACCCGTCGGGAAATCATATACTTTATCGGACTTCTTCAACGCCTCCAAGATCTCAGACTGCTCTATGACGGGGTCGACCCCAGGGAGGAACCGGCTGGCGACCTGACGCTCATCCCGCTCTTTGTCCCTCCGCTGCGAGGGTCGTTGACGATGAGGCATTCCACGGGAGTGGAACTTTTGAAGGACATGCTTGATCTGTTTGGGGGGTTCCGATTCCGTCGCATGGACCTTTTCAACGTGGACGGGACGCAACTTTTGTTCGGCGCTTGTGCGAAAACATTGGAAAGCGTGACGTTGGATCCATCCGATCCCATCGGTGAGCACCTCCCCCTGAAAAGCACACACGCTCCGGCCAACGATTTTCGCAGCTAGACGCTCCCCCCAAGACTTTGATCTATCCCGAAACAAGTCACTTCGGACGCTCAAAATCCCCGCCTCGTCTCTCAGTCGCCAACAAAACTGGGACAAGCTCGCTTTCTTTGAGAGCATACTCTCGACCATCACATCCCCCGCATTCTTCGAGGTCGTCGTCCTTTACGGAGACTCTGACTTCAACGAAATGGGGAGCTGGAGCTCGGACCGGTCTCCTTTCCACTGCGGGCTGCCACGAAATTACGGACCAACGGAGCTTGGAGGGCATTGTTGTTTGAAATTTGAAACGCTATGTAAGGTGCACGCCGTTCGGCTGGTGTTTTGTGTAAGTACTTCGGGCTGTGTGGGGGAGCAGCCGATGCGAACTTTGGAAGAGTCTGTAGCAGAGGAACAGGCAACCGGGAGCCTCAGGTTCTCCGGGAGGCAATCCCTGATGGTGGTGTACAATCCGCAGGGGATCTGCGATGGCTATTGAGGGGCTATATCAGACCCAACTATTGGCCTCACTGTAATTCTGTAACGACCGGAATCTCGTTGGAATCACAATCGGGGTGGGAGATTTCTTTCCCCTGCGCCATTTGAGAGTGACACAAACGATCCACTCTGGATTGACTGTCCAGATTCTTTACAAGCATGGTTTGGTCGCGGTGGATTTTTCTGAAGTTTTACTTCGGGGGGTCTCGCTCCCGTATGTCTTTTGCGCGCAGGGGGAGGTTTCTCGTTTTGGGACGTCTTCCCCGTCCCTTTTCTCCCAATCCTTTCTCTCTGAACCCCAAATCAACCGCGTTCGAATGATCCATTAGGTTCTCGTATTGATATTTGCCGGGATGTGTGTCGGACTGATTGTCTTCCGTCAATTGGCCTCATTTTGGCGACGAGCCACCGGCCGCATGATGGACGCCGGCCACCAGCGCAGAAAAACCTGCTTCGTCTACACCTGGTCCATTCTCGTCTGATGGGTGCAGGTGAATCGGTAAAGCGAGAGTAGAAACGTGTACCTTGTGATAAATATTTCCTCAAGCATCCATGCATTATGGGCAAACCAGATGTTCCATCGGATTCAATGCCCGGTAAACCACCTATCATTCGGCTCCGACCTGAGTCAGTACTCCACGAGGGTCCGTCGTTCGTCTGGCATCGCTCTCATAGTATCCCTTTGCCACAGTTATTTACATAGTGGACGTAGTTGCGAGGGGTGTGCCCTTCTCCGGACTCTGGAGATCGAACGGCCGGCCATACCGAACCCCAGCCGAACTCCGATCGCCCAAACGGAAACCGTGGGGCAAGTGTTCTCACGGTACCGCCACTCGACCTCCTAAAGCAAAGGACGATGGTGTGGAAAGCAATGTCCCCCGCAACGTGGTTCGCAGGTAGTTACGCCTCTCACTTCTCGTCGCCCGGTTTTAACTATGACCACCCCACAACAGTTAAGCTACTCATAGATCTCATTTACTATCAAATCCTACTCCTAGCGTCAATCTGGTGGATGCTCTCGGCGGGTCCTCTTCTGGGGTCCGCTACGAGACGGTCGCAACCCGCCGCCGGTCTTCCCTTGGAGCTCATCGAAATGATCGCCGCCTATTCTACCTACGACAAGCGCAGTCTCCGGGCATGCACCCTGACCTGCTACTCCTGGTACATCGCCGTCACTCCCCTTCTCCATCAAACCCTCATTTGTCCGATCTATTCCCCGCATAAGGACAGTTTTAGACGGCCCTCGCTGCCCTTCAGGGAGGAGGTGTTTGGTTTAGCTCCCCTGGTCAAGACACTCTGGTTCCGTGGGAACAGCACCAACCGCGTTGCTCTCTCCCTAGCATGGCCGCACAGCTGCCACATTCTACTCCCACTTTACCAATTCACCCGCGTCAACCAACTCAGGATCGACTACCTGGACATCCCCAGCTTTCTGCCATACATCCTGGGGTACCCCACATATTTCTTACCAGCGGTCCGGAGTCTCGCCCTAAAAGAACCCAAAGGGACCCGTCGGGAAATCATATACTTCATCGGACTTTTTCAACACCTCCAAGACCTCAAACTACTCTACAGCGAGAACGGCCACCAGGAGGAGCCGGCTGGCGACCTGACGCTCACCCCACACTTCGTCCCCCCCTTGCAGGGGTCGCTGACGATGAGACATTCCACAGGGGTGGGACTTTTGAAGGACATGCTTGATCTATTTGGGGATTTCCGATTTCGTCGCATGGACCTTTTCAAAGTGGACGGAACGGGGCTTCTGCTGGGTGCTTGCGCGAAAACATTGGAAAGCGTGACGTTGGATCCATCCGATCCCATTGGTGAGCAGCTTCCTCTGAAAAGCACACACGCTCCGGCCAACGATTCCGCAGCCAGCCGCTCCCCTCAGGACTTTGACCTATCGCAAAACGAGTCACTTCGGACGCTCAAGATCCCAGCGTCGTTTGTCAGTTATTACCGGCAAGACACCGCTTCCCTTAAGCGCATACTCTCGACCATCACATCCTCCGCGTTCTTCGAGGTCGTCACCCTTTACGGAGACTATGAGTTTAGTGGCGTGAGGGGCTGCTGTTCAGGCCGACCTTCCTATCACGAGTTGTCACACTATGACAGGGCGAGAGAGGTCGGACTGCATTGTCTCAGGTTCAAAAAGTTACGTGAGGTGCACGCCGTGCGCGCCTTTCAGCTCGTGTTATGTGTAAGTACGTCGGGCTGCGTGGGGGAGCACCCGGTGCGAATTTTGGAAGAGGCTGTAGCAGCGGAAAAAGCAATAGGGGGGTTATGCGAGTGTTTCTTCCCGTTGGTGGTGTACAATCCGCAGGGGATCTGCGATGGATATTGAGCGTTCTTCTCCGGAGGGGTTGCGTTGGGCTCACCCATTGACCTCACAGTAGTTTCGTAACGACCGGAATCTCGTTGGAATTTCACTCTGGATTTGGATTCTCGTCTTGTTAGGAGCAATGTCTGGTCACGGTCGCTTCAATGGATCTTTCTGAAGTTTCACTTCGGGGGTCTCGTTCCCGTATATCTTTAACAGCCGGGTGTGGCACCAACACGATGACTAGACGTAAGTACCAACCGCTGCGGGATGCGTTACAATCGGACTCGGAGCCGCAAACGGTCACACGATCATTTCCTTCCTTCCTTCCTCCGCCATCTACACTTTCCGACGATAACGTGCAAGAAGAATGGACGCGTCGCAACTCCCCTGACGCTCATCCGAGGTCCACACCTATAAGCTACAGGCTCCAGCCGCGAACCGGCGGCTGAAGAAAGGGGAGGTTTTTCGCCTTGACGCCTCTTCCCCGTCGCGTTTCTCCCAATCATTTCTCTCTGAACACCTGCTCCCTTCAAGTCAACCGTATTAGTATGAGGCTTCCGTGTTGATATTCGCCGGGAAGCGTGTCGGGCTGACGGTTAGGCTGGCACCGGGAAACGTGGTCAGGGAGATGTTGGTACGGGTGTTGTCGCTCGACCCACTTCGTAGTTCGACTAATCTTCCGGTCCCGGGGGGTTAGGCGCGCCCTATACTTCAATCTGCTCCTCCCATCGATTGGTCTGATTTTGGCGGCACGTTATCGGCCACCTCACGAACGTTTGCCAAAGCAGAAAACGTGACCCGTCTACACACGGTCCATTATCGTCTACGCGATTTGTGAGGAGAGGTCATCCCTAGCCGTACGCCTACCGCGGATCCTCCGGAATTGGAGTGATCTCCGCGTTGTCACCACGGGGTTGAGGAACAAGACCGCTTTGGCCATCGATTACCTTTGGTTCTCTCCCAGGCTCACAGTCTCTAATCCATCTGATATTCACTGTGCCCCCCCCATAGCCATCGGCGAACACTCCAACCCAACTGGTTGTTCCACGATATTCCGGTGTTCGCTCGGCGTCATCCTCTTTACGTTGCAAGGGGTGGGTTCTTCTCCGGAGCGCGAGGCTGCGTTGTCACAGTCACCACAAGAAGGCCACCACAATGCCGAGGTTGGAGTCGGCCAGCCGCCTTGATTCTACAAGCAGGTGTGTCAAAAGCCCACGATCACGCCGGAATATATTCCAGCCGCCCGGCGCATCCCGATCCGGTGTTTTTTTTTCCGGTTCGGTTGTTCGTCATTCGGATTCCTCAGTTTATCCTGTACAACTGAGGACATCTACTAGCTTTGGCTGCCCTCGATTCCATCAGGGCGACAGTAATCATGGGGCATCCCACCGTCTCCACGTTCCTCGGTTTGGGGGCTGACGACTTCACGCGACTTCAAGTGGCTCCGATGGGTTGCGCTCAATTGATCCCGGTGGCGGTAAATTGTTCGTGCAGTCAGCAGGACGGGGCGCCCCCTTCGCAGCCGATAGCCTAATACCTTGGCGACGACGCCGGAAGCCCGCCTTGGGAAAGCAGTCTCGCCAGGATTCCCTAATACTCGTGTCACGCTGAATTGGTCATTTAGTTCGCTGGATGGTTTCCTTGGCACTCAGCATCTCCGACTACGTGAGCGCCTCGAAAACGTTTTAACACCCGCGCTTCTACCTGAAGTGTTGTTTATCCGGCCACCGACACTTAAGCCATTATCCTCGAAGTCCAGTCAACGAGCCGCTCGCCTTGGTTGCCAGCATCCGGCACCCAGCCCTCTATCATGCGACTACTGCATCTCACCTCTATTCTATCATCCGTGTCTTTTGCTCTAGCTTGGACCACATATGTCGTCCGCCACTCCGAGGGGAACGATGATACCCCCGCTCTCGCTGTAGCATTTGCTGCAGGCCCAACGCTCGCTACCAACGCGACGATTCTGTTTGAACGGGGTGTCACCTACAATATCTTGACCCCCATTGTTTTCCCTCGCTTAGAGAATGTTATTGTCAGCATTCAGGGGAACCTGACGTATGCTGTTGATGTCCAAGCGACTCAAGGTGGGAACCTCCGACTAGGTGGTGCGAATTTCTGTCATTGATATTTGGCTTTCGCGTTTGCCAGCGATCGTCGCGTCCTCAGTATGTTCCATTGCTCCTCTCCGAATGTATCCAACGTATTGAACACCCAATTTTTGTGTAGGGTTTCCGAGGACACTGGTTCGTGCTGCCCCTTGTCTGCAAACAGCAGCCTCACGCCCGCACTTACCAGGTTTACGTTTACTGGAGGTTCCAACGTGACGTTGGAAGGTTCCAGGGATCCACGTTGTGGATGGGTGGATTCCCATGGACAGCAGGTTGGAGTCAAACACTGATTACAAGTGACCGAATGCTCACTGAACTTTACCAGTGGTGGGACGTCATGCAAGATATCGCGTTGCAGGTGAATCGCCCACACGGGTGGGGTTTCCAGAACATCATGAATGGGGAGATCAGATATATGAAACTGTGGCAAGTAGGTGTCTGCTGGAGCTGCCTGTGCCACGGAGGTTCTTAAATCTCTCCGTCACCAGCCCGTAGCCGGGAGTTTTAGTACCAGTGGCTCCAAGTATCTACGCGCTCACCACAACACAATAGTAGCGATCTCGAATAACAAAGTACGTTGATTCACCCTCTAGCTCAGTACATTGAACTCAGAGTCGCTTCGGTAGGCCTTTCCATTCAACACCGACGGTAAGCCCATTCAACGGCCCGTTGCCTTCAGTCGTTTGAACGACATATTTCATAGGCTTCTCTGCTCGTGGCACGGACATGTTATTCGAGGACAATATCATCTTCAACGGGGATGACTGCTTGACGGTCGGCAGCCCGGCAAACAACATACACTTCCGCAATAGTTACTGTAATGGCGGTCACGGGCTCTCCATCGGTTCACTGGGTAAGGCCGGCGCAGTGGCGAATGTTCAGAACGTCCTGTACGTAATTCACACACTGGGGAAGTCGGCATCGCTAATACCGCTCTCGAAGGAAGGATTGAGAACGTCACGATGGTAGGACCGCGATTGTCACGTGTACCTTTTGGTCGATGATTTATCCATCTGGTGCTACAGGAAAATTCGCTTTACGGAGCGAGGTTCAAGAGTTGGACCGGGGGTAACGGTGTCGCCAGGAAGTGCGACGAATCCCCCTGTACATTCCCAACTGTTCTGATCGAATTGGGCTAGTGTCACCTGGAAGGACATCACGCTCAACAAAGTCCGGTTCCCCGTAAGTTCCCACCACCACCCTTCGAGCGGACCGTGCTGACCTACGCAATCCAGATCTTCGTCACTCAAAAGTGCGTGATCTTTTGTATTTGGTGACCTAACAATTCAACCAACCCGCGTCGATCTAGCTACTGGGATCAAAATGTACCATCTTGTCTCCACACCATCTTGATAGGCATTCACAACCGCGTTCAACCTTTTAGTCCGGCCCCAAACCAAACACCACGGTGACGAACAATACACTCATCGATACCTTCACGTTCCAGAACTTCCAAGGTACAATTGACGAGTGGGTTAGACTCTTGACTGGTGTAGGATAAGCTTAACGTTCAGTCTCCAGCGACCCGAAATACCACGAAGGAACCTGCGTAAGCGACCCTTGCTGGTGAGCGTTCGAGGTTGATCCCAACCGGGCGAGCTGAACATTCCTCACTGTAGGTATTATATATCAGGAGCGATTGGGAAAGAGGTTGCGATTCTTGACTTGTATCCTGGCACAGGTAATGTTTCCAGGACAGAGACCGTACGACCAGGACTGACACGTTCATCTAAACAGCAAGAGCCATCGTTGCCAAGGATATTCGTACGAAGACGCTGAGCGGTGCACCTGTCACGGTCATGTGTGATCCTACCACGGTATGTTCTTGCCTCCCTTCTTGATGCTCTCTGTCGGACATTTGGCAGAGCTCTGTTTGCTGATTGTGAGTGTCTGGCGACCGAACATACAGATCTCGACAGACGTGGGGTTCAAATGCTTGAATGGCCCCTTCCAGCAGACTGCGGCGGGGAAATGATATAAGCGTGGGATGAAATCAGCGGAGGGGTAGGCTATTTTTGCCTTGATATCGGATTCGTGTTTTGCGTGAGGAACTCGCGTGAGAGTGTGGGACGTCTGTGCCTCGGGGTTGGCGGAGAACTAGTACTCACGATATGGGAGGATGATATGGCAGTCAAACGTTTGAAGCCCTTCCAAAGGAAGCCTGGCCATTGGGGACGAGCGTGTCACGGTGGTATCTCGGCCCCTGAATGAACCTCCTGATTGGGCGGATATTGCAACATCGGCGTTGGAAACGATACGGTCGCGAATGGTGTAGAACATCAGGTGCAGTTCGTGAGCGGCGTCGGCCCGGCGAGCGCTCGAGCACGGGGCGGGTTTTTCCACATTAGTCGACCTCCTAATACAGCAACACGATGCCGCAAACGAAGACCCCCGCATCCTCGTTATCAGGTAGTTGTGCTACCTGCTTCTCGTCACTCCATTTGACTCACGGTTCCCGCTACCAGCGATTGAGCTATTCGTCAACCAAGTTCGGTACCGAACTCTGGCTGGAATCCGTAGAATCTGCTCAGGGGGTACTTTCCCAGAGATCTCAACGAAACGCTCGTCCCCCGCCGCCAGACTCCCCCTGGAGGTCGTCGAAATAATTATCGCCCATCTCACCCTTGACAAACCCAACCTCCTCACATGTTCCCTGACCTGTTACTCGTGGTACATCGCCGCTGTCCCTCTCCTTCACAAAACCCTCACGATCAAATCCTCACACAAGAGCAGGAAACTTACATGGCCCAATCCGCTCCTGCGCAACCATAAGCTTGGTTTACTCCCCTTTGTCGAGACGCTCTGGGTTCGTGGGGATGCCTCCACCTGGGTTAGCTTTTCCAGAAAACTGTTCAACCGCTACACCCTACGCCCATTCTGCGCATTCAACAACGTCAATACGCTCAGGATAGAACACCTGGACATCCCTAGCTTTATGCCAAGGATCCAACGATACTTCGGACACCTTGCACCGACGCTCCGGTATCTCTCCCTGTATGAACCCAAAGGATCCAGTCGGCAAATCATATACTTCATTGGGGTGTTTAGACACCTAGAAGACCTTAACCTCGCCTACCGTGGGTGCAAATCCCAGGAACAACCAGCAGACGACCTGACGTTCATTGGGCCACCATTCGTCCCTCCGCTGCGAGGATGGTTGACAATGGAGAATATCACAAACGCGACCCTGGTAAAGGATATGATCGACCTGTTTGGGGGACTTCGATTTCGTAACATGAATCTTTTCAATGTCAACGGGATGCGGCTCCTGCTGAACGCGTGCGCAGAAACATTAGAAGCGATAATGGTGTATCCAACTGATCCTCGCGGTAAGTGCATTTCTCACGAGGATGCGCAATCACTGGCTGACGATTTCGCAGCTTTATCCTCCCTTCAGGACTTTGACCTATCGTTGAACAAGTCACTTTGGACACTCCAGGTTGCGGCGGTGGATATCGATGAAGCATTGGAGACAGGTCCCCCAAATCCCGTCTCAAACTTCCTCGAGCACACGCTCTCGACCATCAAATCTATTGAGTTCTCCGGGGTTATGGTCATTCATGGAGAGGACGACTTCCGCGGTGAACAGTCCACGCAGCATCATCGACGATTCGAATTATTCCGCGAGGTGCATGAGGTACAGGACTTCTCGTTGATCTTGTGTGCAAGTGTTTGGGAGCCCGTAGTGGATCACTCGGTACGAATGTTGGAAGAGGCCATCGCGATAGAAAAGGAGAAAGGAGGGTTCGATCGTAGTTTCCCTCAGCCGTCGGTGACCGACAATCCGCAGGAAACCCGTGCTGATCGTCGGATCTGACTGATTTGACCTCGTTGTTACAAATCACTACACAGTGACTGAAATCCACCCGGGGCTGCAATTTGGAAATAGTTGCGTGCTGAAGCTGAAGTACCGAGCGTTGGATGTTAAAGGTTCACCAGTAACGAGAAAACCCCACGGTGCACCAGCCAGGGACTGTGCCTGGCCGAACCGTAGGTCATCCAGAACGATCCTTCCATTCCATTCACCCCCAACCCCTACGGTATTGGCCGGGTAACCGTACGCAAACTTACCGAGCGAAAGGTTCGATTGGGAGGCCACCCCAGTCCCGTGATCTACCCCGTTATGGGCGCTTACTTGACCATAAGATGCACTGAAAGGGCGGTCCCACGCCTCCGACCACCGCCACTCTCTTAGGATTCATGGTCTCCCTAGACTACAGATCGCAGAACCCCCCTCGCCCATCGGAACCGCGCGATGCCCCCTGGAACGACGAGAATTACATGGTAAGTTGGAACCCAAATACTGGAAACAGATCTGTAGCGCCGATCCTGATGTAACCTACAGAGCTGCCCAGATGATGAATGGGAGGACATCGAGGTTCGCCGTTCACATCCTCCTGCGAGCTCTGCTCCACTCCGGAGAGTGAGGCGTTCGAAGATGAAGTTTGCCACGCTTCGACCTGGTTCCGCGAAGAGGCCGTGGTGGCAACCCGTTCAGGATTACGCCACCTCGGCCTTTGGACACATCGTGGAGGTTGTGGACAACACTTCCCATTTCGAACGTCAACTTTTCTCGGTTGCGCTCGGGATCGCCGCCGTGTGGGTTC
>Ga0307516_10009805_pt1 | contig 10623 bp, 8 predicted proteins | sample 19_EM_MG_FD_203310 | JGI IMG/M metagenome (GOLD analysis project Ga0307516, IMG submission 203310) | Populus trichocarpa ectomycorrhiza microbial communities from riparian zone in the Pacific Northwest, United States - 19_EM | ecosystem: Host-associated > Plants > Roots > Unclassified | place...
GGCGATAGGCGCACCCGACCAACAACGGCAGGAGTGCTCGCCACCCCGGCGATGCGAGGGAGAGTGGCCCCCCGCCTACCCAGCCGCGTTACCTGAATGGTGGTGCGTGGAAATCCAGGCTAGCGGCCACCAGTGGCGCACTGATGAGCGAGAACTTCGGCTACGACAGCCTGAACAGATTGGCCAGCAGCCAGGTGGCCGGGCAGGCGGCCAAGTTCTATGGCTACGACGCGCTCGGTAACCTCACCAGCCAGGGCGGGCTCAGCTACAGCTATCCCTTGTCCGGGGCTGGGGGTGTGCGTCCGCATGCGGCCGGCAGCATCACCGGCAGCGTGGTCGGCCTGAGCAACCCCGCCTTCAACTACGACGCCAACGGCAACCTGGCTGAGGGGCTGGGCCGGCGCTACGGCTGGACCAGCTTCAACCAAGCCGGCACGATCGACAAGCTCAGCGGCACGACCGCCACGCAACGCACTGCCTTCATCTTCGACCCGGAGCACCAACGCGTCCGGCAGACGGTGAGCCCCATGAGTGCAGGCGTGCCGGGAGCGGCGACCCGCACGGTCTACTACGGACCGGGGATCGAGAAGGAGATCGACAGCACGGCCAACACCACCACGATCCGCACCTACCTGCCCGGCGGGCTGGGATACCTGGAGGAGAAACTCAGCGGCACCGCGGTGGATGCCACGGCGAGCGCGACAGCGGCAGAGCGGTACTTCCTGAATGATCGGCTGCGCTCGCCCCTGGCAATCGTGGACGCCAGCCGCACGGTGCTACAGCGACTGAGCCACGACCCGTGGGGCCGGAGAAGGAACACGGACGGCAGTGACGACACCTCGGCCACGCTGGGCAGTATCGTCAACGGTCAGGACCACACCGGCTATACCGGGCACGAACAACTGGACCAACTGGCGCTGGTGCACATGAACGGGCGCATCTACGACCCGATCACCGCACGCATGCTCAGCGCCGACCCGACGGTGCCCGACTCCAGCGACACGCAGTCGCTGAACCGCTACAGCTACGTGCTGAACAACCCGTTTGCATATGTGGATCCGAGCGGGTACGCAGGGGCCGACGTGGAGGATCGGCATGTGGAGGACAGCGCCACGGCCCAGGCTGCGGGCAATCCCGTTCAGGCGCTGCCGCGGGTGGTGATCACTGGGACACCCCGCATGGCCACACCGATGGCTGGTGTGGGTGTGCTGTCGATGTCGATCAGCGGCGGAGGTTTCACGACAATGCCGGGCGTGCCGAACATGGGGGGCGGGCCATGGATTGCTCTGGGAGCGGCACCCGGCACGCCGGCACAGCAAAGTTTTGCGCGGCTGGTCTACAAGATATCCAGTGAACTGGAGAGTGCAGCTCACGGCGCCAAGGTGTTAGCCTCGCTGATCTGGGCAGCAGTTTCAGGCGATCAAGAGAATGCCGAGGATGCTGATGCAGCGCTGGGCTCTGCGGGGAATGGGAAGGGGGCAAACAGCGCAGGCGGCAACACAGGCTCAGCAGGTGGGAAGCGTGCTGGCAAGGCGTTTACACCCAATGGAAAGGCAGAAATAGATGCCGAGAACGCTGATCGGAACGGTGGAGAGAACGTCTGCGAGAACTGCGGACAACAAGTTGTTCCGGGACAAAAGTCGGAACCCGGTGTGACTCCACCGGGGAACGAGCGTCAGCGAGATCACATCATTCCAAAAAGTAAAGGTGGGAATGGTGACGCCAGCAACGGTCAGATACTTTGTCGTACATGCAATTTGACAAAGAGCGACAAATGAGGTTGTAAATGGATCACACAAAAATTTTGTTTGAATATGACGGCGACACCCCAGAGCAATGCGAATTGGAAGGTGTTTGGGCTTGCCCAGTGTCCGACGGTTTCAAGATTGACAATATTCCTTTTTATGTTCGGGAAATTGCCTTAGATGACATCGTCACTGCGGAAAATGACGCTGGTGGGATGCTCCGTTATAAAGAACTAGTTCGATCCTCGGGACATAGCACCATTCGTTTGTGGTTTGCTAAGAACAAGGAGGAGCACATAGCATCTGTTCGCCAAATGCTTCGTGACTTGGGGTGCGAATCTGAGCAAAGTGACCGCCCCCGGTTGGTCGCTGTTGACGTTCCACCTTCAGTTTCGTACGAGTGTGTTCGTGCTGTGCTAGATGAGCAAGAGAAGATAGGCGTGTTCGAGTACGAGGAAGCCTGTCTTGGGTTCTTGTAGGCATCCATTGCCTTGAAGGGGCAGAAGGATCGCACATGCGATCGCTTGCGCGACAAGGATGGAGATTCCACATGCAAATACTGCGGGGTCAAGACGACGAATGCTGCGGCCATTTGTACCGTCGTGAGCGGCGAGCGATGTTGGTTGGTCGGCAGGACGGCGATTGGCAAGTTATTTGTGGTAAGACCGACCACTCGAATCCAGAGGAGCCATATCAGGTAAGCGTTGGTGTGCTCTTGGATACTGACCCAACACTGAATGAAATCGCAGATCTACCACCAGAGTGGGAAGCCGAACGTGAAAGGCATGGATCACCGTGGATCCGCACGAGGCGGTGCGGGGCGGTAGATGCGTGAGCTTGATGGGCGCGATTGAGGGCCCATTGAGGCAGACGGTGAAGGACAAGCTGATGACCAGAAGGATGTGACCAAGCGCCCATCGCGGGTTCGCAAAAGTACCGAGCAATCTAACAACGAACAGCGCTTTTTGTTTTAGCGGAAGATCGCCACCATCCGATGCCCGGTGCCGTCGATGGCGGCCCGATACATGCCTTCGCAGTTGAAGGGCATGGCCACGCGGCCTTGGGCGTCCACGGCGATCACGCCACCGGTGCCGCCCCAGCACACCAGTTCGTGCATCACCACCGCATCGCACGCCTCTTCGAGCGAGGCGGCGGCGTAGGCCATGCGCGCGGCGATGTCGTGTGCGGCGGCCGTGCGCACAAAGGCCTCCCCCAGGCCGGTGCCGGAGACGGCCACGCGCAAGTCGGCCCAGGTGCCGGCGCCGATGACGGGTGTGTCGCCGATGCGGCCGGCCCTCTTGGCGGTGCGTCCACCGGTGGAGGTGGCGGCCGCCAGCGCGCCTGCGGGGTCCAGCGCCACGGCGCCGACCGTGCCGTGCTTCTGGGCCTCGCTCATGCCCGCCTCGCTGCCGCCCAGGCGCCGGCGTTCCAGTTCGGCTTGCAAGGCCTGCCAGCGTGCCTCTGTGTGGAACCAGGCCTCGGGCTCCAGGGCCAACCCCTGGTCGCGCGCAAAGGCCTCGGCCGCCTCGAAGCCCAGCGTCACATGGCTTGTGTGCTCCATGACCCGCCGCGCGGCCAGCACGGGGTGGCGCACGCGGCGCAGCCCCGTCACGCTGCCGGCGCGCCGCAGGCGGCCGTCCATGACGGCCGCCTCCATCTCAATGACGCCTTGCTCGTTGAACACCGAGCCACGGCCCGCGTTGAAGAGCGCGTCATCTTCCAGCACGCACACCGCCGCCGTCACGGCGTCCAGCGCCGCCCCGCCCTCGCGCAACACGGCATGGCCGGCCTCCAGCGCAGCCTCCAGGCCGGAGCGGTACAACGCCTCGCGCTGGGGGCTCAATTCAGCGCGGCGCATCGTGCCGGCGCCACCGTGGACGGCCAGGGCAATGGGAGCAGGCACGGGCAGGTCAGGCCGAGCCGCGCAGCCCCAGCTTGAACGCGATCATCGCGCGCAGCTTGGTGGGCACCACGGGCTTGAACATGAGGTGGAAGCGGTGCTGCTGCGCCTCGGTCTCGTGGCCGGTCATGGCACTGCCCGTCACCACGATGGCCGGCAGCTCCGGCCGGCCGAACCCCTGGCGCAGCACGCGGATGGCATCCACCCCGGTCAGCCCCTCGGGCAGACGGTAGTCCACGATCAGCAGGTCCGGCACCGGCGGCTGGCTGGCCAGCCAGTCCTCCACGGCGTGGATGGTTTCGAAGCCATGCACCTCGGCGCCCCAGCTGCGCAGCAGCACCTGCAGGCCGTCCAGCACCGCCGGCTCGTCCTCGACGATGGCGATGCGCTTGCCCTCCAGCGTGAGCACCGGCGCCGGGCGCAGCTTCACTGTGGGGTCAACCTCGCCGCGCAACAGCACGCGGCCGGGCGGCAGCAGCAGCGTGAACACGGTGCCGCGGCCCAGCACCGAGCGCACCGACAGCGGCGCGTTCATCAGGTCGGCCAGGCGCTTGACGATGGCCAGCCCCAGGCCCAGGCCCTTGCGGTGGTGGGCTTCCAGCCGGCGCCCGCCCTGCACCTGGTAGAACTCGTCGAAGATGCGCGGCAGCGTCTGCTCGGAGATGCCGATGCCGGTGTCCCACACCTGCAGGCACACGCGCCCGCCGCGCCGGCGGCAGGTGACCAGCACGCCGCCGTCTTCGGTGTAGCGAATGGCATTGGAGACCAGGTTGCGCAGGATGCGCTCCACCAGCAGCGGGTCGGCGTATACATGGTGGTGACCGCCCAGCAGGTGCAGCACCAGGCCCTTCTCGAACGCGGCCGGCTCGAAGTGCAGCTTGAGCCGCGCGAACAGGTCGCGCAGGCCCTGGTGTTGCGGGTTCACGTCGATGCCGCCGTTGTCGATGCGCGTGATGTCGAGCAGCTCGCTGAACAAGCCTTCGAGCGCATCCACCGACCCATTGATGCTGTTGATGAGCTGGGCCACGTCGGGGTCGCGGTTCTTCTGCCGCAAGGCCTCGGCAAACAGCACCATGGCATGCAGGGGCTGGCGCAGGTCGTGGCTGGCGGCGCTGAAGAACTGCGTCTTGCCGCGGTTGGCCGTCTCGGCCGCCTGGCGGGCCTGCTCGGCCACGCTACGGGCCTGCTCGGCGGCGGCACGGGCTTCTTCGGCGGCGGCCTTCTCGCGCTGCAGTTGTTCGGCCAGGTGCTCGGAGCGGACTTTCAGCTCGATGTTCTTGTCCGAGGTGGCGCGGAAGGAGCGCCCGGTCATCAAGGTGGTGCCGTAGATCACCAGCACCACCGCGGCCAGGCCCACGCCCTGCGGCGTGCCGTCGTAGACGAAGCGCAGCACCATGGGCACGAAGCAGGTGGACACGAACGCAATGAAGATGCGGAAGTGCGTGCTCAGCAGCGGGATCGATACGACACACAAGCTGTAGACGATGAGGATCAGGCAGACCCGGTGCACCGTCTCGCCAAAGCCGTACAGCAGCCACACCGCCAGACCCCAGGCCGCCCCGGAGGCCACGGCACTGACGCCCCAGGCAGTGGCCCAGCTGTGGGCCTCGGCCGGGGTGGTGGGCGGATGGCGGCGAAAGCGTTGCACACCCACCAGGCGCGCCAGCCACACCACCATGAAACAGGCCGCCCAGCCATAGAGCAAGGCCGGCGGTGCCACCGGGTGGAACAACACCACCAGCACCACCGCGCTGATGAGGTAGCCCGCCAGCACCACGGGCGCCTGCCCGTACAGGCTGGCGATCATGTCGGGTTCGAGATCGCTCTCGATCAGGCCGGGCAGCATGTCGCGCCGCGGGACCGTGGTGGTGGAGGAAAACAGGTGGGCCATGGGCGACTTGGGCGGCTACTTGGCGGGCTATTTGGGTAACGGCCGCAGGGCGCTGAACTCGCCCGTGCGGTGGGTCATCTGGCTCACCGCCAGCACGGCCTGGGTGCGCGAGTTGACCCCCAGCACGCGCAGCACGCCGGCCACGTGGTCCTTGATCGTCTCAGCCGACAAGCCCAGGCGGCGCGCGATCATCTTGTTGGGCAGGCCTTGCAGCAGCAGCGCCAGCACGTCTTTCTGGCGCGGCGTGAGGTTGAGCGCGGCCAGCGACGCGGGCGCGGCCGGCACGCCGCTGCGCTGCGCCTCGTCGCCCGCCACGTACAGGAAACCGGGCACCGTGTCGGCGTCCACGGCCTGCGGCATGGCCGCGTCGCCGCCATCGGCACCCAGCGTCATGGGCGGCACGTAGATCCCGCCCGAAAGCACCAGGGTGAGCGCCTCCAGCAACTGCTCGTTGCTGGCGCGCTTGGGCACAAAGCCCATCGCCCCCATGTCGATGCAGCGGATCACGTCGCTGCTGCGGTCGGAGGCGGACACCACCACCACCGGCAGCGCGGGGTAGGTCTGGCGGAACTCGGCCAGCAGGTCGAAGCCGCTGACCGCGCCCATGTGCAGGTCCAGCAACACGAGGTCGAAGTCGCTGTGCTGGCGCAGCGCGTCGCGCGCCTCTTCGGCACCGGCCGCGCCCGCCACCTCCACGTCGTCGCTCAAACGCTCGATGACGGTCTGCAAGGCCGCCCGGATCAGCGGATGGTCATCGATCAGCAGCACTTTCATGGGCATGCTCCCGGGCCGGTGGAGAGGGCCGGCCTACACATGGCGCCGCACCAGGATCTGCGCCGCGCACACCGGCTTGTCCTGGCCTTCACGCTCGATCGTCACATCCAGGGTCAACTGGGCCCCGTCACCGCCTGGCAGGGGCTCGAACTGCTGCAGCACCGCGCGGGCGCGCAGGCGGCTGCCCACCGGCACCGGCGCCGGGAAGCGCACCCGGTTCAGGCCGTAGTTCACGCCCATGGCCGAGTCGGCAATGGTGAAGCTGGATGCCAGCAGCACCGGCAGCAGGCTCAGGGTGAGGAAGCCATGCGCCACGGTGGCGCCAAAGGGCCCTCGCGCGGCACGCGCCGGGTCCACGTGGATCCACTGGTGGTCGCCGGTGGCCTGGGCAAACTGGTCGATGCGGGCCTGGTCCACCTGGAGCCATTCCCCCACCCCGAGCTCCTGCCCCACCCGCTGCTGCAGGTCACTGAGCCGCTGAATCACTTGCATGGCGTCTGCCGTCCTTTGTCGTCATCGATCCGTCTCAATCCAGCCACCGGGTCAGCGGCTCCCATTGCGCCAGGTCTTTCTCGACCCGGCCCGGCGCCACGTCCCACAGCGTGGAGCCGCGCGCGGCCAGGTGCACGTAGTTCTGCGTGTCGCGCAGGAACGCCAGCACGGGCAGGTCCAGCGTGTCCAGGAATTCGCGCAGGTGGTCGGCCGACAGCGCGTTCTCGCGCACCCGCATGCCCACCAGCGCCACCGACACGCGGTCGCTGTGGCGGCGCTGCATGAGGTCCAGCACGAAGTCGCGCGTGGCGTAGATGTCGAAGGGGCTGGGTTGCAGCGGCACGAGCAGCTTGTCGGCCAGCTTCACGACCTCGTCCAGGCGCTTGCCGCTCAGGCCGGCCGGGGTGTCGAGCACGGCGTGCGTGGTGCCTTTGGGCGGCTTGACCCCGCCTTCCGGGGTGACCGCCCAGTGGCGGATCGGCGCCAGGCCGGCGGGGCGCAGTTCCAGCCAGGCGCGGGCGGACTGCTGGCGGTCCACGTCGCCCAGCATCACCGCATGGCCCCGGCTCGCCAGATAGCCGGCGATCTGGGTCGCCAGCGTCGACTTGCCCACACCGCCTTTGGGATTGGCCACCACAATCACCGGCATTGGTTCCTCCGCAAGCCTGGTTCCGATCGGCTATGTTAGCGGCCGTGACGCCCACCCCCCGCACTCTTCTTCCCACCCTTCGTGCCACCCCATGACCCGAACCCTGCTGCTGGCCGCGCATCCGGACCTGCGCCTGTCGCGCGTGAACAAGGCGCTGCTGCAGGCCGCCCAGAACCTGGCCACGCGCCAGCCCGGCCTCCTGGAGGTGCGTGACCTCTATGCGCGCTACCCCGACTACGCCATCGACGTGCGCGCCGAACAGGCCGCCGCCGCGGAGGCCGACCTGATCGTCTGGCTGCATCCCATTCACTGGTATGCCATGCCGCCGCTCATGAAGCTGTGGCTGGACGAGGTGCTGACCTTGGGCTGGGCCTACGGCCACGGCGGCCGTGCGCTGGCCGGCAAGGACTTGTGGCTGGTGGCCTCCACCGGCGGACACGAAGACGCGTACCGGCCGGACGGCTACAACCGCTATTTCTTCGACGCCTTCCTGCCGCCCTACGACCAGACCGCCGCGCTGTGCGGCATGCGCATGCTGCCGCCCATGCTGCTGCATGGCGCGCACGGCGCCAGCGATGCGGAGATCGCGGCCCATGCCGGCGTGTTTGCCCAGCGCCTGGCTGACTACCCGGCCTGGCCGGAGCTGCAGGACCTGCCCGAGTGCGCGGCCTGCGAGATTGCCGATGCCGACCGGCCCCACCTCACTGACATTGAACAAGGCTGACCATGGACCACAGCAGCAGTTGGCTGATCGCCAGCCTGGTCTTCCTCGCCGCCGCGGTGATCGCGGTGCCCCTGGCCAAGGCGCTGGGCCTGGGTTCCATCATCGGCTACCTGGCCGCCGGCATCGTGATCGGCCCCTTCGGGCTGAAGCTGGTGTCGCAGCCGGAGACCATCCTGCACTTCGCCGAGTTCGGTGTCGTGTTGATGCTGTTCCTGGTGGGCCTGGAACTGGAGCCGCGCCGGCTGTGGGCCCTGCGCCGGCCGATCTTCGGCTGGGGGACGGCGCAGGTGCTGGCTTGCGCCGCAGTGCTTTTCGCCCTGGCCGTGGCGCTGGGCGTGCCCTGGAAGTGGGCCCTGGTGGGCGCGCTGGGGCTGGCCTTGTCGTCCACCGCCGTGGCGCTGCAGGTCATGGCCGACCGCAACCTGCTGCCCACCAGCTCCGGCCAGGCAGGCTTCTCCATCCTGCTCTACCAGGACGTGGCGGCCATCCCCATCCTGGCGCTGATCCCGCTGCTGGGCACCGGCGCGGCCGCAGCCGAGAACCCGTGGCTGGAAGCTGGCAAGGCGCTGGGCGTGATCGCCGCCATCATCGGTGTGGGCCGGCTGGCCCTGCGCCAGGCGCTGCGCTGGATTGCGCGCAGCAAGACGCCGGAGATCTTCACCGCCGCGGCGCTGGGGCTGGTGGTGGGCATCGCGGCGCTGATGCAGGCGGTCGGCCTGTCCATGGCGCTGGGCGCCTTCCTGGGCGGCGTGCTCTTGGCTGAGAGCGAGTACAAGCGCGAGCTGGAAACCGACGTGGAGCCGTTCAAGGGCCTGCTGCTGGGCCTGTTCTTCATGGCCGTGGGCATGTCGGTGGACTTCGCGGCGCTGTGGGCCCAGGCCGGCGTGGTGGCCGCGGTGCTGGTGGGCTTCCTGGCCGTCAAGGCGCTGGTGCTGTGGGGCATCGCACGGGCCATGGCCCTGCCCTACCAGGAGCGGCCGGTCTTCACGCTGCTGCTGGCGCAGGGCGGCGAGTTCGCGTTCGTGGTGTTCCAGCAGGCCACGGGCGCCGGGGTGTTCAGCGCCCAGGTGAGTTCGGTGCTGGTGGGCGCGGTGGCTTTGTCGATGCTGCTGACGCCGCTGCTGCTGGTGGTGATTGATCGCTTCGTGCTGCCGCGCTACGGCCGCGGCCAGTCGGCACAGGCGCCGCCGCTCAACACCCCGCAGGACGCGCCGGTGATCCTGGCGGGCTTCGGCCGCTATGGCCAGATCATCGGCCGCATGCTGTATGCCAACCGGCTGCGGGTCACGGTGCTGGACCACGACGCCGACCAGATCGACGTGCTGCGCCGCTTCGGCTTTCGCGTGCACTATGGCGATGCGACGCGGCTGGACCTGCTGCGCATGGCCGGCGCGGCCACGGCCCGGGTGCTGGTGGTGGCCATCGACGACGTCGACCAGAGCCTGAAGCTGGTGGATCTGGCGCGTGAGCATTTCCCCCACCTGACCGTGGTGGCGCGGGCCCGCAACGTGGCGCACTACTACCGCCTGCGCGAACGCGGCGTGTCGATGATCGAGCGCGAGACGCTCGACTCCGCGCTGATGAGCGCGCGCAGCGTGCTGCAGGTGCTGGGCTGGCAGCCGCATCATGCGCGCCAGCAGGCCATGCGCTTCCGCGCGCATTCGGTGGAACAGATCGAACGGATGTGGCCGCACGCCGGCAACCAGACCCAGCTGATCTCCATCGCCAAGGAAGGCCGGCAGCAACTGGAAGAGCTGTTCGGCGAGGAACGCGCCGAAGTGCAGGTGCGCAGCGACCAGGGCTGGGGTGAGACGCGCAGCTAGGGCCGTGCCGGCGGCGCAGCCGGTGCCTGCCGGAACGCCACGCATGGATCCGGGCGCTGCACCCTGCGCGTGACCTGCTGCAGGTCGAAGGGCGTGGCCGTGTCGCCGTCTTCCACGAAACCCAGCGCCACGATGTCCTGGGGCGCCACGCCGGCCGCGCGCAGATAGTGCGGCACGCCCAGGTCGCTGCGCACGTGGCCGTTGCCGGCGATGAGCACCACGCGCGGCTCGCCGGCACGCAGCATGGCCTGCGCCAGCGCGGCATCGCGCAGGCGCTGCACCAGCGCCATGGGCGCCACGCGGTCCGGCGGCAAGGCGCCGCAGTGGCCGTCTACGATGGCATCGTGCACGATCTCGTCCTGGGCCGGGCTCCAGGGCACCGCATCGAGCGCCGTGCGCAGGTCCGCGGGCGCCGCTGCGGCGCCTTCCCGCACCACGCGCCGCGCCAGGTCGCGGTCGAAGTTGCCGCCCGAAATGATGGCCCCGCCGGCCAGCGCCGCCTCAACCAGCGGGCGGTGCATGGGCCAGCGCCAGCCGGCCCGGTCGAGCCGGCCGGCATCGGCCACGGCCTCGGGGTCGCGCGCCGCCGCGGCCAGGGCCGCATCGCTGGCGCGGTCCATCTGCT
>Ga0307516_10009806_pt1 | contig 10623 bp, 3 predicted proteins | sample 19_EM_MG_FD_203310 | JGI IMG/M metagenome (GOLD analysis project Ga0307516, IMG submission 203310) | Populus trichocarpa ectomycorrhiza microbial communities from riparian zone in the Pacific Northwest, United States - 19_EM | ecosystem: Host-associated > Plants > Roots > Unclassified | place...
AAGATCTGTCAGTAATTTCATCATTGACTTAATCACTGACGATTAGCTCGACAAAATACTATTATCAGTGATAAAAATATATGACAACCAATTTTCATCAGTATATCAATCGGTAAATATTATTAATGTATTGTTGATAGATAAACTGTTGGTAATACATCTCATCTTTCCAATGGATACTTGACAGAATCACCGACAATCATATTTTGTCGATGCTTTCGTCGGAATATATCAAAACACTCAACAACTCTTTGTAATTCTCCCAGGAAAATTCACATTTTACTGATGAAACAACCAACAAAGTTTTTATGTCCGTCGGCAGTGTAGATAATATGTTTTAATGATATCAAAATAATTTGACACTAAACAACATCAAAGAACATTATATGAAAAAAAAAAACTTGAATAATACATTTAATATGTGCCAAGGGTAAAAATTTAAATTTCTAAACATTAATTTAATTGTAAAAGTCATTTACAAATGCTTATGAACATTAAGAAAAGGCTGCAGATGGAGGGGGAGGGGGATAAAAATCTCGTGGAGGTCTGTAAAGGGGAGGATAATGATTGGATATGTATGCAATCATCTTCTCCTTTTTGTTGCCTTTTTTTGTTCTTCATACTTTGCCTTCATTTCAGCCCTCATAACACCAATTCGTTGTTTAACCAACTTTTTAATGACTCGTGATGGCTGACTCACTCTAGATTGTGGGGTGTCTGTGATCGAGACATTATAGCCCGACCTCATATCTTGAGTTGTAGTCATAAAGATACCACAAACCTGATTCCTACCGGATCCATTAGTTGTTATAGCCTCCAACTACAATCCTGAATTGTATTCTAGATGAGTTTAAGGGTTCTCCACGTGTTTGGCACATATGCCGATATTATATTGTTCTTAGACAAAAAAAAAAAAACAAGTCAAAGATATGGGTAAAAAAAAATTAGTCTAGACAATGTTAAGGAAGGTTTAAAAGTTAACTTACAATAAACACCTCAGCTTCGTTGTCCATGGACTGTCACACTTTTTTTTTTTTTTTATCTATCATCCCTATATATATGGGTTTTCGTGTATAACTCTATTGGAGTTGGCTTGCACCCAAGCTGTATCGTATCAACTCTTAAAATTTGTGACCCATGTTATTAGATTGAAAGCACAACAAAACCGTGAAGCCTAATCCCCAACAACTCAAATTTTGAAGGATGAAACAATGTAAAAAATCGATCGCATAAAAAAGTATAATTAAAAGAATGAGAGTGAAAATCAAAATCAAAAATAAATTACACGACATAAAAAATATTTAAATTGAAGGGTTAAATTGAAAAGAAAAAAACTTTAACAAAACAAAAAAGAAATGAAAAGAATGAGGGCTAAATTGAAAAAAAAATAAAACAACATAAACTTTAATTGAAGAATGAAATTGAACAAAAAAACTTTAACAAAAGAACCAAGGCAAAAAATCAGAAAAAAAGAAGAATAAGGATCGATGAATTGAAAAAAATAATATATGAAAAATTATGATTTAAGGACTAAATTTAAAACATTAAAAACTATTCTAAAATGGCCAATGACAAAAATAAGCAATTAAAAATATGAGAACTAAAATTGAGAAATAAAAAGAAAAGAGGATAGGCATGCACTTTCTCTAGAAGAGAGAGAAAAGAAAGAAGAAAACAAAAGAAACAATCATTGTTGACAAACCGTTCATTAACTGATATTGCATGCCGCACCAGGAGGAAAAGAGCGAGGCAACACTTTTAATGACACAACAGAATAGTAGATTTGACCACTAGGAAGTGCTGCACGCGCCGCCCAAAAAGCACGAGAGCCTCTCACGTGCAGATGCATGCAGAAAACATGCTTACAACTTTTTGATTAAGAAAATAATTATTAAGCTCAAAAGGTCCAAATATCCTTCATGATTCTGGAATCAACAAAAAAAAAACCAATGTAAAAAGACAGAATCGACCTTGAACACAAGCTTTTATTTATTTTTATTCTGATAACAAAAAAGTTATTTGAATTTTATGGGGAAAAAAATGACAAAAATACCCTACGTAAACAGATCTAAATTTTATGATTTTAAAGATAAATAAGTTAATTTACTGCTCTGAAAAAATAATAATAAAAAAATGAAAACATTCTCTGCCAATCCTTTAATGGCCAATGGACCATTGAAAAAGAACAAATTTTTTCTTCAAAGGACGAAAGCATAATTTAATTGTCACAATTAATAGACTTTTGTTTCTGTATGCACAATAGTCTTCACAATGTTCTGGCAATGCTATTTAATGTTTCAAAATGTTCAATCACAGATGATTAGATTTGTGACCGCATAGTATTAGAGTTCAAATTTAAAGAATTGGAAAAAAAATAGGGAGTTATATTTTTTTTACGAGGATGTGTTATTTTTAATGATTAATTAGGGTGATAAAAAATTTTGGTGAGATTTGTTTCAGAGTAATAAATAATTATTATTTGTTATATGAAATATGATGTTAATTAATTATGATGAAATATTAATTTTAGAAAATAAGTGTAATTATTAGTTCCTGATTTTTATGAAACTTTTCCAACAAATTAATTAACTATTGAAAAGCTAATTAAGAAGATAAATAATTAATTTAAATATGTTTATTGATTTAAGATTTATCATATAATATTGATGATCTGATAGTGGATTTATCAATAAGCTATAAATAATTATTATTTAAAATAATTTATTGATGGTGTCCTAATTTTGCATTATTTAAAAATACTTTACCTTCTTCGAATGTAAAATTTAAATTTTCACATATCAAATGCAAAAATTAAAAATACTCGAACACAGATGATGTTTGCAAGCATCTTCTACGAAAAAATACTTTAAGTTATAAATTGGACAAGATATAAGGAGCTACTAGCCATTTAACACATGCTTAAGCACGAGGTATATATTTTTTCAAAAAAATAGTGGGTTTGCAGTTTTCTTCAATGTGGTTTTTTATATAAAAAATTTTAACGCCTATACAAGTATCTAATTAAATAAATCTATAACCATTTATGTAAATAAACAGAAAAGAATCATTAACAATAACTAAAAGAGAAATTAATAAAATTAGAGATGAATGTAGATCAAGATATTTAATCAAACAAAATGAGACATTCAACTGATTGTGTTTACTGAACTTGTTTATTAAACTCAATTAAAGATAAATTTACATCCTAAAAAACACATGACCTCAAAGATAAACACCAATGAAACTGATTGAATAAACCCACGATCTAAAAAAAAATTATGCAAGACCCAACAAATCAATAATATTATTTAAAAATGATTTTTTTTTTGTATTTTGGGAAATAAAGTTCATTTGTATAAAACCCAAAAAAAATTACAGATGAATTAGAATAATATCTTGAAAAATCACACACAAACAAAACAATTCTAAAAAAAATAATTTAAAAAATGGCATGCAAAACTCATGATCTAGGTCATGAGATCGTAATCAGCCCAAAGAAAAGAAATTGAAGATAATCACAAAACTAATATTAAAAAAAAATGCAGAACAATAAGATCTTATTAACTCGAATCCCCAACAAATCAAATGTCAAAAGATAAAATTAGATAAAAAAAAATAAATTACACAAAAAGATCTAAAAAAATTAAGGGTGAACAAAAAAATTAATTAGAGGGCAAATAAAAATTTCCAGTTGAAGGGTTAAATTGAATTGAAAATTAACTTTAACAAAAGAAAAAACAATAAAAAGAATGAGGGTTAAATTAGAAAAAAAAAACTTTGATTGAATGATGAAATTGAAAGCAAAAAAAGCTTCAACAAAAGGGTCAAGAAAAAAATTTAAAAATAAAGACCAAAATGAAAAACAAAACATTTGAGAAAATTGTAATTGAAGAACTAAATTGAACAAAAAAAACTTTTATAAAAGGAATAAGAAGAAAATAAGAAATTAAAAGAATATAGACTGAAATTAAAAATAAAACAAATGATAAATTGTAATTGAATAACTAAATTTGAAAAAACAAATTCTTTAAAAGGAATAAAAATAAAATAAGAAATTAAAAGAAAGAGGATAGAAACTATATAAAGGAATGAGAACGAAATCAGAAATTAAAAGAATGAGGACTTAAACTAAAAATAACACATATGAGTGCAATTGAAAGATTAAATTGCAAAACAAAAAAACTTCTATAAAAGAAATAAAAATGAAATAAGAAATGAAAAGAATGAGGACTGGAATTGACAAACAAAAAACAAAGAGGATAATGATGTACTTTAACTGTTAGGATAGAGAAAAGAAGGAGAAAAAAGACAAAAAGACCGTCGGTGACAATCCGACAACAATCCTCTGCCACATGTCAGTCCTAGTGGACAAGGACACGGTTTCACATCTAGGGAGATGGTGGAAGGCCATATTTGGCCACCAGGGATGTCGCACACACTGCCTGAATAGTGCGGACGTCATTCACGCACTAGTGCGTGTTTAACACGGACCCACAATTTTCAGATTTAAATATTCAAAAGTCAATGTGAAAAATACCAAAACTCCCCCATGACCTTGTTAATTACACAAAATTTCCATATGAAAGTACAAAAATACTTCAAAGTACAAAGCTTCATTTTTGTCTCATCCAAAGTTAATTCGTATTTACATTGGACATGGACAATAAAAAACTAAAAAAGCCCCTGTCTAGTAGACCATTTTTTGATTCTAAAGGAAAAGAAGTATTTTGACTATTAAAAAGTTTGTAAAAAGTCAAGAAAGTCCTTGGCCAATAGTTTAAAATTTTATTAACTTTGAAGGTAAAAGAATATTTTCACTGTATAAAAAAAAAAGATACATATACCCTCAAGCAAAGCTTCATGAATAAAAGAGTGAAGAGTAAAATGGTAATTGCGTTGTAACCAATGTGAAAGTGCTAGTCTACCCTCAAGCAAAGCTTCAGTTATAAAAGAAAAAATGGTAATTTTATTGTAATCCAAGACACATTTCACTATGAACTGAGCTATAGTGAAAAACACACAAGATTTAGTTTTTTAGGTAATTTATAAGGGAACCAGCGGTGACTCAAGATTCAACGCCCTTGACTAGGGAGGGGTTATAAGTACTGTTGTGAAGGATTTTTTAGTTTGAAAGTAGTTGAGGAACAGCCAAATACAAAGGTATAAAGACTCAATTTACCAACGAGCTCTTATAGGTAGATGTACCAAGCAAACGGAATTGCTTGTGTACAAATGATGAATTAAGCACACGAAATTGCTTATAATTCATAATTTTTATTTTGAAGAAAATTATCCCGATCCTCTTGATATTTGAGAGAAGTAATATTTATTGTCTACAAGACCCATCATCTTCTATAAAACATAATTTCTACTAGGTATTTATTGAATAAGTTCGTGTATCATTTCTGCATCTTCTTTCTAAAAAAAGAAAGCTTTAATTAGTAAGCACAAACTGGATTTTTATGAGACCACCCACATCACTTATGGATGGGTTCAATTTTAAATGCACCAACAAACATGGACGGGGTTATTGGGCATTAAAACTTGCAAGATAAAGGAGCTGAGAGTAATACAAAGATTAGCAAGTGCACTGGAAAATGCTCTTTAGCAATGCCCTAACAAAATCTCCTCCTATGAGGAAACTATTGCTCTGTCACTAGCCAAAGTTTCGTTCACACCTACCTGTGACCAAAGTTGTTTATCTGCAACACCAAGTAAAGAGAAAGATGCCATGAATGATGGAGATGACTGTTACACTTCTGCAATCGGTAAACTCATCTTAGACTTTCAGTTGTTTTTCCCTGTGAGTCTGTGAACATTACAAGCTATCGATGATGTATACATGAGATTTAACACTTCGCCCTAAATTTAAGGAGAGGAGAGGAGAAGTTTTGAAGAAAAAGAAGAGACGAAGATTAAAAAAAAAGGAAAATAGAGAAGAGAAAGAAGCAGGAGGGGGAGAGAGTGGAAAAGGAAAAGGAAAAGAAAAATAGAAAAGGTAAAAAAATCAAGTCAAGATATTTGACTTTTATTTTTTGCTATAATTTGTCACATAAAGTATTTTTTTTAAAATAAAGTTAAAGTATTACAACAATTAAGATTTATTTTTTACAATTGTAATGAATAGATATTAGACATCATAACATAGATGAAATTGAATGTTAGTTTAATATTTCTTGTAGCCATTCGATTAGTTACACATGATATTATTAAATTCATGTAAATACATATTTATTATTAATAAAGGATTAATTTATCTTCAATATTTATATAATATTATATTAATAAATTTAATATTTGATTTATGAATCTATTCTAGCCATCTAGTTAGTTACTTTTAGAAAGCAAAGTCATCCTTGGTGACAAAATTGTTTTTAAATTTATAAAAATGTAAATATCTATAAAGAAAACCTTAACATTAAGTTTTAATTGTAAATATTATTTGAAAATATTTATTTGTTATTTGAATTCTATTTTCTATGTTTATGTTGATGTGTGTGAATTTATGCTTGTGTTCTTGTTTTTTGGGACAACTTTCTTTGATGGCGCGAGTGAATTTGGACTAGATTGGTATGTAAGTGGTGGTCTTCAAGCCCATTTTAATCAATATAATCTTAAAAAAAACTTGGGTCTATAATTTATAAATCATACTCTCGAGTCCAACGTTCATGTTTCAAAAATGAAAATCGGGTCTTGTAACAATGTCCAAGTCTCAAATTGTTGTCTTAAATCATTATAGTTTTTACCTTTAATAAAAGAAAACACACATATACCAATTTATGCAAACTCTTAACATAACAGTACATTAAACACCTTTATATTTAAAAACAAACAACAATACAACTTATCTTATATAGGATGTATAGGGTGATGACTATCTTCTTTATCACATAATCAACCTTTTACCTAGACCTTTGAAAGACCTGTTAAGGTTCTTAGTTGCCATAAGATTAAAATGTGACTCATTTTTCTATTTTACTCTTTTTACATATAGTTCTCCTTGATGTTCCAAATAAATATTTATCTTTATGCAAGCTATATTTGAATTTTCATAGAAAAAGAAGAAATAAATACAAGTCATATTTTGAAAGTTCAGTTTTCCTTAAAAGCATACATTAGACCATGTTATGGTAGATAAAGAGAAAGCTTAGACCGAGCATAATCATCAACATGAGACTTAAAGGATAAAATGGCTCGATTAACTAGCTTGTTGAAGTAAATTATTTACTCTAAATAACTTGATGAAAAATCCTTAGAAATTGTCACCGTAAAGCTCATTATGGAAATGCTTTCCTCTCACTCTTTTATATTGATCAAAGTAACATCTTCTAGAGGTTAAACTCCTACATCATTATCTTAACATGGACATCATTCTTAAAACATGCAAAGTCCAAGCCATAAAAAGAAACACCATAAATCCATCATCTTTGTTTTTAGTTTCTCTCATTAATATCTATCAACACCCTGTGAATACACGCCAAATAACACCTTAACCATTTAAACCCACTTAACCTACCCTTTCTTAAATGGTTCAACAAGGATGCCAAGTGTGAGTACCATATAGGAGTCGTGGAACATTCCATAGATCACTATTGAGGTTGCAAGAAGCAGATTAACAACTTGATCAAACATGGGCGGTTATTGTTTGAAGAAAAAAAAGAGTATATAGCATAACCATAAAAGGACACAAGACTATTAAAGAAGAAGATTTATATGAGCCTCTTTCAACTAATAAAATATATCATATGCAAGATGTGGACATTTCTAGAAAATATAAAGTCCTTAAAGTTATTAAATACACATAAGCTCAATTTTTGAAGACCATCTCAAGATGTACTACAATAGAATAACTAAGGTTATTCATGATGTGAAATTTTTTATCCATTATTTTTATGAGATTTTGGTTGGACCTACTCATATCTGATATGTGGGATTAGATCTCTCTAAAATAAAGAAATGAAAAGATTTGGCATACACCTTTTTGAAATAGTTTGGACTCAACTTAGAGGTGATATCGAGTAAGTATAACCTTTAAAAAATGAAGAGCATAAATAATAAGTTAATCAATGAATATATTATAAGGTTGTACAAAACAACAATGCAAACATTTTCTTCTCTACCAGAGAAGGAGCTCACCTTTATTTTCATTGACACTTTAAAGGCTCCATACTAAAAGTACTTGATTAGGAATTCATTAGCCTATTTTATAAATATGCTAACCGTAATAGAAATTGTTGAGCAAGGCCTGAAATCATAAAGGATTAAAAATCCAACAATGAGGTTTGGTGCCATTTCAAATAACAAATAAAAAAATGGTCTTCAAATTAGGAATCTTGACCATGCACACCCTACCAAATCATCTCAAATACCATTTAGTTTCGTAGCATCACCAACTTCTCAAGTGTCATTATCCAAGATTAACCACCATGTCCAAGGTGGTATGATCCAAATACTAAATGTGAATATTTTCACCTCGATATGAACATATACTTTTAAAAATTAAAGGGAATATGGAAGACGGAGTCACAACGCAGTTCCTTAAGGAAACTAATAATTCTAGAATATGCATTAATTCTAGAAATTTAAGTAAGAGGTTGGGTATGCTTAAGGGAAGATAAAAATCACCATTACTATATCCGTTCTGAGAAAAGATTTCTTTAGCTATGTGTTTCTCCCAAATTTATTTGATGCGTGACATTAATTATCCAAGATTTTTTTTAGCTTATTTGCAATTTATTTATTGTCAATGGATTATTTGAATAGTTAATGTCGGGTCCTAAATCAGGAGTCACGCAACTTGACAATTTTTTTGTTTTTAATTTTATTTATTTATTTATATTTTTTTGACTCTTTTTATTACTATTATCATTATTATTATTTATTGAGTGGTTGAAAAGACTATTGCACTCATCCCATATTGATCCTTACTCGGAGGAGACTTATAGACTTATTATTGACTTTTTATTTTATTTTAGAAAATCGTGTTAGGTCTACATCGGTTCCTAAAACTAGAAGACACATTGACTACCCATTAAAACATAAATTTAAGTTTAATCAAAACTTTACTTTAGCTTGATGAAAACTCACCAGCTCATTATTAAACTTGTTTTAAGATTAAAAATATCGTGCAAGACCTATATCATTCCTTAAAACTAGGAGACATGTCCACCTAGCTATTACAACCTAAACTTAATAAAACAAACTGATGATAATTTGACAAAAACTTATAGATGTTGTTTTTGTTTTTTGTTTTAATAAATATCTACACACACATACATATATAAACAATACAGATGTAGTTTTACAAAATATAAATAATGTCACCAAAAAGCAAATAAAAATAAAAATACATGGTGAATAGTAATATGTTTTTTTGGCATTTTAAATAGTAAACACGCTAGCCTAAACAAGAAAGAAAAGAAAAGAAGAAAAAAAGATATGGGCTTACCTCAACGCTAGTTCTAGGTGATGAAGGGCTGTTGTGGTTGCTACTAGTAGTGGAGATGATAGTGAACGGGTTTTTAGATGGTTTTTCTTGGGCTTATTTGGTTTCTTTCTTTCTCTTCAGTTTTTTGTTTCCTTTTCTCTTTTTTTCCTTTCCTTTTTCTTTCCCTCTTATTTTTCTTTCCCCTTTACTACCTTATGGTTCACAACACCTTCATTTATAACTTAAAACTGTCTATTTTCTTCTTCTTTTTCTTTATCCTCTACTATATACTAGCTCAAACTAGATTCACTTCTCTCACACAGCTTCTGAAAAAAATAAAAGATCTTATCCAAGAGAAATCTGCATATTGGGCACAACTCAAACTCTCTTTCTCTTCTTCTCTTATCTTGACATTTTCTCTCTTTAACTTTGCTCCTCTTGTTTTTTGATTTGCCCCTCTATTTATAGACAATAATGAAGCTCTTTAAATCTTTCTTGGTGGAATGATTATGACCATTGGTTCATTTGAGTCAATCTCAACCCTCCATTATGTTATACACTTTGGCCAAACATGCCTGGATTAGCCTTGTTGTTGTGGTTTCGGAGGGTCAGAGCATATCTTTTTTAGCTGAGAATGTTAAACACATGCAGGGAGGGAAATTACGTGTTGTTTTTCATTTTTTAGAGGTGTGGGAGAGAAAAAAAAATCAAAGTATTATTAAAAGCCATAAAAAAAATAAAAGAAACCTTTTTTTTTTTTAGCAAACTCAAAAGGAAGAAGACACTATTCAATCCTATGCATTAAAATGACATCGTTTTGGTGCATTTTATTATTTAAAATAAACTTGTGTGAAACGACACTATTTTATACAAAACACACCATTTTATCTAAATAGAACTTTCAAGTTTTCAAACAATTCCCATAATTTTTCATCCTTTTTCAATTTGTTCATTAGATTTATATTTTTTTAGCCAATCTCAACCTTTTTCTCTTTATTTATTTTAATTTTATCACTAATTGCGTTAAAAATATTCCTTCCATTTTGTTGTCTTTTTCAATTTGGTTATTGGCTTTCCAATTTCCAATTATTTAGCTAGTTTGAACACTTTTCTCTATTTTTAAAATTTCATCCCTGATTGCATTTTTCTTGTCCTTGTATTTTATCGCCTTTTTCAATTTAGTTTTTGACTTTCTA
>Ga0307516_10009807_pt1 | contig 10622 bp, 16 predicted proteins | sample 19_EM_MG_FD_203310 | JGI IMG/M metagenome (GOLD analysis project Ga0307516, IMG submission 203310) | Populus trichocarpa ectomycorrhiza microbial communities from riparian zone in the Pacific Northwest, United States - 19_EM | ecosystem: Host-associated > Plants > Roots > Unclassified | place...
GCATTTACACGGTAGGAAGTGGGAACCAGGATTGAGGCGAGCATATTGTTGACTTGTCCGCCAGGTGCCTCTTTCCACAGCTTGAGTGGGAAATGTGGTCGACACCTTCGAGATTGGGCCGTTTGGGGTGGTGACAGCTGGTTTTATGGGCGGAGGCCTGGGTTTAGTTGTGTGGTCGGGGATGTTGGCGTTCCACGATGATTATTCCTGCACTGGCAGTGTGGAATTTCGCGTCGCGAAGTTTCTTGACAACCGGTTCTGGAGGAACACTAATGTCAGACACGAAAAAGGCGGCCTTTTTCCACACGGCCAGTGGACTGTAATGTGGGACATGCATGGGTTGTAAGGTCGCCCTCGTTAGAAGCCCCTCATGCATGCTGTTGTTGACTGAGCCTCCGTCTGACCGTTGACGAGGTGTCGGATTTGCAGCGATTCAAAATTCAGCGTTTCAGCTCTGGATCAAGCCGGCCGCTTGGTTTGCACTCGCGACGCCCTGTGAATACGACGAACAAAGTACGAATTCGGCCGATGGCATCTGTAATATAGTAAACCCCTGGCAGATATTTCTTCAACTGGAGTCCAACGTTCAGGCCGGCGCTGGTGGGTTTTTTCGCGGGAGTTCTGCACGCACACTACCCCTTCTGGAGGCATCGCGTGCAATGGCGGACACTTGTTACGGGTCCCTACAGTAAAATCCCTACACCTCGTACTCTTCAACCTTCACAGGGCCCAACTTGTGGTCCGAGCTAAACCTGATGATCCTTAACGTCGTCTTCCTCCTTCTCTCCCCCTCCCGACGGGGTGTTTTTGCTTTTTCTAGGTAGTCGAGACCTACTATGTCAGGGTGGAAATGTCCGATCTGGAGCGTATCGAAACTTGGGAGCGCTTTGCATGCATTAACCAGCTCGGATGCCCCAGAGAGCGCGGTTACAATTGCATTGTACAGAGTTCCCGTCTTCGCGGAGGTTACGAAAGGGAACATGATGGTGAGTTCGACGAGGCTTGGACACGCAGCCACATATCCTAAGGCCGGAGGGAGTCAGTCACCATCCTCACCCCGCGGTCCTGATCACTTACGGGACGGTTCGTCCCACGAAACCAGGGGGATCACCAAACGCTTGACTTTTGAATTCCGGATCGACGCGAGAGCCCTGATGAATTTTTTGGAGGGAACTGATCCATCGCCATACCCAAGGGTAATGTCTTCAACGTTGCTACAGTGTTTGAGAATAGGATACGCAGCAATCGGTAGGGTTAGAGCCCTGATCTGGGGAAGTTTAACACGCTTCAACGCATTCTTGAGTGGGGTCGTTATGCCGCCCCCCAGCCCTATCTCTAATGTGTGAAGATTTGGAAGGGACTCCAAGCATTTGGCAAACAGAAGAAAGGTGGGCCCATACAGCCGCAGATCCATCTTCATGAATCTTCATCAAGGGACGCGGATCAGCCCTGACCCATGGTGGAAGGAGGATGCAGAAGTACCTCACGCTGGTAGCCAGCAACGCGTCCGCACGAAAAGCACTCACGGTGATGTTGAGCTTCGCATCTATTTCTTGTCCGATTCCCCAGGTGAATGGCCCACACATCACAAGGTGTTCCCATACCCATGGTAGCAACCGCAACCGCATCGCCCTGCAGGTCATGCTCAACGGTCGCAGAAACCTCCCCCGCTTGTAGCGCCAATCACGGATCTCTGTAAGACACAACGTGGAGAACCGTGCATAGCGGTCGACGAGTCGCGGGTCTGGGGAGATGTGAGAGAGAATGGAAAGGATGAGCTCGTCCGGGAGTTGGAAAACTAGGAAAATGGAACGGGGTGGGTCAACGTTGGACTTGAGGAAATCATACATGAGCTCGTACTGAGGCTAGCTTGGGGTGTAGGAGACCGATCGATGGCTAGGCGTTGTTTCCTACCGAGGCGATATGCGAGCCTGGTAAGGAACATCGAGGTCTTCTCGCAGTAACGATCCATGGCTCTGTGGCGCGATGTTCGCCGTCAGAGTCCTAACAAGGTGGGGGAGGAGAAGGTGCGGTCGGCATTGTGAAACACGTCCCGCGTAACCTGGACAATGATTTCAGGCGCCCGCTGCCAATTCTGCCCGTGTGCGGGCCGGTATTTCGGCTACACCCTCGACATCAACTCGGGGGCACTTCGCTGCCATCCGAGGTGAGAACCAGGATTGAGGCGAGCATGTTGTTCGCGCGTTCGCCAGGTGCCTCTTTCCACAGCCTGAGTGGGGTGGATGTGGTCGACACCTCCGAGATCCCGTTTGGGGCGGTGACTGGTTTGATGGGCGGCGGAGGTCTGGTTTGGTCGCGTGGTCAGGATGTCGCCTTCAATTCCCCGGAATTTCGCGTCGCGAAGTTTCTCAACGATTTGGGAGGAACACTAATGCGAGGGCATCACACAATGGCGAGCACAAATACTGTAGTTCGCCTGTTTAGTCCTTAGATTGTTGTACACGTTACGGACTCTTCTTATCAAATACCTACACCTTGTACTCCTCAATCTTCACAGAGCCCAGATGGAAGGACGGATATTCCTGGCTCAACTCGATGACCCTCAAAGTTGTCGTCTTCCTTCCCCCTCCATCCTGACATCCAGTTCTCGGCTTCATTAAAGAGTCTACCACCCAATCCTTCAAACTTCTCACTTGCTTCCTCCAAACTGTCCTCTTCATTCCCTCTCCCTGCTGACGTCCAGTGTTCAGATTCTTCAAGCGGTCTATCGCCAAATCCTTCACACCTTTCATCTGCCTCCTCAACACCTGTTTTTGTCTTTCTGTGTACCCCCAGTATGGTCTGTCACACCGATCACGCCCGCACCAACACATCCGGGGGAACTCGGTGAGGGAAAAATGCACAATCTGGAATGTGCGGAAATCTGGGCGCACTTTGCACGCATCGACCAGTTCCGATATTGCGGAGCGTGCACTCTCAACTAGGGAGGACGGAGGACCCCTTGCCGTGGCCTCTGGTTCATGTCGAAGTGGGAGCGGGTAGAGGACGGTGAGTTCGGTGAGCTCCGGACACACAGCCACAAATCCTGAGATGAGAGACAGTCAGCCACCGTTCTCACCCTGTGGTCCTACAAAGTGGTGGGTCGCTTGCTGGATGGTTTATCTTGCATAACCAGGGGGATCGTCAATCGCTTGACCTTTGAACCCCAGTTTGATGCGAGAGATCGAAGGAATGCACTGGAGGTTATAGGTGTATCCGCAATCACCCAAACAACTTCTTCAACATTTCGACAGTGTTTGAGGAGCGGATGAGCGGACTCAGGTATGATCAGAGTCTTGATCTGAGGGAGTCTGATCCACCCAAGTGCCCTCCTGAGCGTGTATGTACTCGGGTTGCGTTCACCGAACCCTATCTCTAGCGTGTGGAGATTTGGGAGGGACACCAGGCAGCTGACAAACGTATAAACGTTTTCCCACCCCAGGCCGCGCACTGTCATGGACCTCGAGGGCACGAGTCAGCCCAGACCCGGGACAAAGAAGGGTGCAGAAGTATTTACGCTGGAAGCCAGAAATGCGTCTGCGTATGAAGTACGCAGAATGGTGTTGAAGTTCCGCTGAAGCCCTTTCGATAGGGTTCCGGTGTAGCAGTAACAGCGTAGTGACGGCGCGATGTCTCCCCATATCCATGGTAGCAATCGCAACCGCATTGCCTTGCATGTCATGCTCAACTGTCGTAGAAACCGCACTCGCCAGCCATGGTCGTAGCTGATTTGCATGCAATACTGGATACGGAACCGTGCATATTGGCCAGCGAACTGCGGTCCTGGGTATGCGTGGGAGAGAATGGAAAGGAAGAGCTCGTCTGGGAGTTTGCAAACTGCAGAAAAGGGATGTGATAGGTTTGATCGAAAGAAGTGACACAGGAACTCGTACTGAGGCTGGTTTGGGGCGCAGGGGGTCCTAGGGACTTTGATAGTGGGACGATAGCTGGGCATTGTTTCCTCCAGAGACCATATGCGAGCTTAGCAAAGAGCGTTGAGGGTTTCTCATGGGAGCGATCCATGACTCCGTGACGCTCTTCACCGTCGGAGACCTAACGAGGTGGGGAAGGGGAAGGAGTTGAGACGCGTTTTATGCAGAGGACAACAATCTGAGGCGCCAACCCCCAGTTTGGCCCGGAGAGTGCCGCGCCGTCGATATTCCAGTTATTCTCGGCCTGGTAGGTCGAGACGCTTCACCACTACCCGTACCGACTTCGAGAGTCCGGTGAGGACGTGGCCGGCCCCTGATGGGTCTAACGGGCGGCGCTAAGGACGTGGATTTAGTCGCGTCGTTGGCTTTCCACGACAAACGATAATTCCTGCGGTGCGGAGTCTCGCATCTCAACGGAGGGATACCGACAGTAGACACGAAGAGGGTAGCATCCCCCTGTATGGTCAGTGGACTGCGACACAGAACCCATACGGCGTCGTAAGGTCGCCCTCTATGAAATATTTATGTAAGTGTCCGGCTGACCTTCGCCTTCCCCTCTCCTGGGTATCCTGCTAGGTCCGCTGGGGTACACCCTCGAATGTGAGAGAGCGGATGCGTGCTCACCTCTCCCGATCTCCGCGGTGTCAAAGACGACTCTAGAACGCTCGATGCCGAGTAAACCCAGCGTTCCTGGAAATTCGGTGCGAGTGGGGAACGAAGGCGCAACCGGAGGGGAGTACTATGGAGGATGCCGTGTCGGAGATTTTAGTTTGGCCGGGCTCGCGCTCACGAAGGGCGAACGTCGAGTACATTGCTTTGTACAACCTCGTTGGCAACAAGGTGAAAGAAGTCTCCCCGACTACGGCACCCCCACGGGTCCAACACCTGAGGCTCGGGTGCGGTGGGCTTCGCGGTCGCCCTGTGTGTACCGCCGCATCCGTCCCATCTGGGAGCATGGCGGTGGGGGTTGATTGTGTAGTTTGCTTTTCTCCGCCCTTGGGAATAGTAGTACATTGTCGTACACGTTACGGACCCTTACTATCAATTCTGCTGGTCAGCGCTGAACATGGCACGGCATAATGTTGTACACGGCGCAGGGTCTTACTATCGAATCCCTACACCCCAAACGCCTTAACCTTCACGGAATCCAGATGGTCCCCCGAAGGAGAAATGTATGGCCTCAATTCGATGACTCTCAACATCATCATCTTCCTTCTCTCTCCCTCCAGACGTCTCGCTTTCGCCTTCTTCAATAAACCTATCGCCAAATCCTTTACACTCTTCACCTGCTTCCTTAATCTCTTCTTCTGTTGGTCGGTGCAAGGCACGCTATCACATCCAGTCGACCCGGGCCCATGTACCAAAATACGCTCGCCGATGAGAAGATGCACGATTTGGAGTGTATCAAATTCAGGAAGCGCTCCGCACGCATTGACCAGCTCTAACGTTGCGGAGTGTGTGTCGAGCAAAATCCCCGTTTCCACGACCGGGGGTTTAGTATGTGGGTGAGGGTAGATCAGGGTGAGTTCGGTGAGCCTCGGAAGCGCGGCGACATATCCTAGGGTCGGAGGTAGTCAGTCGTCATTCGCGCCCTGTGGCCACATATAGCACTGGATCACCTACGGGATGGGGTGCCGAATGAAACCAGGGGGATCGTCAACCGCCTAACCTTCGAATCCCGGTTGGATGCAAGAGACCCGAGGAATTCATCGGAAGATAAAGTGACGTCTCTAACCACACAGATGACGTCCTCGACATCGCGACAGTGTTGGAGAAGAGGATAAGCAGTAGGAGGTAGGATCAGTGTTTTAATCTGTGGGAATTCGACACGCCCAAGTGCCTTCTTGAGTGGGGCCGCGGTATAGCTGTGCGCCCGTCCTATTTCAAGTGTGTGGAGATTCGGGAGGGACTCCAGGCATCCGACGAATAAGGGGAGGATGGAGTCACTCAATGTGAGATACACTGTCATGAACCTGTAGAGGACACGGATCAGCTCCGACCGAGGTGCATGCAAAGAAGGGCACAGAAGCACTTCACACAGGTAGCCAGAAACATGTTCGCACGCAAAGCATCAGTGATGGTGTTGGCTCCCCCAGGAAAGGCCCCCTCCGAATGCCAGTATGGGACCAACTTGAGGCACTTGATCCGTTCCCAGACCCATGGCAGTAATCGCAATCGCATCGCCCTGCACGTCATGCTTAACGATAGTAGAAACCCCACCCGTTGCTCGTGGTGATCGTTGATCTTCATGCAATACTGGGCACGGAACCTTCCATAATAACCAGCGAGTTGCTGGTCTGGGGAGGCGTGAGAGAGGATTGAAAGGATAAGCTCGTCTGGGAGATCAAAAACTGCGAAAACCAAACAGGATAGATTAACGGTGAACATTCGATCCAAATAACTGAAGCGAGAGCTCGTACTGAGGCTGGTTTGGGGCGCCAGAGGTTTTGATAGCGGGACGATAGTCGGGCGTTGTTTCCTTCCGAGGCCATATGCGAGCCTAGTAAAGAACGTCGAGGTCTTCTCACGGTAGCGATCCATGATTCCGTGGCGCGAGGTTTGCCGTCGGAGACCCAACGAGGTGGGGGGAGGGGAAGGCGTGACCGGAACTGAGGCACATCTCATAGGGCGCCAACTGCCAATTCCGTGCGGAGCTGTCAATATTCCATCATACTCTCGGCCTGGCAAGACGCGACGCCCCGCCACCACCCATACCGTGCTCTCCCCACGGAATAGGGGCCAGGAGCCAGGATATAGGCGGGAATGTCGCTGGCGCCAGTCCAGGGCTTCCTTCAACGAACCGAGTGCAAATGAGCCCGCTTACGGTCACCGGTTGTCTGATGGGCGGGGAACCCGTGGTTTAACTCCATGGTTGAGAGATGGATGTCCGCCACGACGTGGTCGCGGGGTTTCCCGACGACCCGTTCAATCGGGAGGAACACGATGGCGGACACGAAAAGCTTCCTCCACACGGTCAGTGGGGACTGGGGTGTGTCGCAGGGCGTCCGGCATTGCAAGGTCATCTTAGTGTCTGGAATGTCTTCTTCGTTAGACATGATCTCGCGGGAATTTCGAACCTGGGCATCAGGTAAGTTGCTTACCACGGTATGTATTTGACAAACTGACGGACGCTTGTATTCCAGTTGTTATATCACTTCAAAATGCGCAGAGCCAACGTATCGCACTGTTCCCATCGCCAAACCGGCCGGAACCCTACTCCCTGAAGGCGTGCCCGACAACCGTCTCATCACTCAACTGTTACTCACGGCCACGACTCCACCGAAACTCATCATCTCATGGGTAGAGACCCCGTATCCACCCTCCAGTGGTGTTGACATGGAGTTCGCCAAACCTCCCCAGGGTGGTACATCAGGTCCCCGGCCAGTCCCAACTTTCCCTCTACGACCACACAGTCCGGACAAGCCAACTCAGCGGTGCTGGGGGACCTGGTCAGCAGAGTGGGCTCACGAACACCTACCACGAAGCCCGCCGGACCAGCTGCGGTTCCTGCAGTTCGGAGGGGATGGTGGCAGTGCCCTGGACAAGGTCGGAACCAAGACAGATTAAGACCCCGTTCTTATTATCCGAGATCCAAACGAGTCAATTCGCCAATTACGCCACGGGTAGCGGAAACGGAACTGGGTTGTCTCGAGGTGACCAACAACGTGGATAACAACGGCAGAACTTTCCCGGATCGACGCGAAGGTTCTCGAGCGGGTGTTTGAAAGGAGCAGGGGGTAGTTGGAGAGTATTGAGATGTTGTTGGAGACTTGCGAGCGGTGGTTAGGCGGATGCCTTAGATTTGGGTTGCGGTTCGGTTTGTGCTCGCGAAGGATGAATAACTGAGATCATGTGTCTTGTATTTCTTTCCCTTACACATACGTCAGTTGATACAACCTCATTGGCAACGGCAAAATACGTCTCCCCAACTGCGGTCCCCATGGGTCCAATACTCGGTGTTCAGGCCTTCGGGTGCCGGTGGGCTTCGTGGTAGGTGTGCATACACACCCGTCCAATCTGAGTATGGATTGTGTATTTTGCTTCTTTCCGACCTTGGGGATGGTAGCACATCGCTGTACACATTACAAACGGGCCCTTATTATCGGCTCCCTACACTTCGTACTCCTCAACCTTCACGGAACCCAGATGGAACCTCAGAAGGCCACCGTCTCCATACCTGGGAAGTGGGTTAAAAACCGAGCTCAACTCGATGACCCTCAACGTCGTCTCTTTCCTCCCCCCTCCCTTGTGACGTCTCGTTCTCGGCCTCTTCAAACAGTCTATCGCCCAATCCTTCACACCCTTCATCTCCTCTCGCAATGCCTGTTTCCGTCCTTCAGAGTAAGACCCCCGCCTACCACACCATGCGCCCCCGCACCAGCACGTTGTGGGCAGTGCGGCGAGGGAAAAATGCACGATCTGGAGTGTGCTGAAATCTTGGAGTGTTTTGCAGACGTTGACCAGTTCCGATATCGCAGAGCGTGCCTTTTCAACCGGGCAGGGGGGAAGTCCCTTTTCTATGGCTTCTGGGCTAAGTGGGACGTTTTTGTATGAGTGTAGATGTGGGTGAGGGTAGAGGACGGTGAGTTCAGTGAGCCTTGGACACGCAGCCACAAATTCTGAGTTCGGAGGCAGTCAGTCACTTTTCTCGCCTTGTGGTCCTGCATATTGCTAGATCGCTTACTGGATGGATTTCCCCGTAAAACCAGGGGAATCGCCAACCGCTTGATTTTTGAATCCCGGTTTGATGTAAGAGATCCAAGGAATTCGTCGGAGATCGTATTTTGATCCGCAATCACCCAGTCAACATCCTCAACGTTGGGACAGCGTTTGATGAGAGGATGGGCAACTGTGGGTAAGACCAGAGTTTTGACCTGGGGGAGTTTGACGTTCTTGAGCATGTTCTTGAAAAGGGAAGGACGCGGGCGGTAATCCATAAACCCAATCTCTAGAGTGTGAAGATTTGGCAGGGACTGCAGGCATTTGATGAACGTGGGAATGGCCATATCCCAGAGGGAACGCATCGTCATGACACTTGAGAGGACACGAATCAGCTCTAACCCAGGGACAAAGAAGGGCACGGGGGTACCTCACGCTAGCAGCCAGAGATGTGTCTGCGTGTAAAGCATTCACGATGACAAGGTTCGCCACATGGATGCACCGTGACGGCTCAACGAGACCCCATATCCATGGCCGCAACCGCAACTGCATCGCCTTGCACGTAATACTCAAAGGTCGTAGAAACTGCGCCCGCTGGTGATAGTCATCGTTGAACCGCATACAATACTGGACACGGAACCGCGCATGGGGGCCGGTGAGGCGCGGTTCTGCGGAGACGTAGGAGAGGATGACGAGGATCAATTCGTCTGGGAGTTCGAAAACTGTGAAAGAGGATGAGACGAATCGAGTTTCGATCGGGAGAAGCGACGCGAGAGCTCATACGTACTGGGGCTGGTTTGGGGTGCAGGAGACCCGAGGGACTTTGATTGCAGGCTGATAGGCGGGCGCTGTTTCTTACCAAGCGCGTGTGCGAGTCTGGTGAAGAATTTAGATGTCCGTTCACGGCTGCGATCCATGGCTCTGTAGCCCAAGGTTCACCATCCGAGAGTCTGCGAGGCGGTCGTGGGGGGAGAAGGTGTGGTTAGAGTGGCATTAGACGTAACGTCACCCGTCCAGCATTGTCAAGGGACTGGAATCGATTTTCGGCGCTGGTTGGTGCCAGTCAACCCACACCAATCGTGTTTCGGCGTCAGCATCCGACGGTCAAGTCGAAATATCTGAAACCGTCTTCATCCAGTAAGCGGAGTTGTGGTCGGTTGGAAGTAAGCCACTCGATCATAATTTCGGACCCCATGTGGGGTGGCAGAGAGGTACTCCCAAACCTCCGCGAACTCAGCTAACCATCAAGTTCAGTAACATCTGGTTTCGAGTTGACCAATTCACGCTGGGTTGGGGCCACGTCGTTGGTTGCTTGTATGTTCCGGTCTGTTTTGAACAAAGCCACTGGTCATCCAGCGCGGATTGGCATACCATCGTACGTGGTGCGGACCCTTACTATATATCAGATCGCTACTCCTCAACCTCCTCAACCTCCGCAGAACCTAGATGGTCCCCCACAAGGGAAAGGTGTGGGTTCAACTCGATGACCCTCAACATCACCTTCCTCCCCTCCCCCTCCCGGCATCCCGCTTTCGCTTTCAATGAATCTATCGCCAAATCCCTCACACCTTTCACCCGCTCCCTCAATTCCTGTTTCCGGTAGTCCGAGCAAGGCACACTACCATATCCCGTCGTCCCGGGCCCACGTATCGGAAGAGGTTCGCCGAGGAGAAAATGCACGATCTGGAGTGTTTCGAAATCCGGAAGCGATCTGCACGTATTAACCAGTTTTAATGTTGTAGAGCGTACGATTTCCACCATGTCGAGTAGAATTCCTGTTTCCGTGACCGTGATGTCATACGGGTGAGGGTAGATCAGGGTGAGCTCAGTGAGCCTTGGAAACGCGGCCATATATTCTGGGGACGGGGCAATCAGCCGCCATTGGCGCCCCGTGATCACGCAGGGTATCGGGTCACTCACTGGATGTGCTGTCCGATGAAACCAGGGGGATCGCCAACCGCTTGACTTCCGAGTCGCGGTTGGACGCAAGAGATCTGAGGAATTCATCGGATGATACGGGACTACGACCGG
>Ga0307516_10009808_pt1 | contig 10622 bp, 12 predicted proteins | sample 19_EM_MG_FD_203310 | JGI IMG/M metagenome (GOLD analysis project Ga0307516, IMG submission 203310) | Populus trichocarpa ectomycorrhiza microbial communities from riparian zone in the Pacific Northwest, United States - 19_EM | ecosystem: Host-associated > Plants > Roots > Unclassified | place...
CGACGGAAAGGTCAAGGCGATCATCCGACAACAGGTTCAGCCGTGGCACGGTTCCTCGACCTTTGTCCACGAAATCGCATTAGCTGTGAGTTCCATCGTACCATCTTATCTCCACCCCCCCCCCCCGAAAGATCCATTCCGGTCGCGTAACGCTCTGGTCTCATCACGGTCTCGGGGATGAATCAGATAAGATCTAACCGGAGTGGGTATCTCTCGCATACCATTAGGTTGCCCGCGTCTCTCCGGAGAAGTTCTGGGAGTTCCACATCGCCCTCATGAACGGTCAAGAGGATTTTTATGACATTCCTTCCTCCAACCGTACCCCTACCGAGACCAGGGCGAAGCTCATTGAACTCGCCTTACCCATCGTCGGCGCGGATAAGAAGGACATTCTAAATGACCTCCTTGCACACAAGACCACTCCCAATGGTGGTATTGCGGTCACCGACGAGCTCAAGTACACCAGTGTGTTTGATCCTTAGCTTTTTACGAGGGAATCCTCGCTAACCACCAAAAACAGTCAAGTTCTCCCGTCAAAACTCGATCCACGTCTCCCCAACTGTTCTTTGGGACGGGCTTGTCGCCGGCGACATTTCCAGCGGCTGGGGTGAAAAAGAGTGGACCGCCCTCTTGCAATCCAAGGTCCTCGTCTAGTTGAAACAACAAAATTAAATGCTTATGTGTATTATGGCGTAATTGATCCTTGTCTATCGTCCGAAGTCACTCCAGTGGGGTATCAAGTACCCTCCGCCGTGATTATCTCAAGCAAGAGCTTCCTGACGGATAATGCGTCTGCGGTTCCCCGGCTCTTCTTCATCACCCTTCCGACGAGCTTGTTGACGACATTGACGTTACCGGCTCGAATGGCGTCTACTACTTCGGAGTTCGATTCGACCACCTCCCTACACCAAACTTCCACCGAAGAATCACCCTTGTCAAGGGCGATGAGGGAGTGGTCCTTCGCCAACTCTTCCGGAGTTTTAGAGGATGGTGCGTCTAGCATGAGCCTTAGGATCAACTTCCCCGAAGAACCTGTCAGAAACCAGGGTAAGATATACGGCGATGCGACTCTCATCGGACAAAGCATCACCTGTAATGACGCCAGACTGAACCATATCAATCAACGAACCCAGTTGAGTGACCGTGATGGAATTCTCCGTGAACGTCTGATTCCTCGCGGCGAGTTGCCCGAACAGAACTTGAACGATCCAGTTCACAACGACCTTGGGGTCCCGTCCTTCCGAAAGCGCGTCGAAATAGGCTACTACACCGCCTTGACCGAATACGCCATCGATCCCAACCTCGCGCCCTGCATCTGCGGTCATGAGGACATCCGTGTCCTGGACAGAAAGGCCCTGGGCGAGTAACCGCGTGCGAGTGGTGTCTGGGAGTTCTGGCATGGAGGAGCGGATCCTCTCGATATAGCCCTGAACCCATCTCAGCACGATAAGGTGGATTTGGGAGGGAAGATGGTCACCTCTGTCAGGAGAAGGGGTGGGAGATTGGGATCTGGCATGTATCTGTAATCCGGGGCGTCCTCCTTACTTCGAAGCGAGTAGGTTTCCGCCTTGTCTTCATCGAATCCGCGAGTTTCTTGCCTCACTTCTTGGCCAGACGTCAAAAGCTCGATGTGTCTGAACACTTCGGAAGCTGTGGTCCCCCAGATAAGAATTCGAGCCTCCACCGCGACCGGGTCTACTCACAGGCGGCGACCTGGATGTTCTTCACGCTGTTCAGGTTCTTGATTTCACACCTCGTCCCAGCTGGTTCGCCTTGTTTATTGACAGAAACATTCACGTCGCATCGAAGCGACCCCTAGAACCCATCAGCTCGATTCCACCGAATTGAGGAAAGAACTACCTGTTCCATGTTTCCATCACTCGCGGCGACCGAACGGAGCAGGGCTTGTAACGTTCGGACATACTCTCCAGCTTCCTCAGGGGACCTTCGGGGATCCAGTTAGGAAAAACGACGACAAAATCTGGGGTTGTACCTCATGTCGGGATCTGATACGATCTCCAGGAGGGCCGTCCCGGCCCTATTCAGATCGATGGACGACTTCCCGAGACGAGCATCGAAGGTGGATTTGCCTGTGTCCTAAACGACTTGAGCGACACGGTCGGGCTGAGGGGGGAGGGAGAGAAGAACGCACCTGCTCTAATTGAATCTGTTTGATCCCAACTCTGCGTACACCGTTTCCGAGCGTTAGGTAACCTCCAAGGGAGATAGGAGCTACCAGCGAGTTAGCGGAGATGTAGGGTGGGTCTCTGACGGAGGCTGTACCATAGTGTTGCGTGATCTGGTATCCGGTGGGTAAATCTTGGTAGAAGTAGTGCTTCCTATCAAAGGTAGATCGGTGTTGGACGTTTGAGTTCAAGGCTAGTGCGGCCCTGACCCCGAGAGCGACACAGGTTGGATTCAGCCTCTGTAAGTCCGAATGTAAGCGATGTGAGGATTCAAAACGCGTCTGGAACACGAACGGGCAAGGTCCCCGGGAACGACGCGTCAAAGGCGGAAACGCGGGTGGAAGGAGGTTGGGGTGGGTCATTCGTCCAGGAATCTCGAACGCCCCGGTCGGAAACGAATCAAGGGCATAGCCAGCGGTGCGCGGCTCACCTGAAAAGAGTTTCTTCCTCGACTTCAATTGGGCGTGGACTTCGATTCCGATGACGACCTGCCAGCCTAACCATCTCGGGTCACTGTAGGTGTTGTTGGGGAGAGTCGAGAGAAACCTCGACCATCTTGACGAACGTTGGGCAAGAGACAGCATGCAGCTGTGCAAAAACCCAGTGCTCGGTGCAGGCCGATCAGGAAACGAGTGTTTGTTGCGATCAGCACGCAAATCCCGTCCGACTGTACGAAGTCCGTATGCACTACAACCTTTGTTTCCCCGCCCATAAACCTGGCGAGGCTCTCCAGCCGTGGCGCGCCGACGAATAAAACGTTTCAACCAGTTCCGGGCCGCACCGCTTGACCTCACGTACTACGATTGGCAGGGTAACCGGTTGTGGGATGCGTGCGATCTCGCCAAGATGACTTGCTGTGCATCAGCTGCCTGGGGGGCGTCTCAGGTACCCAGTTTCCCAACTCCCCGTTCACCCTCGTGTGTTAAAATGTGAGCCCGCTTATCCCCTGGCCTGTCACTGACCTACACCCGTCCTTCCACCGAAGACCCTCGCCCCTCCTCGTTCTGCGACCTGCGCCCATGTTCCTCAACCGAAAGCTAAACCGGAGCTCCTCAAACGTGTCCGGACGGAGCCTCCGAATGCAGCCGCCGCCACCAGCTGATGAGCCACAACCGACTTCCCCGTCCAGCGACGATTCTTTCCGTTGCGAGGGCGGAAAAGAGACAGACATGTCCCTCTGTAACCCGTGGCCCCCAACCCCTCCCCAGGTCCCTCCCCAGGTCTCGACACCCTCCTTTGCCCCTTCCATCGACGATCCCCAGGGAGAACTGATCGCCGCCGCCTCGTGCGTCCCCTACTTTGAGATCTAAACGACTTCGCCGCCTCTAACGGTCTCTCCCACCTTCAGGAAGCCGGGTGAAAAGGAAGATGGTCGGTTCATCCGAACGTTCAGCCTCACCGCGGACCAAACACCGATGCTCTTCATGATCGCGTATGTCATATCCCGGAGATACGAGTCACTATCCACGCTGACATCAATCTAAAGCGTTGCCCCCGTAGAAGGCAAGATGAATCACTACACTTTCTCCTTATCGTGGAAGGCTGGTGGTGTGCACCGGAGCGTCTGCCAACCCGTCACCCTCAAACTCACATTCAACCCGGGTCAGCTCACGTACAATGTCTTGTGAGCCTTTCCCCTTCCTCTTCCCTACTATCGTCGGCTTACCGTAAAAACCATCCACCAGCCTGTTCCCACCAAAGCACAGCCTTCCAAAGAAGTGCCTGTACTCGTTGCGTGTCTGGCTTCGTCACCAGAATGTTGACCATAGGATCTTCGCCGACGACGCACTCTGGGTGGGCACCGACCCTGACTTCACCGCGATCCCCGATGCCAACCTCGCTACGGTTTGGCATCAAGCATCCGATCGCCAATTCTACAAGTGCCTCGTTGGTAGGGCAGAAGTTAACTTCATCCTCAGGTGGGTTCTAACGCTCATCTTGTGCTCCCCGGACGTCACCAACGAACTCTGTCATTCGATGTAGGTGGGAATGGCTAAAAGAATCGGTTTACTCCATCACTTTCGAATACGAGGCCGGAGGGGTCGGTAAACCCCTCCTCGAGAACATGATCGTTCGATTGGACTTCCCACCACAAGAACTAGGTTGCCATATCTATACCATCCCTCTCATCTCAAAACCCGCCGGTGCCACACACCGCGTTCGGGTTTGGCTCAAATCACCTTCACCCTTCAACCAGGATGAGGACCCGCAGGGCTCGTACACCTATCAGAGGATCTGGTCGACCGATGAGTTTAGGGTTGGCGGGTACCTGAATTTCATGGACGTCGATCCCAAGAGAGTCATTTTGGCTACCCCCCTTGAGAAACCACCTCTCCGAGTTCGTACGACGGAGTCTTATACACCCGGGCGGGTCGAGCGGTGATTCATTGGTTACCCCCCATCAAGGGGTTCCAGCGGGTTCCGTGCGTACCCAACCTCTCATTACGGCTGTTGCCTATCTTTCTTTTGTGTGTCACATGTTTACGGTATAACCCGAATTGATATCCGTATGTTTTCTGCATTAGCGCGTGCATCCGACCTGATGGTCGCCAATGGGTTCACGTCATGGATTGAAGATGAAAACGGACCGAAAATGGGACTGGGCTCTTTAGGGCCCCGTCCTTCGGTTTATCACGAGCGCTGCTAGAATTTTACGCGCCGAAATCGTCCCGGAAGTGCGCACCCGCTTCTGTTTCACTTTGTAATCACAATTGACGACGACATCCTGGCCGTGGTGGACCTCGAATATATACAGGAGCGTAATTCCATCCAAATCCCTCGAATACCTCCCGGAATCAGTTACGTCGTTGGATGTCGGTATGCGTAAGTCGGATCTATCTCCTGGGGGTCTGTGCATGTTCAGCCTTTTCCACGAATCAAGGATTTCATTGTTACAAAAAAAACCTGGACAAAACATAACTCTCGAAGCTCTCGGTGTGAGATGCAAGATGCGAGACGCGAAAGAAGAACGAAAGCACGGATATCGTGAAAGCTCGGTCCTCCTCTCAACGCCTGGTCATGGACTTCGGAGAGACCTCTCCAGGTCCTCCTTTACCTTCCTCATCGTCCCTGGCTCCATTGTGTGAGAAGATAGTTGAACGGTTGCTCCGCCGACATTCACGTTGACGACCCGCCTGAAGCCCGGCGGGAACCTTCCGGGCCTCGTGCCTTCTTGGGGATTTGGCGGCCGTTCAGTGACAGCGAAAACGCTCGATTCTGTAGCATCCGGGTTGCAAAACGGTCTGTGATGTTTGCGATCCTGCGAGGCGAATAAACGCCATAACTTGGATGGTAAGAAACGAGACGCACCGCCTTCTGGCAATCTTTTGAGCAGTACGAGGGTTTGAACGCCGGAGGACACCCTCCCCCACACCTCTTCAGAGCCGACTTCCTCGTCGCCGCGATCCCACAATCCTCCGCAGCACAGAAATAGCTCAGCGGGTCCTTGGACATTTTAGCTTCTCTCTTCAGCTCCTCTTGGGCTATCTCAGCCTTGCGCACATCCCATGCCTCCCAGAGGTCGGTCAACTGCTCGAACCTTTCTGTGCTATGCTCGGGGAATTGATTGTCCTCGGATCGTCGAAACCCTTCGGCTCCTATCGCCGACGCAACATGCAAGGCCATGGGACTGATAAGCCCCAGGGCGACGGCTTCGTTCGCGTTTTGTCCCGCGTTATAGAGGTAGTTAATGTCCAATGCCTTATGAGTGTTTTCCCGGGATAGATCGAGCCAGGCCTTCGCAAGGGAAGAATGCGCTCGCGCTTTAATGGAGAGTGGAACGCCCTCCTGGGAGGATGCAAGGGCTGTCCACGTCTCCAGCGCGGCGGCTTTGTCCCGAGCTGCACCGAATCCTATCCATTGCCTGGCCACTTATCGATTAGGATTCCCGTACGATTCGCCTCATGAATTACGAAAATGGATATCTTATGCTGAGTTCCAAGAGCGATCCGGGATCGTCCATGACGCTCAATACGCTAGTGGGGAGAGTTTGTTGAACGAATTGTATCGCTTGGAACCCCAACTTTTTGAAATCGGTATCGATGTGGTGGTAGTTCGCATAGGCGGATTGCCGGAAGTTAACATATTCAAGAGTACCACGCCAGCACATGGTAAGGATGCAAGGGGAGAGCAAGGCCGCCAGATCTCGAACTGTGATTGGTGGAAGGCTCTGGGACTCGGCCCGACGGCCCGTTCGAGTTTATATATGGAGGCGGTATACCATTTTCCTCGGCTGTTTGTTCCCCCTACGGTGAAGCTCACACCGATATCACATTGTCCTACTAGCGCCTCGTTGTACTACCCTGAACGGGGCAACTAAACTTCGGTTGAAAATTGGCCTAATCATCGTCTTCTACAGTTTGAACTTTTCTAGATCTTGTTCGTGGGGGGAGGGGCTTTTTAGGGGGGGACTTCAGGGGGGTTAGTTCAACGGGTCTAGAGGTATCATGGGGCCTGGGAGGGAGAGAGGACTGAGGTTCGCGTGAGAACAGCTCGTATGAAAGACCGCGCTTGAGCATCCCGGCCTCGAGTTCTTGGGCTATTGAAGGAGACCAAGGTCAGCTCGGGTAATATGTGACAAAGAACGATCGGGGAAACTCACACTCTGGGTTAGGAGCAGGGGAGCGAGCGACCGGAACGGTGAAGGCGTTGACGGAGAGAGCCCCGACGAGGAGGAAGGCGAGAGCAGCTTTGGGGAACATGATGATATGTATTGTCGTGAGGAAGAGTAGACAACAACGGCACCAGGCCTGAGGTAGGAGAGAAGATCTGAGTGAGCTGCACAGCGGCTGAGGAAATCAGGGAGTTCACCTCAACCCTTTTATAGGTTTCTGGGAAACCATTGGTGTCAAGTTCCGACCTACCGCTCTCTCTCGGCGGCAAATGCACCGGCCCGAGCGCGTTCTATCCGAGATCACGATGTTTGCCCATCGCCAACAACACGTTGTTCAGGGGGACCTCGGGATCGCCGTTGGGCGAACCAAAAACGCGGAGCGCTGATCTCGGGCACTTCGATTACGATCTGATGCCTCGGCGTTTAAACTCAAAGTTGGTCAGGCACTCCATGAGGTTTACCCATAGTCGCCCTTGAACAAATTGACGCAACGTGGGGGTCCCCAGGTCCCACCCGTGGTCTTGGCGATCATTGGGGCGCGGTACAGGAAACCAAGGCCCCCCAAAGTTGAGGTGGACCGCAGCCGCCTTAGGATTTATCAGAAAACACATTGATAGTGGTCGGCATGGATCTTGACGGTTGGTCCGTTCGAGGACGGGGGGAACAGGCCAAGTAACCGAGTGGCGGCGTGAATTCAGTCGTTTTGTGCACCCCAAGTAGAAGACCACTCCAAACTGTGCAAACGGAAACGCGGTGCAGGAGGCGAACGATGAATGATGAATGGAGTTGGGAAGGACCAAGAGGAGGACGAAGCGAGAAATCAATGGAGGACGCGAACGAAGCGAACGAGATTCCAAGCGGATCCCGGCCCGGTCGGCTCTGGTGGTTGTTGGTCGGATGGCCACCATCGGTTGGTGACTCGGAGGTGAGCTGCCTGGCCCCGAAGTAGTAGTGAGCGAGCCTCTCGGCTCCTCCGATCGCCACCCTGTTACCTGCCGGCTGTCAAAGTCTCGCGAGATTAGTCAAGCCGTTCAGGAAGTCCTCGAGCACACCACGCGGTACATGGTGGCCCGGGCTGTGCCAGAGAAAGGTGGCGAAGGGTCCAACTGTCGGTTAGGGCTGGTAGGGGAAAACTCACCCTCAATGTCGAAGTAACCCCTCGACCTCTTCACACCGGCGTGGACCTCGAATGCGAACACGAGCACAATATCTGCCCGGACCACATGGTAGAGTAACAGACCCAGGGATCAAAACCTATTACACCCCCGGATGTCACTAGAACGAGGCTACGGAAGGACGCCAGGGTTGTCCACATCACGATACCCCCAGGTTTGTCCTGAAGTGCACCGAATCCCGTCCAATGTCTAACCATTTGTTGATTAGAGTTCCTCGCCGGTTCACCTGAGTGACTACGAAGATGGATACCTTATACCGAGCTCCAGGAGCAACCTGGAATCGTTGCTAGCGCTAGCTCGTGGGGAGATCTTCCCAGACGAATTTCATCGCGTGGGCTAGTAACTTGGTTTCGCATCGATATCGGCGTGATAATAGTTCAGGCGGATGGATTTGCGGAATGAAATATATCCGGGATAATCCGGCCAGGAGGACATGGTACGGATGTCGGGGTGGGGGAGAGTTTTGGACGGAGGTGCTGGGGCACGAAAAGACGGGGACCGCACAGATCCCAACAACACAAATCTCGAGTCTCGAGCTGTGATTGGTAAGGCCTCTCACGGAGGTTGCCGTCGGCTTCTCATCCGTCAGCTCTAGTACTTGCAGAAACCGACGAGCAATCAGGAACTGGATGGCGTATGTGATAGAATCGAACAGACTGAGTGGAGCCAGGGACGAATAATGGGATGATCGCGAACAGTCGCACACGCTTACCATCCCTTTTCCCTTGAGTGTGCTCAGTGCTGATATTGTATCTCGTGGGTGATGCGCACGACTCGAACTGTCCCATAGTATTCTGGGCCTGTCCAAGGATTGTTATATAGACATCGTATTGTTTTAGACAATGCGGACATCGGAGGGATCTGCTCTGCTTTCAGAACCCCCGTAGCATAAAGGTAGTCGTGTAAGTCTGCGGAACGACCGAATAACCACGCGTTATTCAAAAAATATCACCCTGCATCCCAACGACCCATTCTCGAGGCATTCTTTCATCCCTCTCATCATCTGTGGCGTCATCGTAGTGGAAGGTAAATCCACGACCCACCCTTCGCTGAGGTTGATGTTGATGGTCCGCTCCGCACCAGGTTGGAAGGTTTCGGAGATTGCATCCTCCAGGGGGATCAATCGTTGCCTGGCAGCCCCCACGCCCGTACTGTTTGCCGGAATAATACTCGATGCCGTAGCATCCGGTCTGCAAAACGGTTTGTGGCGTCCCCAGTCCTGCAAGAAGAATGAGCGCCATTATTTGAGGTACGAGAAGGGAAACGCACCACTATCTGGCAAGTTTTTGAACAGTAGTGTGGTTTGAGTGCCCTCGGGCACCCTCCCGAACAGCTTCGCAAAGTGTATTTCTTCGTCACCATCATCCCACAATCCTCCGCAGCGCAGAAGTAACCCATCGGATCCTTGGATAATTTACTCTCTCTTTTCAACTTCTCTTCGGCCGCCTCAGCATCACGCGCATCCAACACCTCCCAGAGGTTGGTCAACCGTTCGAACCTTTCCGTGCTGTGCTCGGGGAATTTATCGTTCTCGGGTTGTCTGAAACCCGCGGATTCGATTCTCCTCGCGATATCGACCGTTACGGAGCTGGTGAGCCCCAGGGCGACGGCTTTGTTTGCGCTGTTTCCCGCGTCATAGAGATGACCAATGTTCAAGGTCGCGTTCGAGAGAGGTTCCTTCTGGACTCGGTTAAGCCAAACTTTTGCAATGGACGAGTATGCTCGCGCTCTTAAGCGGAGTGGAGCGTCCTCCCGGGAGGACGCGAGGGTTGTCCACGTCGCGAGCGCCCCAGGCTTGTCCCGAGGCGCACCGTATCCCGTCCATTGTCTGGCCATTTGTCAGCCGGAATTCCTGAACAGTTCGTCTCGGTGGTTACGGAAGTGCATACCTTATACCAAGTTCCAGGAGCGATCTGGGATCGTTACTGATGTACAGTACGCTCGTAGGGAGATCTTGGACATATTTCCTCGCCTGGACTATGATCTTGCCGCCAACCTGCGCAACGGCATCGGCTTCGCGGTCGCTCAGGTGAGCGGAAAGGCGGAAGGAAAGGTATTCAAAGACCCCAGGGTCAGGATGGATCATCGCACGGACGGAGGAGAGGAATGAAGAGAGGTTGGCACCATTCAGCTCCATTCCCTGGGTGATGTACCCGTGCACAAACCGATACAGGACTGGTATTTTCCTTTTATGGCAGCGAGCGCCTAGCTCGTTGGTCGGCCCCGCGAACAGGTCCGCAACCGGTACCAAACAGACGGAGCAGAGAGGGATCCGGAGAGACGCCAGCCAGGATCCAGTCGGGACAAACCAGGTACCGGAAGCTCGATCCGTGACATCATCGGTTACCGGAACGCAATGACCCCAAGACGAGGGGGACTACCCATAGTTGACACAGCACGCGATGCTGCCCCTTGAAGCCTTTCGGGAAATGGAGAGGGGGGGACAATTGACAGTGAAGTCTGAAGATAGTTATCGGGGTATTTGTCGTGGGGACCTTCGTCTTGAGAACCACTCGGAATGGGCGTTTAGTAGAAGAGCTGGTACCTCGAGAGGTCTCTGCTGAGTGGGGGGTCGTTCAACTCCCCCTCCGCGACATTGGAGCCGGAACGGTCTCCGGTGTTGCTGCGGAAATTTTGACATCAACACAA
>Ga0307516_10009809_pt1 | contig 10620 bp, 11 predicted proteins | sample 19_EM_MG_FD_203310 | JGI IMG/M metagenome (GOLD analysis project Ga0307516, IMG submission 203310) | Populus trichocarpa ectomycorrhiza microbial communities from riparian zone in the Pacific Northwest, United States - 19_EM | ecosystem: Host-associated > Plants > Roots > Unclassified | place...
TGGGCACCTAAATTTGACATTTGGGCGCTAAAAATGATTCTTCTCTTTCTCCTTCATTTCTCAATCGTTTCTTCTGCTTCTTTGATTGTTCTGGTATGGGAGTTGGACTGCAGAAGCTTGCATTCCTTTCTCATACCAAAAAAAAGATCATTATTCATTGGATTCTTCTGCTTCTTGGTGGTTCTCGTGCGAGGGATAACTGCTAGACGTCGGCAGTCATCTCTTGCTCCAGGATAGTCATTCTTGTGCAATAGATGGCTACAACGAGCTTGTATTCATTCTTCGCATAAGGATAGTCTTGACTTTGCGTGATATGGATAGCGAGGGCTGTCTGTATCCCTCAAGTCAGGACAATCTTTCAACATATCTTGGGTGCGTTCTTTGCATTAGTTCATCGGCTAACTTGCTCCATGTCCACAGTACCAAACACATTTGGTGCGTGACAGCGCCCATGCAGATGACCACCACCACAGAGTGACAATGACAGCCACTCCACCGTTCCACTCCCAATGCGCAGCAGCACCCACACCGATGGCCACCATCACAGCACGAAGATGAGGACAACCCTCCCCATCTTGGCACGATCTACATCAACATGATGACTATGACGGCCATTCCGTCATTCCCATTCCCAACATCCAGCAGCACCCATGCTGACAACCACTACAATGGTGCGAAGACAAGGTCGGTCTTCAGGCCTCAATGCTTATCGTTCAGCCAGCACCGCAGGCCACCATTACCTCGACACGACTCCGTTCCCAACATGCAGCAGCACTCAGGCTGATGACCACCACAACGGCACGAACTTGACGAGGGTGACCCTTCCAGTGCCTTGTGCCTTCACCACCAATGCACAGCGGCACCACACTGACAGCCACCACCATCTCTAGCATTGTGTAGTAGATACAGTGTGTAATATATATTTCATTAGAAGTCCTATGTGTGAGCATGAATTACTGTAATTGTTTTGTGAAGTATATATCTAGATCTAGGCTGTATGATGTAGGCGACGCGACTTACCAAATCAGGCAACGACGCTGAAGTACACAAAGTTGTGCGTCCACTCTGCAATGTACAATGATGAAGAAGTAGCATTGAATGTACGAGTAGTTACAGCATAGTAAATTGTTTCATTGGATTAGAAGTCTGCGCGAACTAAGTCATGTACAAGGCAAGGATTGTCTTACATCGAGTCTTTGGTCTACATACTAGGGGGGACTAACAACTTAGTGCAAGCTGAAATCTGCATGAGGTATTATGTCCATTTGTCAAGTCCGGGTCTACTCCGGTAGGGGGTCCAGTCAAGTCCGGACGAAAGCGGACGAAGGAGAAGGGCAGAGGGCTGGACAAGAGATTAGTCCAGCCGGAGTTGGTGACCGCTTGGATTCAACGACTAAGGACAATAAGCATTGATCCCTTGCATAGGTTCCGGTCAAGAAGGGGAGACAGAGACAGAGGTGGAGATGGACGAGATCAGGAGTAGAGACTAAGTTGATTTCAGACTGAGGAGTACAGGACGGAGTACAGGGTACTTATACTAAGGAGGACTAGGGTCGAGTATTTACGGTGACAAGTAAACATCCTAGAGGACGGACAAGGAAAGACCGGAGTTGGGACTAGGTCAGGTCCGATGAAAATAAGTAAGGTCCGGAGAAAATACTACAAGGTAGAAGACATAAACTGGGCATGGAGAACTCACGGTACAACAGGGTAGACGGGGAAGTGTGGTAATGACTGGATTGAGTCTAATGCAAAGGGTCGCACTTAGCGGAAGGATATGTGCGCGTCCGGGTCCGGAGTAATGCGCAGAGGTCCAGAGTTGAGCTACAGTGCTGCGATGCGACCGGAGTAACCGGATAAGAGTCCGGAGTTGGACATGGTCTTGACACCATTGAATGTTACACACTAGCTATCTAGCACATATTAGGTTTTAATCCAATTGTATCCAACAGGGGAGTAAGCAATAGAATTCTTCCGACTCTTACAATAGGTAGAAACACAGTTCTTGATGCCTCCAACCGTGTTTTAGTTTCAGTAGGAAGTTTATTAAGATTGTGATTGGCTGTTCCCCCTCAGGGGTATTCCGCGTCATGCTGGATTTGGCAAGTCATGTCGCATCCTCACGTGATGTGTTCTCCTTGTTGATTACAACGGTCGCAAGTCACATTCATCGTCATCGATGCTCCCAAGGCTCGACAACATTGTTCTTCAACAATCCGATGTACTCTCAGATGTTCCCCATCGACCCCATCGCGTTACCACATGTCCCAGGTGAGCGTTTAGGTGTTTCACGGTCTCACATTTCTAAGTTTGCATTTGATTCTTCCACATCGATGCCTAGGTCCAAAGACCTCATATATACACGTTTGAAGCAGTGGCCATGATCATATAGGTATGTCAAGTCTCTCCTTGCTTGGAAGCACTTGTTGATCACTGCCCGTTATGTCATCTGTCCACCATCACCACCACCCGGCCATCTCACACTCAATTCGCCGCTATCCCTTCATTCACGCTCTCGACCCACCCAAAGGCGATCATTTGATTTGCAGTGCCCCTGGCACATTCCGCGGCACGAATACATCGGCATCTCTGATGTCGACGGTTCTCCATCGTTGTCTAGACCAATTCAGGTGTGTTTTGATCTTAATCAATATGTTCTAATGTTATTTGATGTATTTGTCTGCCGGTTCGACATGTCTGCGTGCATGCCAAAGCCATTCATGTTAACTACGCGTACCGCTCGCCCGTTTGCATGCACCTGCGGGTCTGCCAAGCTATTGTGCTGTTTCGACCTCATTTGGCGTGCTCACGCTTTCGATGTGGATCACACGGGGCTCTCTGGGGCTCAATTTGCAGCCCAATAGGTGAGTTTCGACTGTGTCAATGTATTCTGACATTCAATGCCGCGTTTTCAGCTGTCTTCCAGTGGTTTGCTATGGTTGGCATGTATGTGTGCGGTTTTGACGTGTTTGCATTGACCTGTCAATCTCGCAACGCCCATAGCAACATCGTACAACCATGGCAACCACCACCATTGTGCAGACACCAACAACCATCACGCCAGCACATCGATGACAGTGGTCCCACCACCCCAAACGCGGTGGCAAGGATGACTCCCAGGTAGCTATGGAATAACTATGCAGCACGGAGCAACAATGGCCACCTGGGAACAACAGCGCAGCATGCAATGACAAAGACAAGCTTGGCAGCCAGCGGAATGATGACACAGAATGAGACGGCGATGACCACCTAGGTAGTCAATGGGACGATGACGCAGAACGGCAGCAATGAGTAGCCAGCGGCACAGCGAGGACGATAACCACCAGAAGGGTCATGTATTAGTTGTTAACATGTCTCTATACTGTAATACGTGCCAAATATCATTGCAGATGCAATGCGAGAAAGGGTGGATGCAGCAACATAATACCCTCTGAAGCACCTCTGACAAACCTCTCCACAAGGCTGCCAATCCCACCTAATACATCTGATAGACCGGTGGAACTTCACAAGAGGGATGTAAAACCCTCAGCACACATCTGCAAAGCTAAGCGCCAGAAAAGCTGGCCATTCTGACGCTTAGCATTCGCTTAGCATTCACTTACCCCAATTGGACCATGCGTGGCAGTACTTACAGATTCCCGGATCTCAGATCGCCATGATTGTTTAAGTAGTAGTAGTAGTAGTAGTAAAGCCACTATCCAAGTAGTACTGACATAGCTGGTTCAACCTTTTGCTGTGAGCTTACGAAGGTATCCTTGTCCTGTACAGACCGAGCGCAAAGAGACATTGTAGGAACGAACACATCGAGAGAGGCACAGACATATAGTTGTAGCAGTGTATCATAAACTACCTAGTGGTTGTCACAAACATACAGTGCAAGTATTAAACGTTTGAAACTTTCTTGGAGTTCTTGGCAACGTGAGGAGTGGGCTGCAGTGTGCCACACATCTTTAACAATACCAACCATTGTTTCGAAATCATCCTGTGAATTTTTGCCAGAAAATTCGTGTGCATTGAGGCGTCCTGTTTCGTATTCCCGAAGTGCAGACATAATGGATGTCCCACTAAATGCAAGGGTATGCTGGAAGAATTCTTCATCGAACGAAATGCTGGGTTGTTCACCAGAGTAAGCCCATAAAGTAATAAGTGGTAGGTTGATGAGTGCCCGATGGCCAAATTGTCCCTGTTCGTTCAGTAGACATTGAGTAAACACCTCTAATTTCTAAATCATGGCGTCACTCACCTGTTCGTATAAAAAGCTATGCCCCTGCAATAACGCCTGGACCTTTTGTTTGACTTGGTCCCAAACCTCAGTCTCATTTAACTCCATAATATCCGAGATTTGCGGCAAGACGCCATACAGGGTACAAACAAGAACTCTTGCATTATTCTTGAATGATGAGCGCATTGCGTTTGCATGGCTGGTGACTGCGTTGATCATCTTTTCACTCCAAATGTCGTCCAGTTTCCATCCTTGGCGATCTATCCATATCAATAGAATGAAAACTTCAGTAATACGTTATATGACTTCATCCAGACCTTGTAAAACAGCGTCTATGCTAGCCTCGAGTGCACGTGTGGCATAGGTGTGCATCTCCACCATGGAAGGGAAAGGCGCCTCACATAGAATCACACGACGCAAACGACCTTTCGCCTCCGATATAATTTGGTTTTTTTGTTCTTTGTCGAGAGAAGTCAGAGGGGTTGCAACTATTTGGGGCGTAGCTGTGGTCACTTGGTTTACGACCAATGTGGCATTGGGGATTGGTGCTGCTATGGGGGGAGGCAGCAGGTTGGTTGACAATGGCATTACCCTACACCGGAGGTCACGTTGGCCGGTGACGGCCACATCATTCACCCCCTGATACGTAGTTAGAAATAGTATGAAAAATGTATTGGAAATCTACCCGGATCACCCCTGCACGCACAAATTGTCCTCGTTCGGCTTCTGTGGAGCGGCGGGTTTGGAATGCACGTACATTCCGAATAGCTAATTCAGCGGGGTAAGGGGTTGGGCGGCTGAAAGCACGTTGGATTTGGAGTGTCGACGGAAGTACGCCATAATTCGTCGATGGCGTCATCGAATTCGTCTGGGTCAAAGACGAACTAGATGTCCTGGACACAAAAGTGCCGAGACTACTTCCACCAGCGTAATTGTATGATCCAACATTGTCATCGAATAAATCCACGGGTTGACCAGTGTCAATCGTTTCAACCAAGGAGGGATATGACGATTCGCGAGGAAGTTCATTGGGATTTCCGAGCTGAGACGCATCTGGTAGCAGGCAGGGGTTTAGGTTGCTCCCCCTACCTGGTTTCTTGACATTCTGTCATCAAATTCAGACACCATTTGGCACGACTTGTATGTATAACGCACCTTTCTCCCTCCCTTTTTCATCACCCGACTGACAGAGGGAAACGAAATGGAGAGGTCAGGTCAGCGAGTCGATGATATCGCAGTAAACTGCCATAGTTTTACATATTCGAACAGGTTTATCGATCCAGTTGATACCCCCGATAAGTCACGAACACGATCAGATTACACTCGTACGAGATACAGGGGAACAGGCGGAAACAATGTGTTACAGAAGTCAAATACTAAGGCCTATCGAAGTCATATCAGTACACATGTGTCAAGACCGGTTCTTCACCGATCTGATCTCTACGAGGGGTCTGGGGGTCAGAGGTTGGTCTAGCAGTAAGACCGAGATGCTACGTAGCGTAGTCACGCTTCCCGAATGATAGGAAGGCCGACCGAGGTTTATACGGAGTGTCCGAGGGTAAACGGTCAACGACCGAGTACTTGTACGAGGGCAGAGACAGAGAGCACGAAGGGAGAACAGATAGGAAGTATCTTATTCGATATTCGAACTGAAACTACAACAGACCGAGTATCTAGGTTTTTATACTAAGCAGAACGGATGAGGCGATGTACGGGGAGTCGGGATTACCGACGAGCGACGAGCGCAGTCGCGCTGCGCGCTGAGTAAGTACGGTAAGTGCGATAACCGGATTACCAATGAGTATCGTATTAGTAATGGAACGGGACGGGAACGTACAGTGACCGGAAACAAGAAAGGAAACATATTAGGTAATCGTACAGGGAGACAGATCGGACAACGCGCTCACCGATCGGTGGCGCTACAAGACAGATAGAGAGAAACGGAAAAGGGGAGTACATACTATAAACAGACGGCGAACGCGTGGACGCGATCGGACAATAGGGTACAGGGTGATCGGATGTCACGGTCGTGACACACATGACCACCTCATGGCAAACTTATCACATACTACTCTACGTGACTGGAACTATTCTCTTGCTCCAGGTCACTTGCATACGAAATCGCCAGATCACTTGTGTCGGGAATCTCCAGCTCAGAACCAGAGACCTCAGAGTCGCTATCATCGGAGTTTGTGTGAGATTTGAGGTCGCTTGTGTCGGGAACCTGCAACTCATGGACAGAGATCCCGAGGTTGCTATCATCAGAGTCATCTGTGTCACTTGAACCCTTAGTAGAAGCCTGAATGATACCCTCCGGCTCAATGACACCATGAGAAGCAGCCGTCTTCTCACTGCTCCTGAAGTGCCTCTGCAGGTGCTCCAGCGTGAAAAACTCATGTTCCAACAAATTCCGTGTAGTCGCTTCCTCCTGCGGCTGAACATCAACACCTTCGGCCCTGCACCAGCTCCTCCAAAAGTCCAAAGTCTCAAGAGAGACCTTGTTCCGTTCTTCAAGGTGTTTCAAAGAATGAGTGTGGAATGTTTTCCACCTCTCGAGCCTTTCAAGCTCCCATGATAATGCAAGGACGCGGTAGCGCGTCACCTCGCAGTCCGCATATTGGGCATTGATAGCGCGACGAACAACTTCTTGAGGCATATCTCCGATTATGCGATTCAAGGCGTCCTGGCACTGATTAGATGAAGAAGGATGTCATATTTCCATTTAGTTCTGTCTCACCTTGCAGGAATCAAGATCGCCATGGCGGTGATGAGCTGGGTGACAACTATCCCCTAAGGCCCTGTGTGCATAGGAAAGCTCCACGGGTACGACCCGCTGAGGGATAAAATATGGTGATGTTTTGTTGCGACAAACCACTTTAGGTGACGATGGAGGGCTAGTAGAGTGTCCAAGTTTGTTGTTCCTTTTGCAATCTACTGAAACAGGGTCTAATATGAGCATACACTGCAAGCATTTCTCAATGTTTCATGATGAAACATTGTAAAAAAATAAAGGAAAGAGATACTCTTTTATTTACAATTTTGTTTGACAAAAAAGACAAATATCATACAGCATCATTTTTGTCATTTTTTCTGTCAAGACATGATTTGAGATCATTTATGATGTTAGGACTATAAAAAATTTAACCTTTTTCTTCTGCCTGTTCCTTGCAAAACAAATAAACAAAAGATATTGCAACTTTTCTCATAGCAAGCATTTTGGCATGTTTTATTAGAAATACGATACCATATTATTCTTCAGAACATGTTGAAAAAAAACAACAAATTTTTCTTCAAGAAACATGGTTGTTCCTGGATGCTGATTGGCTGGCTAGAGTGTTATAACCAAAAATATATAGCATGTTTCCTAAACATTTATTTTTATAGAATAGAATATCTTTTGATTCAATTTTTCACTCCAGAAAATTGAAAATGCTTGCTGTGAGAAAAGTTATATTGTTTTTTCTTTATTTGTTTTGCAAGGAACAGGCAAAAGAAAAAGGTTAAATTTTTTATAGTCCTAACATAATAAATGATCTCAAATCATGTTTTGACACAAAAATGATGAAAATGATACTGTATGATATTTGTCTTTTTCATTAAACAAAATTTTAAATAAAAGAGTATCTCTTTCTTCTATTTTTTTACAATGTTTTGTCATGAAACATTGAGAAATGCTTGCAGTGATAACTAAAGGTCCTAAGTACGCACCTCCTCCTCTGCCCATGATAGCTGGAAGGTTTGACTGTTTATTAGCAGCCATAATGGGTCCAACTTGGAGAGGATCCGAGCCTGGCGAAGTTGATCCGACAGACTTCATTGAGCATTGAGATGGGGGGAGGAACTGGGTGGCGTACAGCGGAGCTTGAAAGACTTAGAGAGTTTCCAACCCCATACTCTGAAATTCTGATCAATGATGGACTGGGAACCACCATCAAGCTCGCCTGCAAACGCCGTAGATGATGATGGTTGTGAATGGGCATCCTTGTCTAGTGAAGAGTAAGTCTGTTTCTCTCTTGGTTGAAAAGAAATCATGAATTTTCACCCAGGTATCCTACACGATGTCCAGTATGCCAGCAGATGTTCCCCTCGGCAACCGTTGTCTGTGAGCACTTGCACAGTGACCCTATTTGTAGTCAGAGGTTCCTACCCACCCCGTCTGCCTTCCGTGTACCAGAGAAATCGCCAGATAAGCCACGGATCGGCCGATTTCATCCCACCTCAGGATATATATACAACCTAAGCGACTCCAACACATTCGAATGGATGAAGCAAGGGAAATACCACTCTGAGAGGGAGAAGAACCCGTACTTCCCATTCACTGATAGAGATGAATGGGAATTAGCTAAGTTCCTCTATACTCATTTGAATCAAACGCAAATCAATGAATTTTTGAAGCTGCACTGGGTGAGTGGTTCATCTTCGCTATTTGTATCATAAAATCAATGTCTACAGGTTACTTCTAAGTCGCAGACCAGTTTTAGATCTGCAGGGGATTTACTGTCATTCTTGGACGCGATACCGAAGGGTCCGACCTGGCATTGTACAAGGATCGAAACCGAAGGTTATATCATGAAAGAGCCTGTCTATCTTTTCTACCGCGATGCGTTAGAGGTCACACAGGAGCTCTTTGGAAGCCCAATGTTCGCGCAGCATATGGAATACGACCCATACCAGATTTTCGAAGGAGATGAACAAGAATACAGCGAATGGATGTCTAGTGATGAAGCCCACCGCATTCAAGTAAGTTCACTCCACTTATTACTGGGCTGATCTTACATGTGCACAGGATCAACTACCAGAAGGCGCCACCATTGTTCCCATTGTACTTGCATCTGACAAGGCGCCGGTCACTCGAATGACTGGTGACCTTGAGATGCACCCGTTGTTTCTTACTATTGCCAACATCAACTCTGAGGTCCACATGAAAGCGACATTGCACACATGGGCGTGCATTGCTTATACCCCGACGCCGGAATTCCTTGTCCATCCCGATTTTCGTTCGGTCTTGGAGGCACGCGTATGGCATCGTTGCATGGACATCGTTTGCACTGGCCTGAAGCTTGCTGCGCGCACCGGTACATTCATGAGCGATCCCAGCAGTCTTACCCGATATTGTTTCACGCCACTCGTTGCCTACATCGCTGATCTGCCAGAACAACTTATGATTGCTTGTGTTACGAAATCAGTATCTCTGATTTCCCTCGCCGAGCAGAGCCAGTTCGGCGATGGGATCCTGTATCCGCCACGTGACAGCAAGCTCACCCTCCGAAAGCTGGAGGAACTATGTAAAAAGATAGACCCCTGGAAACTTCAAGAATTTTTGGCTGAAGCAAAGAAGCATCATCTTAGTGGGGTCCAGCTCCTCTTTTGGGATGGTTGGCGATTCTCCAACCCCTCCATCTTCCTTTTAGGAGAACTCTTACACGCAGGTCACAAGTTATTTAACGACCATCTGTTTAAATGGTGCAAAGAGTTGTTGGGGGCCGAGAACTTGATGCGCGCTATCGTATTCATCACAAACAAGTCAGTATTCGCCACTTTGATGGGGTGTCGTGTGCCAAGCAAATGACTGGGCATGAACACCGGGACATACAGCATACCATTGTCGCAACAATCGCCGGTGGTGCTGATCCAGAATTTGTTCATACTATCCGTGCCTTCATTGACTTCCTATACCGAGCGCAGTCCCTGACCTTCACGCCCTCATCAATTCAAACTATGGAACACGACTTGTGGGAGTTCCACAGCTACAAAGGTGCTGTATTATGGGCAGGTGCGCGCCGAGGCAAGTCACAGGAGATGAACCACTTCCGGATTCCAAAACTTGAGCTTATCCAATCGTTTGGCCGCAATATTCGCCATCATCCAATATACCGCGGACGTTAGTGAGCGCCTCCTGATCACCCACTGCAAGAACCCATTCACGCACACTAACCGCCAGAGGTCTGGTTTTACACAACAAATCGTGTTGCTACTTGATCGTGAAGAGTCAATCTGCCAGTTCGATCTCTACTCGCTACTACTTGAGAAGGACATCAGCTTCACGAATCCTTTATTCTCGGAGGCGGATGATGATCCTTGCTACGTTGACCCGACGTTGGACTGGGTCCAGCACGTCGCCCCTGAAGAAATGAATCATTTTCAGGGTCCGAGAGGTTTCAAGAATCATTTCTTGAAAGGTATTCTCTCGCAGGACTCCAGCACGGCATTTCACGTTACCGTGAAAGCTGATTTCGCAGACAAGTCATCCAACTATGTGGCTAGCACATACGCTCTTCCCGACTTCCTGAGTTTGCTTCGCGCTTATATCGACACCATCCCTGGTGACCACTCCCACTTGTGTGGTCGTCTACTGAAAGGTTGGTTCAAGTTCCGGTTGCAGCTGCAATCTCGCCTCA
>Ga0307516_10009810_pt1 | contig 10620 bp, 12 predicted proteins | sample 19_EM_MG_FD_203310 | JGI IMG/M metagenome (GOLD analysis project Ga0307516, IMG submission 203310) | Populus trichocarpa ectomycorrhiza microbial communities from riparian zone in the Pacific Northwest, United States - 19_EM | ecosystem: Host-associated > Plants > Roots > Unclassified | place...
GACTCTGAGGTCGCTTTTTCGCTAGTCAGCTACCTAACCCAATTATCTTCTGTGTGGTTGAATCAATTCATAGACACCAAATTTCGCCATGACTGTCAACAACGTGGACCTCGTCGAACAACCCAATGCCAGTGTTCTCGGTTTCATCACACCACCATCGGACGCAAAATGTCGCCTCACATTTCAGCACTTCAACTTATGTGATCCTGTCACCGCTTTCTTGGCTCCTCACAATTCCGACGCAAGAATTTCAAACAGTGCCGAGTGGCCACCCCCTGTGACATTCGACACAGCCTATGGTTGTGTTGCCCTCAAAAAGTGGGGAGTGGCTTCGTTTATCGATTTCGCACGAGGACGCACTAGGGATGTTTATTACACCAATGGTGATGGCGGCGACGACGAGAATGGTGATGATGATGGGGTCCGTCGTCGTCGTCGTGACGGGGCTGATGGGGTTGGTGGCAAGGACAGGAATGGGGGTAGCAGGGGTGATGGGGCTAAACTTTCTCAGCAGAAACGTAATCGCAGCTTCTGGGCTGTCAGACGGCAGGAAAAGAGGTGTACTCAGCAAGAAGGCCCTCAGGAACCTGACTTTGCCGACATGATCCTGGCATTATGGATGCAAAATTCGATGAAACGTCGGCGTCAAGCACATGCAACGCGGGTGGATAGGACCCGGGAGAAAGTCCAAACATGGCTTGATTCTGCAGAGTAGTCCATACTGGTTGGGTGGCTGCTCTGCACGGCAGGTCTGAGTTTGCAACAGTACTTGTAGGCTCATTATAATTTTACCTAACATCTCCCCCGTTATAAACAGCTGCCTCAAGGCTCTCTAGTACCTGATGTTAAAATGTACTGGTTCTCGGTTCCCTTCCATGTTATAACATGATACCGCCAACCCCGCATCCCGGGCCCACTATCATGTCTTCCACTGTGCGTAATAAATCGCCATTCCCCTCGCTTTATAACGTGATGCCGCCAACCTGGATGCACCCACATTCATGAATGCCGAGGACTTGAAAATATTACATAATCCATCTAATCCCGCCACTGCTTTGCCTCGTGCCAAACACCCGCCGCGACGCGGCCGACGCGTTAACGACTCCCCTGCATTCACGTTTCTAGCGCTACTCCTCGTCGTCCTATGTAAGACTCAGCTACCATGCGAATTCTAGAATGTCTATCCATCGACGAGGAAGGGAATTCTAATCCCATGAAACTCCATTCATATTGCTCGATATGCCCCCACTGAAAGAACTGCTAGCCAACTGCTAGCCGCAATTCGGACGAGCTAACACCATCGAAGCTCACAAGGTGATCCGAGGAATCGGCGAGGATCGGTTCCACATATAAAGCTGGATAACATGCGCATTCACCCGCTACTCCTTCCATCCATGGCGTCGACGAATGAAAACGCTGTACAAGGCCTTGAAAAGCTTGGATACAAACAGGAGTTGTCCCGCGTGCGTTTTCAAATCTTTGTGGAAAAGAATTGTGTCTCCAGCCGATGTGTGTGAATACTCATGATCAATAGTCCCGTGGTTTACTGTATCATTTCGACCAAGTGTTCAGTCACGCATCACGGCCAAAAAAATCGCTCACCCAAAATGTTTTTCTTTTGATTTTTCCCATTTCTTTCGGATTTTTTTTGATCAAAATATACCGAATGTGTGAACACTTGGTCGAAATGGTACAGTATTCCATATATTATTCAGTAAGTCTCTTCTACCCTTCCTTCCAGTCATTTGACCATGTCGTCCTCAAAGTGACCCTTGGTTCGTGGAACACTCACTGTCGTAACGATGAACTCTCGACATTCTACCCCCTGGCTTAGCCATCATGGCTGTCCGTACGCCCTTCCACCACTAGAATACCTGCATACTTTGAATCCTAGCACACAGCATTCAGTCTCCCCGCCCCCATCTCCACGTCTCTCATTGGCGGAGGGCCCACCACTATGATTTGGGGGTACACCCCCCTCACCCCTCTTCGCTTGCGTCTGACGTCTCTCATCAGCTGGCTTCTTGTCTCCATCTTTACTCTTCCAGTCGCCATGTCACTCGCCGAAATCTGCTCAAAGTACCCGACATCTGCAGGGCCCTGCTACTGGTGCTACCGCTTCGCACCTCCCAGCTCCAGGTTATTGCTTTCTTGGATCAACGGGTGGCTGAACTTAGTCGGTGTTTGGACTATGAGCCTTTCCGTTACTTTCGTACGTTTTTCTCTTCCGTCTTTCCGCCCACTGCTCATCTAAAGATGAAAAAGGGAACCGCACAACTAATCGTGGCGGGTGTGGGCATCTTTCATCTTGAATGGGCCGCGAAACCATGGCAAACTTGTGAGTTGTAAACCTTTAGCTTGTTCATTGACGCCGTAGCCTATTTTCAGACCTGGTTTTCATGGCTGTGACGCTATTCGTTTGCGTCTTCATCATGTTCCTCAATAAAACCCTCCCCACTCTTGACGTTCGTCTCTCTCCATAGTATGCCCTTCCGTCCATCCAACGTATTAAACCAGGTGATCTGCGCAATCTGGACGGTCCTTGCAATCCTTAGTAAGCCTCGTATGTACCGTTAAAGTTCGACAATGCCATTTCTAACTTGACAGTCACCCTCATCGGATTTTCTGCCGAAGCTGCTGTAGGCCGCCGTTCGGCAGCTTTCGCCCTCGGTTTCTTTGATCCTTCCCCCCCTGGATGGACTCCGGGATGGGGCTTTTTCATTGGTTTATTGCCTATATGTGACACCTCTTTTCCTCTTCTCTAATCAATTCAAAAACAAACTTCGGTATTTCTAACCTGGTGAAGTATCCTCTAATACCTGTCAGAAATTCATCCTCAATATCCTCAACAAACAGCATACGCTTATGCCTCCATCGGGATGAGTACGTCTCGATTGTTCCTCTCTAGCACTTGTTCACATAGACCGTTCCTCCAGTCACAAGCATGTGCGAAGAGGTTCACGACCCCTCCATCCAAGTACCCAAAGCGATGGCATGGTCCATCCCCATTGGCGCCGTCATGGGCTTCGTCTTCCTTCTCCCTATCGTCTGCACACTTCCAGGTATACAAATCCTCCTTGATGGTTGGCCTCCCTGTTGTTGAAGCATCATGTTACTGATTCGAATGTAAACACAGTGTCGGGAGGACAACCAATCGGGGTGATGTTCACGTTGATCATGGGCTCGAGATCTGGAGGATTCGGAATGGTAAGTTTCCCTCCAAACTGCCGAATCATAAAATGTACGCCTATCTCTTCCAGTGGTTCTTTGGTATGTCCTTCCCTCCTCTCCATTTTCAACTCGAACCCTTCCCTCCCCTTCAAGTCCTCGGCGTCGGCATATTCTCCCCCATCTCCATCTGCTGCGCCGCGTCCCGCACCACCTGGACCTTTGCACGCGACAACGTGATTCCCTTCTCCCACTTCTTCTCCGTCGTCTCCTCTCCTTCCACTTCTACCGTCCCGCTGAACGCTCATCTGCTCTCCACCCTCGTCCAACTCCTCCTCGGGCTCATTTATCTTGGCTCTTCAACCGCGTTCAACGCCTTCCTCAGCGTCAGCGTCATGTGCCTCGGCGCATCGTACGCCATACAGATTGCCATAACCCTCTGGGACAGGCAGGTGTGCGCGGGGCGCCGTATGGGTGGCGGAAGGAGTGGGTCGGGTGGGCTGTGAATGTCCTCGCGCTCGGCTGTGCTTTGAGATCGTGCTGTTTTCGATGCCGGCGGTCGTGCCTGTGACGAAGACGACCATGAGTGGGTGTTTTTGATTTCGGTCTCTTTTTGTCCTCCATGTTGATCATGATTTACGACAGACTATGCGGCGGCGGTTTTTGTTGGGTTTGGGGTTGTGAGCGCCATTTGGTACACCGTCAGTGCCTGTCTAGGAGTTTTTTACTTGCCAGATTTTGTCCTCAACGCAGAGATACAGATGGTCAATACCATTATGCAGGACCTCCTACTGGTGTGGAGTCTAGCGATTCTAGCGAAGTGGATAAATCCCTTTAGTGCAAACAATTTATCCTCTTTAATTAACCTTTTGTCATCGTTTTCTTTGTGCTTTTATTCACAATTTAATTGTGCATTTTCCCAGTTTTTGGCCAATGGAATCTTCGGTACTTTAGTTACATCGAGCGATCGATGCATCAAGGCCTCATCCGGCAGCGGACGCCGCAATCTTGTGATCATGCATTGCCTCATGTATTGCCCTCAGGGGCATCTCGGACCAAGCATATATTTTCCACCCCCAGCCCTCCCGCATATGTCAGAACACACCGCTGGCAGGAGACGTTACAAGACGGACTTGTAGCCTAAACCATAGCCAAACACATGATCAGATCGTGTGATTTTTGGCGGTGTATCCATGACGACCGCAGGTGATCAGATTATGGTTATCTATACAGGTATGTGTACAAGTCTGACTTGTAATGTTTCCTGCCAGCGGTGACATGTCTTCTCTCCCCCAAACCCTCACACCGACCAACAAATATAACATCGACCCAAATGCGCCCCGTTTACACATCCAACACCCAACCCCAGCTCCAGCATCGACCAAGATCCGCCTATCCATCCTCACCACTGCGCTCGTCGACGCGCTCGGCGGACCTGTAGAGTTCCACGACCGATTCACATTCCCATTCATCACTTCCATGATCCGCAACTCCAACTTCTCTCTCCCCTCCGGCGTATGGACGGACGACACCTCCCTCACCCTCTGCCTCGCCCGCTCCCTTGCTACTTATGTTCCATCTGATAAACACCGGCGTCAGAACAGTGGCCCAGGTAGTTCCCCACCACGAGGCGGCTTCTCTGAAAAGCACCAGCTCGACGCCTACGCCAAGTGGTACGAAGAAGGTGTCCTCTCTGCTACTGGCGCTTGTTTCGACATCGGCGGAACAACCCAGCATGCGCTCTCAATCTATAACAGGTACACCCTCAACCGCTTCCCCCGACGGGTGTTACCAGCCTACTCCTCACCACCACAATCGTCCTCATCAAAAGGATCGATTAATGAGGTCCTCGCCGAGATCAAAGCCGAGCTCGACGAGGAGTACTCCGCCGGCAATGGAAGCTTAATGAGAGTGTTACCCATCGGGCTCGCCTACTGGCGGAACGAGGAGCAGGCGAGAGGGTATGCACGGAGAAGCAGTGCGACGACACATCCGAATCTGGTGTGCTTGGAGGCGTGCGAGGTCTGGACGGGAGCCATCGCGAGGATCATGCAGGCATCCTGCACTGACGACAGTGCAAGCGAGCGGAGGAGATACACCAAGCTCGACCTGGTGCAGTATTTCGCGGGCTTTCCTTATACTACAAGGTTGCACGAGACATTGGCCCTTCTTCCAGGGTCTCCGGCTTGTCCGGATGCAGAAGAAGACCGGGAGGTGCATTATCGGGAGCACAGCCCCATACTACGGCTCATCGATAAAACGCAAGCAGAGGTGCAACCAAAGGACGGGTTCCGCTGGCCCATACCGAATGAAGCAGAGTTGCCGTCATCTGGGTATGTCGTGCATACTCTAGTTGCGGCGTTGTACTGCTTCCTCGCGACGGAGACGTTCGAAGATGGGGCGGTCATGGCCGTGAACCTTGGAAACGATGCCGATACCGTCGGAGCGGTGTATGCGGGATTGGCAGGGTGCTGGTATGCGGGGCCGGAGGACGAGGCGGAGGCAGAGGGTAATCACATGTTTTGGAGCAAGAGGGTGAAGGAATGGAGAGAGACCCTCGTAAAAAGAGAGCTGGTAGAAGAAGTGGCAGAGGAACTTGCTGAGTTTTCGGGAAAACAGGTTATCCAAGGCGGTTGGTGATATCGGCTGGCAGGATGCATCATGCAACGTGTTTTCCACATCACCAACACATCCCCACAGCCGAGCCGCGCATAAACCTGGGCGGTAAAAGGTTCTGAAAAGAATCGACAAGAATCAGCAACATTCTTGAATGTATTCATCAAATCAAGATGGTTCAGTACTAATGGCATTCAATGGATTCATGTTTCTCAGTTCGAGTTGATGGATATCGATGGCTCCTAGTCTGGTTTCGCGTGAGCAACATGAACCGTGGACCGTGGTTGCTTAGACTCGTGAACTGGTGTGGAAGGGCAACGAAACCGCTGAAGAGTCTCGGGCTTTCCGAAAATTCGAGAAGGGATGAGTCGGTGGACGTTGGTCGAGGAAGCGACGTGTTCACGCGAGGGCCGGGGATTCTGGGAGATGAGAGGCAAAAGAGTCGAAGGATCTTACTCGCCGTTCGAGACTTGTTCTCGATACGTTCTCGTACTTCGAAATATAGACGAGCCTTGTGCTCGTGTCTTCTGGTCGTCGAGAAACTTTCGAGGGAATGAGAGGAGGGAAAACAAAACTGGGGAACCTTCAGGCTCCTAATACCATCCCCTCGTACAGCGTGAAGCCCTAGAAAGTGCCACTTAGATGATATGTTATCTCATCTCAGAGTCTTATCTAATCTTATTTGGTCTGATGGTACAAATAAAACGAAGGGCGGGTAACACGCTGTAGCGGGGCTAGCAAAATGTTGAATCCGATCATCACGGACATCAGAGAGTACCTCGCAACAGTGGGCAAAGAATCTTTATAAATTTAGTGTAGGTTTTATTTACACAGCTCGGCTAATGCAATAAGAACTATTTACATCAGTTGACAATCATTGTCAACAACATGCTTTGCATTTCAGGACATCTAAAATGTTACTGAAGGTCGTTCTCAATGTGTTCATCGGTCTGTCTTTCTTTACAATTTCTGTGATACTGCCGATATTTTCCATTTCCCATGTAGAACATTATAAAAGTTAGTGAAGGTCATTCTCAATGCGTTCATCAGTGCATCTTTCTTTATAATTTCTGTGATTCTGCTGATATTCTCCATTCACCACATAGTTTGAGCAGTAGCACAGTTTGTGAGATGGTGGGCAATATGGATGGTGCAAGTATTATTAGTTTAACTACCGATATCATACTTACATAATGTGTCAGATGTACTTCATCATATCCCATCATGCCGTAGATCGGCTTGGTATTACTCATCACCTAACACATAGAACATTAGCAGGTGATCCTTCCTCTAACAATGCTCACCACTGTCCAATCCACTACCTACCATGATGTTGAGGTAATCGATATTACCACGTCACCCGGATGTCATCCCGGTGACCATGGAAGCCTTGTCACCACAAACCCTCTCGATACCGAACAGATACCTGGGTTGGTTACCCATTGCCAATAGTATGTTGTCATATGGTCTTTATTTCATTTTCATTCTGTTACTATGTTTCACGGTCATTACTCGTATGATACTTATACTTACATTCAATGACTGCCCACCTCAGTTCGTTTCCCCATTCTGAGGTCCTACCTCTATTGTTTTTAGTTCACCACCATTCCTACTTACCCGGACCTCTGCCCTCAAGAGGTTATGGGCCCCGCCGACATCTCTATCAATTCCGCCTCGACCATTAAGGTCATTAGTCTCCCGAAGCTCACATCTGATGGCTCGAACTGGACCACGTACCAGGATTGTGTCGTCAACGCAATCAAGGCCAAGAGACTACATCGCCATCTGTCAGGGACTGTGCGCAAGCTGGACGATCTAGAGGAATGCGATGGCGAGTTCTACAAACCCAGAACAATGTCAGCTCTCACTGATGCAGAACTGGAAGCCCACGAGAATGAAATTGATGCTTACGAGCAGAAGGAAGCGACACTCCGAGAAATCATCTATAGAACCGTTGATCGCTCCACCTTCATCCAGATCAAAGGCGAGACCACTGCTGCCAATGTCTGGAAGAAGCTTCAGTTGATTCATGCTGACAAAGGTTCGATGTTCGAGACAGACCTTCTCACCCAGCCCCAGACCACCCATTACACCAAGGGCGACAACATGCATACTCATCTCACAAAAATGTCCGAAATCCACGATCGTCTCGTGGAGATTGGTGCACCTATCCACTGATGCGTCATTCAACAGTTATATCTGGACATCTTTGTCGCTTACCCCTTGTTACCAACCCTTATTCACCGCTCTTAATACCACCTCACCCAAGACCCGTCGATCGATCATGAGCGCTAGCCTCATTTGGCATCTCAATGAGGAAGCCAACAACACAGCCATCGAGGCGAACATCAATTGGGTGAATGCTGCCATGATTGCCACCCACTCGAGAGCATCTGGTTCGACATCCGGAGGTACTGGTGGAAAGGGGAAGGACAAGGAGAAATCCAAGTCTGGGAATGGGAGGAAATGTACCAACTGTAAACGGAAGGGACACGTCAAAGAGACATGTTTCACAAAGAGAGGTGGTAAAGAGCATGACGTACTGGATTGGTGGAAGGAGAAGAAGGAACCAGAGAAGAGTGCCAATATGGCCTCCAAGGATTCCAAGCAGGACAATAATTATGCCCTGCTAACTATTCCTGCCGAAGATGCAAATTTTGCTCTTGTCGTTACCTCTGAACACAATCACCAGGCTCATGCCATTGCCTCCTCCATAGGCATCATCATCGACTGTGGCACCAGCAGTCATTTTTCTCCAGACAGGACGAAGTTCCTAGATTATGAGGACATTGATCCTGAGCCTATTAAGGCCGCCGATGGTCATTCATTCAGTGTGATCAGCAAAGGTGATATTTGTGTAATGCTCCCTGCCTGCAACAACATTCAGCCCATCACTATCTGCCTCAAGGGTGTCTACTATGAATCTGCAATGGCCTTCACTCTCATTTCTGTCTCTTGCCTCGATTGTGCAGATTGCTCGCTCCTAATTGAGGACGAGGTCTGTGTTATTTGTGGTCCTTGCCCAAAACACGCTACTATAGGTGCTGTCTCCCTCATCTGGGGGCTATACTGTATTAATCCCTCATTCCTCGTCAACCCTCCTATCCATCACGCTAATGCCACTGATACCCCCATGTCAATCAATGAGCTGCACCGTCGACTCGGCCACTTGAATTTCTGAACCCTCTGTGAGATGGTGTCGAAAGGCGTCGTCACCGGAATCACCCTCAAGAAATCATCTGAGGCTGAGTTCTGTTCGGCGTGCATTCAGGGGAAGGCTCATCACAAAGTGTTTCCGAAGGAGAGTGAAACCACTTACACGGTTTATGGGGATAAGGTTGTCGTTGACCTATGGGGTCCTGTGCAAGTCAATTTACTGGGAGGCCACCATTACTACCAGTTGTATCACGACATGTTCACTTATGAGGATCATATCGACTTCCTTAAATGGAAGTCCAAGGCATTTGAGAGATACCTGAAGTACGAGGCTTGGGTCAAAGTCCAGCGTAACGCCATCATTAAATGCCTGGATTCCGACGGTGGAGAGAAATACATCAGTAAAGAATTCACGGATCACCTTGAACAAACTGGCATGGTATGTCACCTTACTGTCCATGGTTCTCCCCAATCGAATAGCATGGCAGAACAAGGGAACAGAACCCACATTGAGAGGGCTTGTGCAATGTTAATCGCCACAGGCTTGCCCAAGTTTCTCTGGGCAGAAGCTGTTCATCACAGTGTTTGGTTGGGTGTGCGGACTCCGTTTCATGCCTTACCTGAATTTATTACACCCTTCGAGAAGGCAACTGGTCATAAGCCTAACCTTCGAGGAGTTCTGGAGTGGGGCATACTGATATGGGTGAAGAAGCCTGATGCTGGGAAACTTGACCTGCATGCTGTGGAAGGTCGTTTTGTTGGGTATGATAAGGAAGCTAAGGGCTACTGGGTCTTCTGGGCAGCTAGGTGCTCCGTTTCCATCAAATGGGACATCTATGTTGATAAAGATGCTGTCTTGGAACCCAGGGACATCATGTTTGAGGGGGGGAATCTGCCTACCATCAATGCCACGTCACCAGAGGTTTCAAACCCCACAGTCCCCGATTCTCAGTCAAATGAAGACACACCTCCACCAGCTGAAATGCCAACCATCAACCCATCTCCTACTCCTGAAATGTCCAATCTCGAACCATCTACCACCTCCAAAGTACAGCAATGCCGTAACTCGCTGGCTGGTCTTCCCCAGTTCGACGAAGCCACATATGGCCACAGAAAGCGCCGATCTGGAAAGGATGCTGCATTTGTAGAGAACATGCTGGCAGTCGATGCCAAGGGGATTCTGGAACCGGGGGGGTGCCAAGGTTGAGCCATCCATCATGGGATCAGATTGGTTCCATAAGGCTGTGCATGATGCAATGAGTGCGATCACGGAGGATCAGCCACACATCAACGAGGCAATCAAAGGACCAGAGGCAAATCAGTGGAAGGAAGCAATTGAAGCAGAACTCACCCAAATTGAGAAGTTAGATACCTGGGAGGTTGTTAAAGCCCCTCCGGATGCCAACATCATTGACTCCTGTTTCGTCCTCCACCAGAAGCGCGATGCTCAAGGCACACCTTGTCGTCAAGGGATTCAAGCAACAGTTCGGGGTAGATTATACTGATACCTTCGCTCTGGCAGTTCGTGCGTCCACACTCCGGTCCTTCTATCCATAGCCAGATCTCTTGGCAACAAAGTCGTGGTTGAACAAGCCAATGCCAAGAATGCATACATCAATTCCTGGCTCCATAATGATGAAGTTATTTATATGTACCAACCACAACATTTCGAAATCTTTC
>Ga0307516_10009811_pt1 | contig 10620 bp, 10 predicted proteins | sample 19_EM_MG_FD_203310 | JGI IMG/M metagenome (GOLD analysis project Ga0307516, IMG submission 203310) | Populus trichocarpa ectomycorrhiza microbial communities from riparian zone in the Pacific Northwest, United States - 19_EM | ecosystem: Host-associated > Plants > Roots > Unclassified | place...
GCCCCGACGCCCTAGTGCAGTGTTCGACGCTATGCGGCACATAAAGCCGCGCCTTTGCCGCCCTGGCGTCGTTGCAAATCCTCGCGATGCCACGGGGCATCGCTGTGGTTTGCGCCTAGCCAGGACGACAAATCCATCGGCTTTCTTAAGTGCCGCATAGCGTCGAACACTGCACTAGCCGCCCCCCTTCACCTCCGGCGCAAACACCGTCCCGTCTGTCAGCATCAGCTCCAGCGAGTAGCGCTTGCCGGCCAGGTAGTCCTCCACCCCGGTCAGCAGCAGCGGGCTGCGGTGCCGATCGCGGCTGGCGCGGATCTCCTCCACGCTGAGCCACAGGGTGCGCACGATGCCTTCGTCCAGCACCCAGCCGGGCACCGGTTCACTGGCCGTGCCGCAGAAGGCAAAGCGCAGGTAGGTCACGTCCTGCCCGGTCGCGGGCCGCTGGAAGCGGGACAGGTACACGCCCACCAGCGCCTGCGGCGCGAACGAGCAGCCGGTTTCTTCCAGCGTTTCGCGCACCACGCCTTGCTGCAGCGATTCGCCGGGGTTCAGGTGGCCGGCGGGGTTGTTGAGCCGCAGGCCTTCGGGCGTGTGCTCTTCCACCAAAAGAAAGCGGCCGTCATGCTCGATGATGGCGGCCACGGTGACGCTCGGATGCCAGGCGGTGTTTTCACTCATGCGCACGATGGTAGGACGATGGAGCCGGCCGGAGGGGCCTCATGGGTCAGAAAGGCCAGGAAACCCCCCCGGGGCAGGCCGCGCGCGGCCTGCCTTCCGGTGGCCCTGATTCTGATGCCAGGACCCCACATCTTGGTAAATGCCGGATACACCAGAAACGCCCCGGGCGAGAAGGACTCGGCAACTCCCCACCGGACTTGTGTAAGCTGCGCGTCGCGGCTTGGGAGAAACCGCCGGACCGCCCCCATGTGTTCTCGGTCCCTTGAGGGGGTGGCAACCGCCGGCGGTGAACTTCTGGGCGCACCCACAAGCCACAACGACAACCATCTGGCGAGGAAAAATCGATGCTGATCGGAGTACCGCTCGAAACCGCGGCGGGTGAGACGCGCGTGGCCGTCACGCCCGAGACGACCAAAAAGCTCAAAGCCCAAGGCCACACCGTGCGCGTCCAGTCCGGGGCCGGCGTCGCCGCCTCCGCCCCTGATGCGGCCTATGCCGCCGTGGGTGCCGAAATTACCGACCGGGCCGGCGCGCTGGGCGCCGACCTGGTGCTAAAGGTGCGCCCGCCGTCGCCCGACGAACTGCCGGCCATGAAGCCCGGCACCGTGCTGGTGGGCATGCTCAACCCGTTCGACCGCGAAGGCCTGCAGCGCCTGGCCACCGCCGGCCTGACCAGCTTTGCGCTGGAGGCCGCGCCGCGCACCACGCGGGCCCAGAGCATGGACGTGCTGTCCTCGCAGGCCAACCTGGCGGGCTACAAGGCGGTGCTGATCGCCGCCAATGCCTACCCCAAGCTCTTTCCCATGATGATGACGGCCGCCGGCACCGTGAAGGCGGCGCGGGTGGTGATCCTGGGCGTGGGCGTGGCCGGCCTGCAGGCCATTGCCACCGCCAAGCGGCTGGGCGCGGTCATCGAGGCCAGCGACGTGCGGCCCAGCGTCAAGGAGCAGGTCGAATCGCTGGGCGCCAAGTTCATCGACGTGGCCTACGAGACTGCCGAGGAAAAGGAAGCCGCCGTGGGCGTGGGCGGGTATGCCAAGCCCATGCCGCCCAGCTGGCTGGCGCGCCAGAAGGTGGAGGTGGCCAAGCGCGTGGCCATGGCCGATGTGGTGATCACCACCGCCCTCATCCCCGGCCGGCCCGCGCCGGTGCTGGTGACCGAGGAGATGGTCAAGTCCATGAAGCCCGGGTCGGTGATCGTGGACATCGCTGCCCCGGCCGGCGGCAACTGCCCGCTCACCGAAGCCGGCAAGACGGTGGTCAAGCACGGCGTCACGCTGGTGGGCGAAACCAACCTGCCGGCGCTGGTGGCGGCCGATGCCAGCGCGCTGTATGCGCGCAACGTGCTCGACTTCCTCAAGCTCGTGACCACCAAGGAAGGTGGCTTCACGCTGCCTGCGGACGACGACATCGTGACGGCCTGCCTGATGACGCAGGACGGCGTCGTCAAGCGCGCCTGATCCCCTCACAGGACCCACACCCCATGGAAGCCGTCTCTCCCACCCTCATCAACCTCATCATCTTCGTGCTGGCCATCTACGTGGGCTACCACGTGGTGTGGACCGTCACGCCCGCGCTGCACACGCCGCTGATGGCGGTGACCAACGCCATCTCGGCCATCGTCATCGTGGGCGCCATGCTGGCGGCGGCGCTGACCGAAACCACGCTGGGCAAGAGCATGGGCGTGCTGGCCGTCACGCTGGCCGCGGTCAACGTGTTCGGCGGGTTCCTCGTCACGCGGCGCATGCTGGAGATGTTCAAGAAAAAGGAAAAGGCTCCGCAAGCCAAGAAGGCCGAAGGAGCCCATTCATGAGCCTGAACCTCGTCACGCTGCTGTACCTGGTCGCGAGCGTCTGCTTCATCCAGGCCTTGAAGGGCTTGTCGCACCCCACCACCTCGATCCGCGGCAATGTCTTCGGCATGAGCGGCATGGCCATCGCCACGCTCACCACCGCGGCGCTGATCGTCAAGCTCGCGGGTGGCCACGCGGGGGGACTGGGCTGGGTGCTGCTGGGCCTGCTGGCCGGCGGCACCGCCGGCACGGTGATGGCCCAGCGCGTGGAAATGACCAAGATGCCCGAGCTGGTGGCCTTCATGCACAGCATGATCGGCCTGGCCGCGGTGTTCATCGCGGTGGCCGCGGTGGCCGAGCCCTGGGCCTTCGGCATCACCGGCCACGGCGGTGACATCCCGGCCGGCAACCGGCTGGAGCTGTTCCTGGGCGCAGCCATCGGCGCCGTCACCTTCTCCGGCTCGGTCATCGCCTTCGGCAAGCTCAGCGGCAAGTACAAGTTCCGCCTGTTCCAGGGCGCGCCGGTGCAGTTCAGCGGCCAGCACAAGCTGAACCTGCTGCTGGGCGTGGCCACGGCGGCGCTCGGGCTGGCGTTCATGGCCACCGGCAACTGGAGCGCGTTCTTCTTCATGCTGGCGCTGTCGTTCGTGCTGGGCGTGCTCATCATCATCCCGATCGGCGGGGCCGACATGCCGGTGGTGGTGTCCATGCTCAACAGCTATTCGGGCTGGGCGGCGGCCGGCATCGGCTTTTCGCTCAACAACAGCATGCTCATCATTGCCGGCTCGCTGGTGGGGTCATCGGGCGCAATCTTGAGCTACATCATGTGCAAGGCGATGAACCGTTCGTTCCTGAACGTCATCCTGGGCGGCTTCGGCGGCGAAGCCGGGCAGGCGGTGGCCAGCGGCGCGCAGCAGCAGCAGCGCCCGGTCAAGAGCGGCAGCGCCGATGATGCCGCCTTCGTGCTGGGCAATGCCGAAACCGTGATCATCGTGCCGGGCTACGGTCTGGCGGTGGCGCGCGCGCAGCATGCCGTCAAGGAATTGGCCGAGAAGCTCATCCACAAGGGCATCACCGTCAAGTACGCCATCCACCCGGTGGCTGGCCGCATGCCGGGCCACATGAACGTGCTGCTGGCCGAGGCCGAGGTGCCGTACGACCAGGTGTTCGAGATGGAAGACATCAACGGCGAGTTCGGCCAGGCCGACGTGGCCATCATCTTGGGCGCCAACGACGTGGTGAACCCCGCCGCCCTGACCAAGGGCAGCGCCATCTACGGCATGCCCATCCTGGAGGCCTACAAGGCCAAGACCGTGATCGTGAACAAGCGCTCCATGGCCGCGGGCTATGCCGGCCTGGACAACGAGCTGTTCTACATGGACAAGACCATGATGGTGTTCGGCGACGCCAAGAAGGTGGTCGAGGACATGATGAAGGCGGTGGAGTAGGGCAGGCCCCACCCGGCCCGGCTGCGCAGGGGCGCCGCCGGGCCTGCCGTGCATGGGCTTGCACGGCCTTTTTCCATGGCGCGGGCCACCGGCACGGCCTGCCGCTATCGAATCCCCTGATACCCGCGGGTAAGCGCTCCGTCAGAATCGGCGGCCTACCGGAGGTCTCCATGTCGAACAAGCCCTGGCTGAAGCAGTACCCGGCAGATGTGCCCGCCGAGGTGAAGACGGATGTCTATCCGTCCCTGGTGGCCTTGCTGGAAGAAAGCTTCCAGAAGTACCGCAGCCGCCCCGCCTACATCTTCATGGGCAAGACCCTCACCTTTGCCCAGGTGGACGAGGCCTCGCGCGCGTTCGCGGCCTGGCTGCAGTCGCAAGGCCTGCAGCGCGGCGACCGGGTGGCGGTGATGATGCCCAACGTGCTGCAGTACCCGGTGGTGGTGGCCGGCATCCTGCGGGCCGGCATGGTGGTGGTGAACGTCAACCCGCTGTACACGCCGCGCGAGCTGGAACACCAGCTCAAGGACTCCGGTGCCCGCGCCATCGTGATCCTGGAGAACTTTGCCGCCACCTTGCAGAAGGTCATGGACGCGGTGCCCACCAAGAAGGTGGTGCTGGCGGCCATGGGCGACATGCTCGGCTTCATCAAGGGCGCCATCGTCAACCACGTGGTGCGCAACGTGAAGAAGATGGTGCCGGCGTTCCAGATTGCCGGCGCGGTGCGCTTCAACGACGCGCTCGCGCAAGGGCGTGCCGCCACCTATGCGCCGGCGCCGGTGGGGCCGGATGACATCGCCGTGCTGCAGTACACCGGCGGCACCACGGGCGTCAGCAAGGGAGCCGTGCTCCTGCATCGCAACCTGGTGGCCAACCTGCTGCAGTCTGACGCCTGGAACATGCCGGTCACCAAAAGCCGACCCGCGGGTGAGCAGGCGCTTGGCGTGTTCGTGCTGCCGCTTTATCACATCTTCGGCTTCAACACGAACATGATGCTGTCGATGCGCCTGGGCGACTGCGGCCTGCTGATCGCCAATCCGCGCGACCTGCCGGCGGTGATCAAGGAGCTGTCCAAGCACACCTTCCAGTACTTCCATGCGGTCAACACCTTGTTCAATGCGCTGGCCAATCATCCGGATTTCGACAAGGTGAACTGGAAGAACCTGGTGCTGTGCGTGGGCGGCGGCATGGCCGTGCAGCAGGCCACCGCCAAACTGTGGCTGGACCGCACCGGCTGCGCCATCTGCGAGGGCTACGGCCTGTCGGAGACCTCACCCTCCGTGACCTGCAACCCGGTCGACTCCCGGGCCTACAGCGGCAACATCGGCCTGCCCCTGCCCGGCACCGACATCCGGCTGCTGGACGACGAAGGGCACGCGGTGGCACCCGGCCAGCCGGGCGAGATTGCCATCAAGGGTCCGCAGGTCATGGCGGGCTACTGGCAGCGCCCGGACGAAACCGCCAAGGTCATGACCGCCGACGGCTACTTCCGCAGCGGCGACATCGGCGTGGTGGACGAACGCGGCTACTTCCGGATCGTCGACCGCAAGAAGGACATGATCCTGGTCAGCGGCTTCAATGTGTACCCCAACGAGGTGGAAGATGTGCTGACGCAACTGGCCGGCGTGCTGGAATGCGCGGCCGTGGGCGTGGTCGATGCCAAGACCGGCGAGGCCGTGAAGGTGGTCATCGTGAAGAAGAATCCTGCGCTCACCGAAGCCGACGTGCGGGCCTATTGCGAGGCCAACCTCACCGGCTACAAGCGGCCCAAGATCGTGGAGTTCCGCACCGACCTGCCCAAGACACCGGTCGGCAAGATCCTGCGGCGGGAACTGCGTGACAAGTAGTTCCGTGGCGCGTCACCTGAAGCGCGCCCTGCACCTGCCGTCCTGACCCTGCCCCAGGCACCTGGGGCGTCACCTGCCGAGGGGGTGTGGCAGCCCGGCGGCGGCCGGATACGAAGGCTCACACATTGGCCGCGGCAGGCCGCCCGAGCAGGGGGAGGGGCGCACATCTGTTTGTGGGAATATCCCGTAAGTGTGAGCCAGCCGACGTGTGACACCCCCTCAAAGCCGTTCGCTGAATCATTCACCTGCACCCCTCTGTCACTGACTGAAAGGAGATGTCAATGCAATCCTCTCTTCGCGCTGTCGCTCTCGCCTGTTTCCTCGCTGCCTCTGCCGGCGTCGCCATGGCGGCGGACAGCGCACCCACTTCCTCGGCCCAGCCTGCGGCGGTCGACAAGCTCGGCAAGGCCCGCGAGCTGATCGCCTCCAAACAATGGCAGGCCGCCATTTCCGAACTGAAGCAGGTCAACGCCACCGGCGATGCGAGCTGGAACAACCTGATGGGTTATTCCAATCGCAAGGCCAAGACCCCCGACCTGGCCGCCGCGGACAAGTACTACGCGGCCGCACTGGCGATCGATCCCAAGCACGCCCCCACGCTGGAATACCAGGGTGAACTGCGCCTGCAGCAAGGCGACCTGGCCGGCGCCGAGAAGAACCTGTCCGCCCTGGACAAGGGCCTCTTCAAGAGCGCCGAGTACAAGGAACTGAAGGCGGCCATCGAGCAGTACAAGTCTTCCGGCAACAAGTACGTGTCGCGCGACTGAACACCGTTGCCACCCGCCAAGCGGGTTGAGTTGTGACCACCCCGAAGCGCGCAAGGCGCTTCGGGGTGGTTTTATCCCGCGGGGCGCAGTTCCCGTCGCAGGATCTTGCCCACGTTCGACTTGGGCAGTTCATCGCGAAACTCGATATGGCGCGGCCGCTTGTAGGCGGTGAAGTTCTCGCGGCAGTAGCTTGCCACGTCTTCCTCTGACAGCGCCGCGTCCTTCTTCACCACGAACAGCTTCACGGCCTCGCCTGATTTTTCGTCCGGCACGCCGACTGCCGCGCATTCGAGCACCGCGGGGTGCAGGTTCACCACCTGCTCGATCTCGGTCGGGTACACGTTGAAGCCCGAAACCAGGATCATGTCCTTCTTGCGGTCCACGATGGTGATGTAGCCGCGTTCGTCCATGACGCCGATGTCGCCGGACTTGAAGAACCCGTCGGCCGTCATCGCGCGGGCGGTTTCATCGGGCCGGTTCCAGTAGCCGGCCATGACCTGCGGCCCGCGGATGCAGATCTCGCCGCGTTCGCCGAAGCCCACTTCGTGCTCGTTGTCATCGCGGATCGAGATGTCGGTGGAGGGCATCGGCACGCCGATCGTGCCGCTGAACTCCTGCAGGTCGAGCCGGTTGGTGGTGGCGGTGGGCGAGGTTTCGCTCAGGCCGTAGCCCTCGACCACGGGGCAGCCGGTGATCTGCTTCCACTTGGCCGCGGTGGCCTGCTGCACGGCCATGCCGCCGCCGGTACTGGCCACCAGCTCAGAGAAATCCAGCCGGGCAAAGTCGGGGTGGTTCACCAGCGCATTGAACAAGGTGTTCACCGCCGGGAACATGTGGATGCGGTGCCGGCTCAGGGCGCGGATCAGGCCGGACAGGTCGCGCGGGTTGGGGATGAGGATGAGCTTGGACCCCATGCGCGCGCCCATGAGGTAGCAGATGGTGAGCGCGAAGATGTGGTACAGCGGCAGCGCGCACACGCCCACCAGCTGCTTGTTGCCCAGCGTGGCCAGCGTGGGCTGGAACCAGGCTTCGTTCTGCATCACGTTGGCCACCACGTTGCGGTGCAGGAGCGTGGCGCCCTTGCTGATGCCGGTGGTGCCGCCGGTGTACTGCAGGAAGGCCACGTCGTCCGGGCCCACCGTGGCGCGCGCCGGCGGCAGGCGCCGGCCTTCTTCTACCGCGGCATTGAAGCGGGTGACCGAGCGCCCCTCGCCCTGCGGCAGGCGGAACTCCGGCACCATCTTCTTCACGTGGCGCACGGCAAAGTCCACCAGCCGGCCCTTCCAGAACGGCAGCATGTCGCCCATGGCGGCCAGCACCACGTGCCTGACCTGCGTGGTGCCGATCACCTCTTCCAGCGTGGCGGCGAAGTTCTCCAGGATGACGATGGCCTCGGCGCCGGAGTCGGCCAGCTGGTGCTGCAGCTCGCGGGCGGTGTAGAGCGGGTTGACGTTCACCACTGCGCAGCCGGCGCGCAGCACCGCGGCGGCGGCCACCATGTACTGCGGCACGTTGGGCATCATCAGCGCCACCCGCATGCCATGCCCCAGGCCACGGGCCTGCAACCAGGCCGCCAGGGCGGCGGATTGTTCGTCGATCGTGCGGAAGGTGACCGCGTGTTCGAGAAAGACCGCGGCATCGCGCGACGCATGGTTCCGGAAGGCTTCGTCCAGAAGCGCCACCAGGCTGGCATATCGGTCCACATCCACCGTGGCCGGAACACCCGGCGGATAGTGGCGCAGCCACGGTTTGTCGACAAGCATCAGCATGACGGGCCTCGCTCCCTCTGGGATTCGTGAACTCACCGGCGGCAGCCGTGCTGGCGCTGCCACCCTCCGGCCCGATTGTTCAGCCGGCCACGCCGGCCGGCCAGGGTAGTTGTCCTAGCGGGCTGTCTTGCGGCGGCGCAGCCAGCATGGCGGGGGCCGCGGGGTCGAACAAGGCGGCGCACAAGGCGCGCTCGCGCGCCGCCACGCAGGCCAGGAACTCGTCCGCGCCGCGCATGTTCTTGAAGGTGGCGAAGCCGTTCTCCAGGAACTGCTGCAACTGCGCCAGGCCGGCCGCGCGTGCCGGGCCGCGCATCATGCGCAAGGTGGTGGCCAGCAGCGGCCGGCGCGTGAGCCCGTCCAGGTCCTGGCCCACCATCAGGGTGAGCGCGACCTGCCGCTCGCGCTGCGCGGCAGCGCCCACCGCCTGCCAGGCCGACACGTAGGCCGCGGCGTCGATGGGTGCCGGGCCGAGCTGCCGGCCCATGGCCGTGTCGAGGGTTTCCGTCAGGGCGTGCAGCTGGGCCAGGCGGATCACCGTGTGCACGGTGTCGGCCGGGAACATGCGCGTGAGCGCAGGCACGATGCGGGCGAACTGCGCGTCGCGCTGGGTGAAATCGGTGCTGCCGTACAGGTCGTCGAGGAAGAAGCTCGCCGCGGCGCCATAGCGCGGGCTGGCCAGCAGGTCGGCATAGGTGCGGCGAAAGCGCGCCTGCTGGTAGGTCTTCAGCGCTGCCACGCGGGCATTCAGCGCGGCATCGCCCTCACGCAGCGCGCGTTCGCGGGCCACTTGAACCAGCGGTTGCAGGATGGCGTCAGCCAGGGGGCCGTGGGATTCCATGGGGGGGGCGGCAGTAAATAGAAATACACACCTAGTGCGAGGCCCGCCAATGATGCAACACTGGGCGCCGCCAATCCGGCGGCCGTTCATCAAGCCATTTCGTGTTCATGCAAAGACGTACCTTGTTCCGTGTGGGCATTGCCTCGGCCGCGGCGTTGACCGTGGTGGGCGGCGGCTGGGCGCTGTGGCAGCCGGGGTTCCGTGCCGGGCACCTGGGCAATGGTGCACGGCAGGTCTTCCTGGCCGTGGGCCAGACCGTGCTCGATGGCTTGCTGCCTCCGCCCGGCATGCCACGCAACGTGGCACTGAACGACTGGCTGGGCCGCCTGGAGGTGACCATTGCCAGCCTGCCGCCCGCGACCCGTGCCGAGTTGTCGCAACTGCTGGGCTTGCTGTCCTTGCGGCCGGGCCGCCAGTGGCTGGCGGGCCTGGAGCCTGCGTGGGCCGAGGCCACGGCAGAGCAGGTGCAGCAGGCCTTGCTGGACATGCGCTCCTCGCCCCGGCCGCTGCGGCAGCAGGCCTACCACGCGCTGCGCGACCTCAGCATGGCCGCGTACTTCACCAGCTCGCAGACCTGGGCGCAGCTCGGGTATCCCGGTCCTTCGGACATTTAAGGTTGATTTCACATGAGCCGTCAACCCGATCCCATTCGTGAAGGGCTGGCCCGCGGCTGGCGAGTCAGCCGCGGTTCGCAGGGCCTGCCCGCGCAGGTGAGCTGCGACGTGGTCATCGTGGGTAGCGGCGCGGGCGCGGGCATCACGGCCGAGCTGCTCGCCAAGGCCGGCCTGGACGTGCTGATCCTCGAAGAAGGGCCGCTCAAGAGCAGCACCGACTTCCGCCAGCTCGAAAGCGAGGCCTACCCCACGCTCTACCAGGAGAGCGCTGCACGCAAGACCGCCGACAAGGCCATCAACATCCTGCAGGGCCGCTGCGTGGGTGGCTCCACCACGGTGAACTGGACCAGTTCGTTCCGCACGCCCGAGGCCACGCTGCACCACTGGCGCGAACATTTCGGCCTGCTGGATTACGTGCCCGAGGCGCTGGCGCCCTGGTTCGAGCAGGCCGAGCGGCGCCTGAACATCGAGCCCTGGCTGGTGCCGGCCAACGAGAACAACGACCTGCTGCGGCGGGGCGCCTTGTCGCTGGGCTACTCGACAGCCGCGATCAAGCGCAACGTCAAGGGCTGCTGGAACCTCGGCTCCTGCGGGATGGGCTGCCCCACCAACGCCAAGCAGTCGATGCTGGTGACCACGCTGCCGGCCGCGCTGGAGCGCGGCGCGCGGCTCTTCACCGAGACGCAGGCCACGCGCCTGGAGATTTCCTCGGGCCAGGTGCAAGGCCTGTGGTGCCAGCCGGTGCAGGCCGACGGCACGCCGCTCGACGTGCCGGCCACCCGCATCACGGCGCGGCACTACGTGGTGTCGGCCGGGGCCATCAATTCACCGGCCTTGCTGCTGCGCTCCCACGCACCGGATCCGCACGCC
>Ga0307516_10009812_pt1 | contig 10620 bp, 8 predicted proteins | sample 19_EM_MG_FD_203310 | JGI IMG/M metagenome (GOLD analysis project Ga0307516, IMG submission 203310) | Populus trichocarpa ectomycorrhiza microbial communities from riparian zone in the Pacific Northwest, United States - 19_EM | ecosystem: Host-associated > Plants > Roots > Unclassified | place...
AATAGATAGTTTGTTTAATAAGATGAGAGAGGCATAGTTGATAAGATCAAAGAGATAAGATAAGGGGCTGAGGGGCTGTTCCATAACACAACCAAACTGAAGTGTTGATAAGATGAGATGAGATAAAACAAGAGGCTGTTCCATAACAGCTGGATATGGAATTTCTCATAATCCTACTTGCTGCATTTCACTGGGAAATAAATACCATGGCTGTATGTGGAATTACTTGTAATCCTACTGGCTGGATTTCTCTGTGAAATAAATCTCATGCCTGGATATACAATTTCTTGTAATGCTACTGTCTGGATGTCAGTGGGAAATAAATCTCATGGCTGTACATATAGTTTCCAGGCATGCAATTGACTGGATTGATGCTACTGGCTGGATGTGACTGGCAAATATATCCCTTGGCTGGCCATGCAATTTCCAGTAATGCTACCAGCTGAATTACCCCAGGAAATACATCCTATGGCTAGATGTGGAATTTGTGTTTATGCAACTGGCTGGATTTCACTGGGAAATAAATGGCAAGGCTGGACATGGAATTTCCAGTAATGCTACTTGCTGGATTTCTCTTGGGTATAAATCTCATCAATGTAGGTGGAATTCCTGATAATGCTACTGGCTGAATTTCCATGGGAAATAACTCCCATGGCTGGATTTCACTCAGATATAAATCCCATGGGGGTAGGTGGAATTTCCAGCAATGCAACCATGTGGCATGTCTGGACATGGAGCTGAATTTCACTGGGATATAAATTCCATGCCTGGATGTGGAATTTCTGGTAATGCTACTGGCTGGATTTCACTGGGAAATAAATTGTATGGCTGGGTATGGACTTTTTGGTAATATTGCTGGCTGGATTTCACTAGGAAATAAATCTCATGGCTGGACATGGAATTTCTGATAATCCTACTGGCTGAATTTGACTGGAATATAAATCCCATGGCTGGATGTGGAATTTCCGGTGATGCTACTGGCTGGATTTCACTGGGAAATAAATCTCATGGATGAATGTAGAATTTCCGGTAATGCTACTGCCTGGATTGCCATGTGAAAGAAATCTCATGGCCAGATGTGGAATTTCCAGTAATGCTACTAGCTGGATTTCATTGGAATATAAATCCCATGGCTGGATGTGCAATTTTTGGTAATGCTACTGGGTGATTTCAGTGGAATATAAATCATGTGGCTGGACGTGGAATTTCTGGTAATGCTACTGGCTGTATTTCACTGGAAAATCAATGCCATGAATGGCACTCGAATTTCTGGTAATGATGCTGGCTGGATTTACCTGGAAATAAATCTCATAGCTGGAAGTGGAATTTCTGGTCATTCTACTGGCTGAATTTTACTGCGATATAAATCCCAAGGCTGGACATGGAATTTCAGGCTATATATGGAATTGCTGGCAATGTGTATGCTCAGATATGACATGGAATAATTTCCGTGGCCGGACACAGAAATTGTTTCCCAGGCTCATCCATTGCCAGAAATTCCATATGCACCAATGGAAATTATTTTCCAGTTATATCCAGCCAGTTGAATGTCAGAGAATATCATGTCCAGAGATGAAAATTGTTCCCAGTCATATTCAGTTAGTTGCATGCCAGAGAATACCATGTTGAGCTACATAAATTGTTTTGCAGTTATATTCAGTCCATTTATTGCCAGCAATTCCATGTCCAGCAACATAAAACAATCATCTGAGATAGATTTTTCTATTTTCAATCCATTTCTTAACTGTTTTGAATGATCTTAAATGCATTTTGGAGCTGGAATCTAAGGCTATCAATGATTCTGATGTATGTGGTTCAGAAATCCATGTTCAGCCACAGAAACTGTTTCCCAGTAAAATCCAGGCTCATATTTTGCTGGCAATTACATATCCAGTTACAGAAATTATTTCCAAGTCATCTCCAGGAAGATGCATGCCAGAAAATACCATGTGACATGCTGGACATTGGTTTCCAGTCATTTCCAGTCATATTGAGCCAGTTGCATGCCAGGGAATGGCACACCAGTTATGAAAATTATTTCTTCAGAATATTCAGCCAGTTACATAGCAGGAAATACCATTCCTGGCATGCAACTCACTGGATATAAGGAAGAAATAATTTCCATGGCTAGACATAGAATTGCTGACTGAGACACAATTTCCTTCACTGGATGTAGAATTTTCTGGTATGCAACTTAACTGGGAAATAATTTCAGGCCTGAACATGGTATTTATATGACTGGAAAATAATTTCTGTTGGTGAATATAGAATTTCCTAGCAGGCAATTGCCCTGAACTGACTCAAAATACTTTCCATGACTAGACATAGTATTTTCTGGCACACAAGTGGCTGGACATAGTATTTGGTGACATGAATCTGGCTTGATCTCACTGGAAAATAATTTCTGTAGCTGGACATGGCCATTGTGGTATTCAGTGGCATGCAACTGGCTTGATCTAACTAGAAAATCATTTCCAGGACTACATGTGAAATTTCTGGCATGTGTATACTCGGATATCATGGAGAGACAGATGACAATAAGGAATCTTATGTCCAGCTACATATTGTACCTCATCCGTTTGCCTCTCGAGCTCACCAAGGCCAAACAATAATACCATCTTTATTTGTTTTTGTTGTCCTCCATCAGATTGTGTTGCTTATCCCAACACAAACAGATCCTATCCTGCTGGCTGGGGCTGTTCACAATTCACCAGCACTGGAGGGCTGTTAGAGCCCTGTTGACCATTGCCGTCATGCATGCATGTCATTGTCAAGTCGTTGTTCTTGGCACTTGCACTTCAGTTTTCTCACACCACCGATCCCTGTTGATCCCGAAGCCGCTTGTCAAAGTGCAGAAGACTGCCGCTTGTCATGAGCATGCCATTGAAGCCCTCGCATAACTGAGGCAGAAGAAGGCTTGCAGAGCCTATAAACCTGCAGAAGAAAGCCACTATTGATGACTGGCACAGAAGATCATCAGTCACCATTGAAGATTGGTGCATCAGATGAAGAAGAAAAGCCCTCCTAGCTGTGGAGGCAGTTGTCATCATAGGAGCTGGAACTTGTGTCGAAGAAGATTCCGCTGTCTCTTGCTCACCGTTTTGCTGGAGTTGCCACCTCATTGTTGCTGAGGCCACTCATTTTTGATTAGGTCATGGCTGTTTTTTGCAGTTGTTGCCTCAAGGATTGTTGCCTCAGACACTGTTTTTCATTGTCGCATATCACCGTCGACTGTTTCATTGCCAGTTGGAGATTTGCTGAAGAAGTTTTTGTTGCTGTTTTTTTGAAGATGCTGCCTGACGTTCTGCCGCCTGTCTGGATCCCCAGGGGATTCTAAATGTTTGAATATTTTTTGAAGATGTTCGAGGTACTGGGGGATGATCCTGTCTTCAAGGACTACTTTTTCATGATGCGAAGATTTTTTTATTGATGCTGCTTTCTCGATTCGACACAGATGCTTGATGCCAGCCCTCTCATTCCCTTCGTTGCTGTTTCCACTGCCGCCTCTACCACCATTGCCGTTTACATTTCGCCATCACCATTGCTGACCTGCCATCCCATGCCTGTTGAACAAGCCAACCCCCCCATCACTTGTGCTGCCAGCCCATTTTTCTTCAAATCTTTGCTGCTGCTGATGTTTTTTGCCACACATGTGCTCCTGCTGTTCACCGTCAATTTTTTGCTGCCATTTTCAACCCTCTCGCATGTATAATTCACTTGTTGGAGCCCCGTGCATGGACAACCAAATAGAACAATCGGGAAGGATTTTCGATTTGAGAGAATGCTGTTTTTTGAATGAGGAATGATTTTTATTTTTTATTTTTCATGGTCTATCTACTGATTGAGGGAGTGTATCCCTCCCACCCTCGTTGCATTGCTTTGCTCAAGGGAGTGTGTTGGATTTCCATACCTATGCAAGCATCCATGATGCATTGCCTGCACCCTTCCTTTTTTAGCTTCTTCCTTTGTCATGCTTACCTCATCATTCTAGATACTATTTATATTGTTCTCCATGCTATATAAGTAGTCTAGCTACATATTGTACCTCATCCGTTTGCCTCTCGAGCTCACTGAGGCCAAACAATAATACCATCTTTGTCTGTTTTCGTCATCCTCTATCAGATTGCATCACTTATCCCAACAAATATTGTTACATGGAATTTTCTAGTTGGGCAACATACCTCAGTCGACACAAAAGGTGGATTCAACTGAGGTGTTTGGTATTGAAGTTAATTTCGCATTTCTTTAAATTTTGCAGCTGCCAAAGTCTTTGTAAATATTTTTTCCAAAAATATTATTTGGCAAACTATTTAGAAATAATATTGGCATAGGCCAAATTTTGAACCCCATGCAGTGTAAGATGATCATGCTGTGCTCACAACCATTACACCAAAAGGTCACATAACTGAGAAGTTATATTCTCAGCTATGACACAGTATATATGTACATTATGGGAACTGTAGTAAGCAGCATGCTTACACCCTCCCAGTTTCTGGAACTTTGCCTCCTCCTACAGACTTGGACTCTCAGTTAATATAAGATGGTCATGCTGTGCTTACAACCATTACATCAAAAGATTATATAACTGAGAAGTTATATTCTCAGCCACAGCACAGTATATATGTATATTATGGAAACTGTAGTAAGCAGCATGCTTACACTAGTCACTGCCATTTCCTACTTTGTCGTGGCCATTGGCTTCATGGGGTAGTTGTTGCTGGTCTGCTCCCATAGAGGGTGTTACAATTGTTGCAGAGGGGGATTGACATGGTAGGATGACTTGACAACATTCATGTGTGTTGACGGTGAGAGTGCAGGTGCATGGGGATTCTGCCTTTCAAATTAGGCAAATCGGACCCGAACCGGTTCTAAACAAGCCCAAATAGTCAAAAAACCGGACTGGAACTGCAAAGAACTGCAAAACCAGTCTTTTGCAGTCCAGTTTGCAGTTCGTAACCAGTTCAGACTGAGACTGACTCAAGCTGGTTTGGAACCGTCCAAGACCATCTATCATCCTCTACACCTTCTCCGCTATTGGAACGACCTCTATATGACCAAGATTGGTGAAGAAATGATTGAGATATCATCATATCTCTGTTGAGTGTTGATAAAACAATTAATTATCTGAGATTGTATTGACCATATCTCATCCATTTCTTAACCATTTTGAGTGATCTTTGGTGCGTTTTGGAGCTGTAATCTAGGGCTATCAATGTCCTCAATGTACGCGGTTTAAAACCGGTTCAAACCGGTTTCTCGCAGTTCTTAAAATTTTGTCAAAAGATATGAACTGGAACTGCAACTGATTCAAACCTCTGGTGGACTGGAACTGCAGTCCAGTTCTTTTGCAGTCTTTTGCAGTTAAGGTCCAGTCCAGTCCTAGTGAGTGAAACTGGACCTGAAATCACTAGACATGGTAAGTGAGTGACGTGGCAGTCGTTGATAGGTGGGGGCCATTTGTATCCTATGCAAAGTGATTGGATGGGGCTGACTAGGCATGGTTGGTGAGTAGTGATCTGCAGGGGTAACCCTCAGGTACCTCCAGGTCAACCTGTATCCATACCCACCAAAACCCATACCCACAAACATGGATACAGGTTCCCGTAGATGTGGGTAAGGGGTATGCCCAGGTCGGTGGGTTCCACAGGTATAAGTAGCTGTTGGATGCTCCCTGGGTGTCCTGCATGCTGTCATAAACATCCCAATCTACTATTTATAACTCCAGCCACTGCCTTCACTTCCCATGCCATTTGTTGGATGGGTAAATGATGGCAGTGGACAGGTGAGAGAGCAGTCAGTGAGAGTGGTCATGGCTGGGTAGGAGGAGGGGGTTCATAGACTGGCCTTGGCCTGTGAAGCTCATTGGAATACTCTTGCTGCCGGGTTGGGACCTGCTGTGTCAACAAAGATAGTGGTGAAGAGGAATATCACCAGCGCTGACAAGAGAAACACAGCTCAGCTTGTCTTGCTCCATAGCTGAAGTAGCGATCATCCTAAGTTGTCAGTGTCATGGTTGTGGGCATAGCTGTAGCTGCCGTCAGGCCGGATGGGTGGTGTCACTATCGCTATCATCACTGAGTAGCACAGAAGGAGTGGACAACAACACTTGAGGCCATTGCCCTGCTGTCGGGAGGGAAAATGTCATTGTCATCATCATCAGCCATCAATGTCAAAGTGTAAGTAAATGGGTGACTCACCCTTGTCACCCTGCTGAAAAAGAGATGTGGGGCAGAGTATTGGTGTTGGGGCGGAGTATCGGTGTGATTGGTGCAAGGGCAGAACAGTCTCATCAAAGCGAAATCAACAATGACAGAGATGGTGGGTGGCTTGATGGTGTGTGTAAGAAGGTTTGAACTCCACCTCGGAACCCACCATACCTGCCTTAGGGGTACGGGTTTTCGAAGGGTCCCAAAAAAGTGACCTGTACCCATACCCACATGTACTCATACCCGTACCCTGCATGGGTTTCAAAACCCATGCAGATCACTATTAATGAGTGACATGGCAGTTATTGAAGAGTTTGGGGATTGTTCATACCTTTTCTGATGTGGATGGATGTGATGGCTGGGCATCTGTTTGTGTTGACAATGAAAGTGTGGGCACATGGTGAACAGTGACATGGCAGTTATCACCACTGGTTGGCATGGAATGGTTGGTTGTTCAGGGTTTTATTTCCAAGTGAAATCCAGCCAGTAGCATTAGCAGAAATTCAATGTCCAGCCATGGGATTTATTTCCCAGTGAAATCCAGTGAGTAGCATTATCCAAAATTCCACATCAAGCCAGAGGATTTATGTCACAGTGAAATCCTGCCAGTAGCATTACAGCAAATTCTACCTTCACCCATGGGATTTATATTCCAGTGAAATTCAGCAAGTAGCATTACCAGAAATTGCACATCCAGTCATGGAATGTATTTCCGAGTTAAATCCGGTGGGTAGAATTACTGGAAATTCCATGTCCAGGTATGAGATTTACTTCCCAGTGAAATCCAGCCAGTAGCATTACTGGAATTTCCATGTCCAGCCATGGGATTTATTTCCCAGTGAAATCCCTGCCAGTAGCATTACCAGAAATTCCACATCCAGCCATGGAATTGATTTCTCAGGGAAATTCTGCTGGTAGGATTACCAGAAATTCCACATCTGGCCATGGGATTTACTTGCCAGTGAAATCCAGCCAGTATCATTACCAGAAATTCTACCTCCATCTGTGGGATTTATTTTTCAGTCAAATCCAGCCAGTAGCATTACCGGAAATTCCACCTTCACCCATGGGATTGATTTTCCAGGGAAATCCTGCTGGTAGGATTACCAAAAATTCCATGTCCAGCCATGGGATTTATTTTCTAGTGAAATCCAGCCAGTAGGATTACAAGTAATTCCATGTACAGCCATGGTATTTATATCCCAGTGAAATCCAGCCAGGAGGATTACAAGAAATTCCATGTCGAGCCATGGGAGTTATTTCCCAGAAAAATGCAGCCAGTTGTGTGAACAATTCCAGGAATACCCATGGGATTTATTTACATGTGAAATCCAGCCAGTAGCATTACCAAAAATTGCATTTCCAGCCATGGGATTCATATCCCAGTGAAATCCAGCTTGAAGCATTACCAGTAATTCCATGTCCAAATGCCATGAATGGATGTAGAATTTCTAGTTTTGCTACTGGCTGGATTTTACTGGGAAATATATCGCATGTCTGGATGTGGAGTTTCTGGTACTGCTGCTGGCTGGATTTCACTGGACAATGAATCCCATGGCTTGATGTGGAATTTCAGGAAATGCTACTAGCTGAATTTCACTGGGATATAAATCCTATAGCTGGAGGTGGAATTTCTGGTAATGCTACTGGCTGGATTTGATTGTGAAATAAATTCCATAATGGGACATGGAATTTTCAGTACTGCTTCTGGTTGGAATTTACTGGGAAATAAATGCCAAGGCTGGATATGGAATCTTTGGTAATACTACTGGCTGTATTTCACTGGGAAATAAATGCCATGGATGGAGGTGGAATTTCTGGTAATGGTACTGGCTGGATTTCCCTAGGAAATAACTCCCATAGCTTGACATGGAATTTCTGATAATGTTACTGGCTTGATTTCACTGGAAAATAATTCCCATGGCTGGATGTGGAATTTCTGGTATTGCTACTGCCTGGATTTCAGTGAGAAATAAATCCCATGGCTGGGTGTGGACTTTCTGGTAATGCTGGCTGGATTTCACTGGAGAATAAATCCCATCTCTGGACATGGAATTTCCAGTAATTCCACTGTCTGGATTTGACTGGAACATAAATCCTATGGATGAATGTGGAATTTCTGGTAATGGTACTGCCTGAAAATGTCAGTCTTAACCAGTCTTGCATGGTCTTAAGCATAACCATGACAGTTGATGATCAGTTATCACTGGTTACAGTTATAGTCAGCCAGATTTGGCAAGGCTAATGACCAGTCACAAATCAATCTCATGGCTGGACGTGGACTGTCTGGTAATGCGACTGGCTGGATTTCAATGGGAAATACATCCCATGGCTGGACATGGAATTTCTGGTACTGCTGCTGGCTGGATTTCACTAGAAAATAAATCCCATGGCTGGACGTGGAATTTCTGGTAATCCTACCAGCAGGATTTCACTGGGAAATCAGTCCGTGGGTGAAGGTGGAATTTCCAGTAATGCTACTGGCTTGATTTGACTGAAAAATAAATCCCATGGATGGAGGTGGAATTTCTGGTAATGATACTGGCTGGATTTCACTGGCAAGTAAATCCCATGGTATACCACAGCCTCGGAAATGGACAACCAATGGAGGAAAGGAAGGGCAATCGCCAACAGATTGAAAGGAGGAAACAACATGAAAAAAAGGGGACTGCGCCTCCCCAACCACCCTCTCCAATACACGCCACCTATCAGAGACCCCTACCTGATGGACGTAGACAGATTGTCCATCCAAGAACAAGCCGATCATATGAAGAAGGGCCTTTGCTTTGTATGCCATCTACCAGGGCAAAGAGCAAGCAATCATGGATCAGGAGGATCCAGACCATCTCCTGCACCCAGAAGGCAATATGCGCCACCACAGACACCCCCGATGCCGACATCTTACCTCGCCGCTTTAAAAAAAGCCGATGGAGCGTATGCTCACAACAATTTATGGGAATTTGTCAGAAGAAGAAAAGAGAAAACTGACTGATTCCCTTGAGGAATCGGGTTTTTGAAGAAATGGCCTGCCTCAATGTCAGCAACCGTTCCCATGATTATTCCTATCTCCCCTGTACCAGTAGCTGATACCAATAAGAAGTTGTTTAGTGTTCCCTTATTGGTATCCGGAGAAGGAAGAAACACCGACAGAAGATTTGAAATGAATGCCCTGATAGACTCAGGAGCAGGAGGAACTTTCATTGACAAAAAGTTTGCTCAACACAATGGGATTGCCTTAATCCCAATAGAAAAACCGATCCAAGCCTTCAATGTGGATGGAATGAAGAACAATGCAGGAACAATTGAGCATTGTGCATTGCTCAAGATACAAATGAGAAAAAAGAAGATTAGTACCAGATTCCTTGCCACAGGACTGGGAAAAGAAAAAATGATTTTGGGGCTTCCATGGCTGAAGCAATACAACCCAAAGATAGACTGGAACACCGAAACTGTTGACATTGACTCGATACAGGTGAAAACCACCTTTGACAGAATGCTTCTGAGAAGCATAGAACTAGCAAGAATGGAGGTCATTACTAGTGATTAAAGGTTCGACTCGGTTCAACTTTTTGCCCCATTTTGGGAAAGTCGAACCATAGTCGGTCACAAAGTTCCTCAGCCACAAGAAAACCTGACTGTAACTGGTGGTGACCAGTTATGAGGTCAGAGTTGCAGTCATTGACTGACTCTAACCAGTCATAGTCGAAACTGACTGTAAACCTCAAAAGGTCGACCTAAGTCGACATTTGTCAGCACCGAGACTGTCAGATAATACATATACACTAACTACTAACATGGAGGGGAGGGGGTGCAAGGAAGGTGGCCTGAGAGGTATACAGGGGAAAGTAAATGTGATATAAGTGGGGACAAAGGACAATGTTTATTAAACATTTTTCCTTTAAACAATGCAGAAAGGGAGCGAAAATAGGTGACGGTGTGGCCAGTACCAGTGGGGCAGACATCATGTGGTAGCTGGAAATCATGGAGCAGGGTGGTGACGTGGCACTCTGTTGATATTTGCATCAACATCATAGCAAGTGGGGGGTGAGGTCTAATGTGGCCAGGCAGTCGTTACTAGTTAGCAATCAGGTATGCAAGATGGGCAGGGCACTTAGCATGGCATGGTCGGCTTGCAGTGGGTGGTAGCTGTCATGTGTCTTGGCAGTTTCTGGTCATCGTTGGGGGGCAGACAGTGTAGATATGGCATGTTCAAGGGGTGTCTGCCACATTGGGTAACAGCAGGTACCAGTGTTGCATATCCAAGAGCTTCTGAATGTCGTGAGGAATGGGGGTCAGCATGGTGAGGCTGAATGGCGGCGTGGCAAGGCTGAATGGCATCACAGAGTGTCTTCAAAGGTCGTCTGCATCACATAACAGTGGTATATGAGGTGGGCAAGGGAGGAGGAAGGTAATT
>Ga0307516_10009813_pt1 | contig 10620 bp, 11 predicted proteins | sample 19_EM_MG_FD_203310 | JGI IMG/M metagenome (GOLD analysis project Ga0307516, IMG submission 203310) | Populus trichocarpa ectomycorrhiza microbial communities from riparian zone in the Pacific Northwest, United States - 19_EM | ecosystem: Host-associated > Plants > Roots > Unclassified | place...
TGGCCACCGCCGCCGTGGGCGCGCTGGTGCTGCACCAGCGGCCCTCGCGCGGCTTCTGGGGCTTCGCGCTGCTGGGCGCGGCGCTGGTGGTCGCCTTCGCGGCGTGGAGCGGGGCCGGCCTGCCGCAACTGGGCGACCTGTTGCTGCTCGGCGCGGTGGTCGCGTCGTCCATCGGCTACATCAGCGGCGCCAAGGTGTCCTCCGGGCCGCAGGGCATGACTGCGGAGCAGACGATCTCGTGGGTGCTCGTGCTGGCGCTGCCGGTCTCCTTGCCGATGCTCGTCACGCAATGGCCTGCGGTGCCGGTGCACGCCGCTTCGTGGGCCGCGTTCGGCTACGTGGCCGTGTTCTCGATGTGGATGGGTTTCTTCGCCTGGTACCGCGGCATGGCCTGGGGCGGCACCCTGCGCGTCAGCCAGGTCCAGCTGCTGCAACCCTTCGTCTCCATCCTGCTCAGCGTCCCGCTGCTGGGCGAACGGCTGCGCCCGGCGACGCTCGGCTTCTCCATCGCCGTGATGCTGTGCGTCTATCTCGGCCGGCGCATGTCGGTCGGGGTCCCGCGGCCCCGCATTTGATGTTCGAATCCCGTTGCGCGGCCCGTGCCGCGCGTTTTTCCTGAAGGCTCTCCCATGACCGGCTCCAACACCTCCTCCGACTCGACGAACTCACCCTGGCAACTGGCCAGGCGCTGCGAGCGCATGAACCCGTCGGTCATTCGCGAGATCCTCAAGCTCACCGAGCTGCCGGGCGTGCGTTCGCTCGCTGGCGGCCTGCCGTCGGCCGACACCTTTCCCATCGACGCGATGCGCGACGCCACTGCCAAGGTGCTTGCCGATTCGCCGCGCGAGGCGCTCCAATACGCGGCCAGCGAAGGCTTCGGGCCGCTGCGCGACTGGGTCTCGGCGATGCTGGGCGCCAAGGGCATCGATGCGCCGGCCGAGCGGGTGCTGATCACCAACGGCTCGCAGCAAGGCCTCGACCTGGTCGGCAAGGTGATGCTGGACGCCGGCAACACCGTGGCCGTCGAGACGCCCACCTACCTGGGCGCGCTGCAGGCCTTCAACCCGAACGAGCCGAAGTTCGCGTCGGTGGCCGGCGACGCGGACGGCCCGCTGCCCGATGCCATCGCCGCGCTGCCGCAGGGCACGCGCTTCATGTACGTGCTGCCCAACTTCCAGAACCCCACGGGCCGCGTGATCCCGGCCGACCGGCGCGATGCGATCGTCGCCGCCGCGCAGCGCGCCAACATCCCGCTGGTGGAGGACAACCCGTACGGCGACCTCTGGTACGACGAGGCGCCGCCCAAGCCGCTGGCCTCGCGCTGGACGGACGGCGTGCTGTACCTGGGCTCGTTCTCCAAGGTGCTGGCGCCGGGCCTGCGCCTGGGCTTCATGGTGTGCCCGAAGACGCTGTATCCGAAGCTGCTGCAGTCCAAGCAGGCCGCCGACCTGCACACCGGCTCGTTCAGCCAGCGCGTGGTCTACGAGGTCATCAAGAACGGCTTCCTCGACACCCACATCCCGACGATCCGCGACCGCTATCGCACGCAACGCGACGCGATGGAAGCCGCGCTGCAGGCCTCGATGCCGGCCGGCTGCGAATGGAAGAAGCCGAGCGGCGGCATGTTCTTCTGGCTGCGCCTGCCCGCCGGCTGCGACGCGATGGCGCTGCTGCCCAAGGCGGTGGAAGCCGGCGTGGCCTACGTGCCGGGCGCCGCGTTCTACGCCGACCATCCGGACACGCGCACCATGCGCCTGTCGTTCGTCACGCTGTCGCCGGCCGCCATCACCGACGCCGTCGAGCGCCTGGGCAACGTCATCAAGGCGCACCTGGCGTCGCAACCGGCGCTCGCCGCCGCCTGAGCCGCGGACAGGTCCGGACATGAGCGAAAACGAAGCGCCGCGCCAACGCGGCTTCAGCCAGGTCGATGTGTTCACCGACACGGCCTTGCTGGGCAACCCGCTGGCCGTCGTGCATGACGGCAGCGGCCTCGACACGGAGCGGATGCAGGCGTTCGCACGCTGGACCAATCTCTCCGAGACCACGTTCCTGCTGCTGCCCACGAATCCCGAGGCCGACTACCGCGTGCGCATCTTCACGCCGGGCGGCGAACTGCCGTTCGCGGGCCATCCGACGCTCGGCTCCTGCCACGTGTGGCTCAAGTCCGGCGGCGTGTCCAGGGTGCGCGACACCGTGGTGCAGGAATGCGCCGTCGGCCTGGTGCACATCCGCCGCGGCGATCGGCTCGCATTCGCCGCACCGCCGACCGTGGTCGAACGCGCCGACGCCGAACTGCTCCACCGCGTCTACGCCGCGCTGGGCCTCGATCCGGCGCGGGTGCAGGACGCGGCGTGGCTGTCCAACGGTTTTCCCCAGCTGACGCTGCTCCTGGACAGCGCCGCCACGGTGCTGGCGCTCAAGCCCGATCATTCGGTGCTCAAGCAATACGGCAAGGTCGGCGTCGTCGGCCCGCATCCGGCCGGCAGCCAGTTCGACTTCGAGGTGCGCTTCTTCGCGGCCGCCATCGGTGTCAACGAAGACCCGGTCACCGGCAGCCTCAACGCCAACATCGCGCGCTGGCTGATCGATACCGATCGCGCGCCGGCCCGCTACGTGGCGGCACAGGGCACGGCCATGGGCCGGGCCGGCCGCGTCCATGTGCAACGCGACGCCGAGGGCACCTGGATCGGCGGCGACGTGGCGTCCTGCATCGCCGGTACGGTGGTGCTCTGATTCCTTCCGCAGGAGAACGCGCGATGACCGAGGAACTGTTCCGCGAGGACGCGACGCTGGCCGAATGCGCCGCCGTCGTCACCGCCGTCGACGAACGCGGCGTGCAGCTCGATCGCACCGTGTTCTACCCGCACGGCGGCGGCCAGGCCGGCGACCGCGGCGAGCTGGTGCTGGCCGACGGTCGCGCGGTTGCGGTCGCGGACACCCGCAAGGGCGAGCAACCGGGCGATATCGTGCATGTGCTGGCCAACGCCGACGACCTGGCGGCCTTCGCGGTCGGGTCCAAGGTGCAGGCCCGCATCGACGTCGTGCGACGCCGCGCCCACATGCGCTTCCACACCGCCACGCACCTGCTGTGCGCGCTGATCCCGCATCCGGTGGACGGCTGCTCGATCACCGCGGAGTACGCCCGGCTCGACTTCCACATGACCGACCCGCTGGACAAGGCGGCCATCGAGGCCGGCCTCGACCGCCTCGTGGCGGAGGCGCGCGCCGTGTCGCAGCGCTGGATCAGCGACGCCGAACTCGACGCCAACCCGGGGCTCGTGCGCAGCATGAGCGTGCAGCCGCCGCGCGGTAGCGGCCGCGTGCGCCTGCTCGAGATCGACGGCGTGGACCTGCAGCCGTGCGGGGGCACGCACGTGGCCAACACAGCGGAGATCGGCGCGTTGGTCGTCAGGAAGATCGAGAAGAAGTCGGCCTCGACGCGGCGCGTGGTGCTGGCCTTCAAGGAGTCGCTTGAAACTTCTCCCCACTTCGTGGTCGTACGCAGCTGAACTGCCGAAAGGCTTGCTGCATCCGGCGCTGCCGCTCGGTCAGCCGACCCGGAAGTTCAAGGGAGCGCCGGAGCCGGCTCTGCCGGGCCGGTCGCGGCCGGCCCCTCTGGGAGTGGAGGCGGCAAAGGACTCGCGTAGCGAGGCCCCGCCGGAACGGCCCCCGGCCTGCAAGCCGGGGGCTTCCGAGTTGCCAGCGACCGTGGGGCTCACGGACAGGGTGCGCCGTTGCCGGCCACCCAGATCTCATACCAGGTCTGGGCGTCGATCTCGACATCGAGCGCCGCGACGGCCTCGCGCATCGCGTCGAGGCGACGCGAGCCGGTCAGCGGGATCAGGCGCGCCGGATGGCGCAGCAACCATGCGTAGACCAGCGTCGTGACGCTGATGCCCCGCGCGCCGGCGATGCGCTCGAGCACGCCGCGCACGCGAACGGCGTCGGCATCGGTGCCGGTGAACAGGCGGCCGCCGGCCAGCGCCGACCAGATCATCGGCGCGACGCCCAGGTCCTGCGCCTGGTCCAGCGTGCCGTCGTGGAACGGCGCGATGCGCAGCGGCGAAGCCTCGACCTGGTTGGTGACCAGCGCGATGCGGCTGTTGAGGAGGGCGAACTGCGACGGCGTGAAGTTGGAGACGCCGAAATGAAGCACCTTGCCGGCCGTTCGCAGGCGGCCGAAGCAGGCAGCCAGCGCGTCGGCGTCCATCAGCGCGTCGGGGCGATGGATCAGCAGCACGTCGAGATGGTCGGTGCGCAGGTTTGCCAGCGAGTTCTCGACCGAGCGCTCGACGTGCGCGGCCGACGTGTCGTAGTGGCCCAGGCGATGCTCCGGACGCGCGCCGGACACCATGCGGATGCCGCACTTGGTGACGATCTGCATGCGCTCGCGCAGGTGCGGCGCGGCGGCCAGCGCCTCGCCGAACAAGGCCTCGACCGCGTAGCCGCCGTAGATATCGGCGTGGTCGAACGTCGTGAGCCCCAAGTCGAGGCAGCCCTCGATCCAGCGCACGCGTTCCTCGACGCCGAATTGCCAGTCGCCCATGCGCCAGGCGCCGGCGACGATGCGCGAGAGAGTGGGGCCGCCGGCAGCGGTGACGAGCGTGGGGGCGTGGAGCATGGGTCGGAACCTGGTTGAACGGCGTCGCCGGAACGCGGAACGCACCGGCGCGCGAAGGTGCCGGATTCTGACCCATCGCGTCCTAGAACGCGGCGTGCACGCCCGCCGAGACGCTCCACCTCGGTTCCAGCTGATAGCCGTTGACGCGCTGGTACACGGGCACCTGCCCGAACAGGTACACGCTGGTGCTCTGGGTCACGTTGAAGGTCGCGCCGGGGCTCAGGTAGACGAGCGTCGCGCCGGAGTTGGGTGTGTCGGCTTCGCTGCCCGTCTCGCGCCGTTCGATGCGCGAGTTGACCTGCAGCTGCGGCACCACCGATTCGAAGCCGCGGTAGCGCACGCCGGCCGTGAGGTTCGCGCCGACGCCGGGCTTGAAGGCGCGGTCGGCACTGACCGGGATCTGCAACAGCGCCTGGCCGAACCAGTCGGCGGTCTCGCTGAATGCGCCGAACTTGAAGGCACCCACCAGCAGGTCGGTCGAGCCGGTACCCGACTGCAGGCCGCGATCGAGCATCTCGCCTTGCTGCGGACCGCCGTCGAAGCGCACGCCGTGAGAGTCGCCGGTGGGCAGCTTCAGGCCGAACTGCAGGCCCCAGTCCCGGCCCTCGGACAGGCCGGTGTAGCGCGCGACGACGCGCACGTCGCCCACGCCGTCCGAGCGCGAGCTCGAGATAGCGGAGTCGCCTTCGGCGATCGTCGTGTGGCGGCGTTCGAGCCAGGGCAGCGTCAGCGTCACGCCCCAGTCGGACGTGAGGCCGTAGTCGAGCGTCAGCGTCGCGTTGCGGTTGACGGTGCGTTGCTGGATCTCCTGCTCGTTGGGCAGCGAGAGTGCGGCGCGGTCGACGTGTCCGGTGCCCGAGCGCAGGTCCGCCTGGTCGAAGAAGTCGTAACGCAGGTCGGCGGTCAGGCCGGTGCGACTGGTCAGGCCTTGCGTGGCCCAGTCGGCGTTGAGGGTGCAGCCGCAGGCGGAGCACGCGAGGCTGGCGCCGGAGCCGGTGGCCAGCAGGGTGGCGAAGGCGGCGGCGATGAAGCGGGAGGTCATGATGGCGGGATCTCTCAAGACGCGCAGGCGGGTCCGGGACTGACGTGTCGAGTCGGTCAGGCGGTCCGCGCAGGCGGGGTCGATGGCGAGGGTCGCGTCCAGGCTCGATCATGCTTCGAGCCGGCGTCGACGACGAGGGGCCCGCGGCAGGCGACGCGCCCGCGTCAGCGGAACGGTCGTGCGGGGCGAAGGCGACAGGTCAGGCCGACCGGGGCGGGGCGCGCGCACTCGGCGCGCGGGCCTGCGCAACGCCCCCGCGCACGGGCGCTGTCGCCGGCGGCACCGGCGGCGCGTAGGCCAGCACGGTGACGGGCGGGACCGTCGTACCGGTGAGCGCGGGGGTGGTGTGGGCCAGCGAGCACAACGCGCAGGCATCGCCCAGCTCGTTCATGCTGCCCTGCGACGAGCCGGAGTTCTGCGGGGCCGCTTGGCAGACCGCGGCCCAGTCGACCGGACCGGTCGGCGCCGCGAGGCGCGCGAACGTCGGCATCAGCGCGGCGGCCAGCAACGCGGCAAACGCCCAGCGCACGCCCAGGCGTCTCAGGGCGGCGGTCGGTCGGAGCAGGGCCAGCGCGCGCATGGCTGGCAGTCTAGTTCACTGCGGGTCGTGGCGGCGCTGTCTTGCAGCGCCGCGGCCATCCTGCCAATGCGTCTGGCGTCGCCAAAAGCACGCTCGTTTGCTTGCATTCAGCTGACGAATCACGTCGCGGCCAGGGCGCCGCGACGCGATGTCGCACGTTGACGTGCGTCATGCACCGGGGGTGGCCTCGGCGCACCCTTTCGGGTTAGAATCGACAGGCTTAGTTCAACTAAAGCAGGTTTTTCTCGAGAAATCGAGGCGAATTTGTCAGTGAGCCGCAGGGCACCGATCTGGGGGCCACGTTCAAGAACGACGAATGAACGCAACCCTTGTCCGACACCCATGAGTTCTCAGAGTTCCGCACCGCAGCAAGAAGATCCCACCGAGCAATCCGGCGACGTCGTCGGAACGCCGAGGTTCAACGCTGCGAACTGGGATGACGAGGATCCGCTGCCGCGCCGCTTGTCGGCAACGGAGGCCGAAGCGTTTCGCGATCAGCGAAAGGCGCCGTCTCCGTGGCGGGTGGTGATGGTGCAAGCCGAGGCCGGTGCGGTGATCTCGCTGCTGGTCGGGCTGGTGTTCGGGTTGCCTGCGTTGTGGTCGGCGTTGTACGGTGCCGCCACCGCGATCGTTCCAAGCGCGCTGATGGCGCGCGGCGCGACGCGGATGGCGGACAGCAAGTCGCCGCTGGCCACCGCGCTGGGCCTGCTGGGTTGGGAGTCGGCGAAAATTGTTTGCTCGATGGCGATGCTTGTCACCGCCGTTCGAGTGCTGCACCCGGTGGTGTGGCCGGCACTGCTGGTCTCACTGGCCGGGTGTCTGACTGTGTATTGGGTGGCGCTCGCGTGGCGCTCGCGTTGAAGACTTGATCGGGAAGCTACGGACACCACATGGCCGCAGAAGAACACGCACCGACCTCCGGTGAATACATCCAGCATCACCTGACCCATCTGAGCAATGGCGATGATCTTCGCCAGGTGGGCATCGTCGACTTCCACGTGATCCATTGGGACTCCGTGCTGTTCTCGTCGATCCTGGGCATCGTCTTCCTGCTCATCGGCCTGGTCGCGGCGCGCCGCGTCACGTCGGGCGTGCCGGGTCGCTTCCAGGCGGCCATGGAATTCATGATCGAGATGGTCGACAGCCAGGCCAAGGCAATCGTGCACAACGCCACCAGCCGCAAGATGGTCGGCCCGATGGCGCTGACGATCTTCATCTGGATCTTTCTGCTCAACGCGATGGACTTGCTGCCCGTCGACCTGTTGCCGGCGATCGCCCAAGCCGTCAGCGGCAACCACGAGCTGCACCTGCGCGTCGTCCCGACGGCCGACATCTCGATCACGATGGGCATGTCCCTCGCGGTGTTGCTGTGCTGCCTGTACTACAACATCAAGATCAAGGGCGCCGGCGGCTGGGCGCATGAGCTGGTCGTGGCGCCGTTCGGCACCAGCAAGAACCCGTTGTTCGCCGTGCTGCTGGGCATCGTCAACTTCCTCATGCAGATGGTGGAGTTCGTCGCCAAGACGGTTTCCCACGGCATGCGGCTGTACGGCAACATGTACGCCGGCGAACTGATCTTCCTGCTGATCGCCCTGCTGGGTGGCGCCTGGACCCTGTCCCTCGGCGGCATCGGCCTGGCCGCGCTGCACATCCTTGCAGGCACGGTGTGGGTACTCTTCCACATCCTGATCATCACCCTGCAGGCCTTCGTGTTCATGATGTTGACCCTGGTCTACATCGGACAAGCCCACGACTCGCACTGAAAACCGCGCGCCACCGGTTCGCCGGTGACGCGGTCTGCGCTGTCCGCATCAAACGTTTCTTCTTTTCAATTTCTCAACTGGAGTCAACATGGAACTCATCAGCTACGTCGCCCTGGCCGCCGGCATCATCATTGGTCTGGGCGCTTGCGGCGCTTGTATCGGCATCGGCATCATGGGCAGCAAGTACCTCGAGTCCGCTGCTCGCCAGCCGGAACTGATGGGCGAACTGCAGACCAAGATGTTCCTGCTGGTCGGCCTGATCGACGCGTCGTTCATCATCGGCACCGGTATCGCCCTGTGGTTCACGACGGCCAACCCGTTCATTGCCCAGCTGGGCCTGATCGCGAAGTAATTCGCGCTGCAGTGAAGTCGTCAGCGTGACCGGATCTCCTTCAGTGGTTCCGGCGCGCTGCCCTCCGATAACGGCTTTCGAGGCAATAACGTGAGCATCACCGCAACCCTGATCATCCAGATGATCGTGTTCCTGATTTTGGTCGGGGTCACGATGAAATACATTTGGCCGCCCATCACGGCCGCCCTGGACGAGCGCGCGCGCAAGGTCGCCGAAGGCCTGTCGGCTGCCGACAAGGCCCGCAGCGAACTCGCCAGCGCCAACAAGCGCATCGAGGCCGAACTCGGCGCCGCCCGCAACGACGCTGCCCAGCGTCTTGCCGCTGCCGAACGCCTGGCGCTGCAGATCGTCGAGGAAGCCAAATCCAAGGCGACCGACGAAGCCGCGAAGATCGTTGCCCAGGCGCAAGCCGAAGCGCAGCAGGAATCCGCCAAGGCGCGTGACGCCCTGCGCGACCAGGTCGCCGCTCTCGCCGTCAAGGGCGCCGAGCAGATCCTGCGCCGCGAAGTGAGCCCGGCCGTCCACGCCGAGCTGCTCGGCCGCCTGCAGACCGAGCTGTAAGACCATGGCCGAGCCCTCCACCATCGCGCGGCCCTACGCCGCGGCGCTGTTCCAGTCGAGTACTGCCGCCGATGGCGCGCAGCTCGTGGCACAGCTGGACGCGCTCGCCGGCATCGCCGGCGACGCCGGCCTGCGCCAGTTCGCCTCGGATCCGAAGGTCACCGACGCGCAGGTCTTCGGCCTCGTCACCGGCATCGCCGGCAGCGACCTCAGCCCCAAGCTGAAGAACCTGCTGAACGCCGTCATCGACAACGGTCGCCTGTCCGTGCTGCCCGAGATCGCCTCGCAGTTCCGCGCGCTGGTCAACGACCGCGGCGGCGTGGCCGATGCGCACATCGTCAGCGCGTTCCCGCTCGATGCGGCGCAGCAAGCCGACCTGGCCAAGGTGCTCGAGAAGCGCTTCGGCCGCCAGCTCAAGACGTCGGTCACGGTCGACTCGTCGCTCATCGGCGGCGTGCGCGTGACGGTGGGCGACGAGGTGCTCGACACCTCCATCGTCGCCCGCCTCGAGCAGATGCGCGTCGCGCTGACCCACTAAGAGCCGGCCCCGCTCGCCCAGAATCGTTCTTCAACCCAGGCGGCCTCGCGGCCTCACCTTTGGGAGCTAAGTCATGCAATTGAATCCCGCTGAAATTTCCGAACTGATCAAGAGCCGCATCGAAGGCCTGGGGGCGTCGTCCGACATCCGCAACCAGGGCACGGTCGTCTCCGTCACCGACGGCATCTGCCGCGTGCACGGCCTGTCCGACGCGATGCAGGGCGAAATGCTCGAGTTCCCGGCCACCGCCGCCGGCGTGCCGACGTACGGCCTGGCCCTGAACCTCGAGCGCGACTCCGTCGGCGCCGTGATTCTGGGCGAGTACGAACACATCTCCGAAGGCGACACCGTCAAGTGCACGGGCCGCATTCTCGAAGTGCCGGTCGGCCCCGAGCTGCGTGGCCGCGTGGTCAATGCGCTGGGCGCCCCGATCGACGGCAAGGGCCCGGTCAACACCAAGATGACGGACGTCATCGAGAAGGTGGCCCCGGGCGTGATCGCCCGCCAGTCCGTCGACCAGCCGGTGCAGACCGGCCTGAAGTCGATCGACTCGATGGTGCCCGTCGGCCGTGGCCAGCGCGAGCTGATCATCGGCGACCGCCAGACCGGCAAGACCGCGGTGGCGATCGACGCGATCATCAACCAGAAGGGTCAGAACATGACCTGCGTGTACGTCGCCATCGGCCAGAAGGCGTCGACGGTGAAGAACGTCGTGCGCGCCCTGGAAGCCAACGGCGCGCTGGAGTACACGATCGTCGTGGCCGCCACCGCCGCCGAATCGGCCGCCATGCAGTACGTCTCGGCGTACTCCGGCTGCACGATGGGCGAGTACTTCCGCGATCGCGGCGAAGATGCGCTGATCGTCTATGACGACCTGTCCAAGCAGGCCGTCGCCTACCGCCAGGTCTCGCTGCTGCTGCGCCGCCCGCCGGGCCGCGAAGCCTTCCCGGGCGACGTGTTCTATTTGCACAGCCGCCTGCTCGAGCGCGCCGCCCGCGTGAACGCCGACTACGTCGAAGCGTTCACCAAGGGTGAAGTCAAGGGCAAGACGGGCTCGCTGACGGCGCTGCCGATCATCGAGACGCAAGCCGGCGACGTGTCCGCCTTCGTTCCGACGAACGTGATCTCGATCACCGACGGCCAGATCTTCCTGGAAACCAGCC
>Ga0307516_10009814_pt1 | contig 10620 bp, 6 predicted proteins | sample 19_EM_MG_FD_203310 | JGI IMG/M metagenome (GOLD analysis project Ga0307516, IMG submission 203310) | Populus trichocarpa ectomycorrhiza microbial communities from riparian zone in the Pacific Northwest, United States - 19_EM | ecosystem: Host-associated > Plants > Roots > Unclassified | place...
CGGGGGTGACGGTCGGCGAGCTGGTGACCCAGCCGCTCCGCGTCGAGTTCGCGATCGCGCTGGCGGTGCGCATCCTCGATGCGCTCGCGGGAGTTCACGCCGCCGGGTTCGTCCACCGCGATCTCAAGCCCGATAATATCGTCCGCCGGCCGGACCACTCGGTCGCGATCCTCGACCTCGGGCTCGCGCGCCGCTGGCCGGTCGATCCGGATGACCCGACGCGCGCCGGCGTCCAGGTCGGCTCGCTCGAGTACATGCCGCCCGAGCAGATGCTCGACGCCGCCGCGGTCGATCAGCGCGCCGACCTCTACGCGTTCGGCTGCGTGCTCTACGAGCTGTGTTCGGGGCGGCCGCCGTTCCTCGGCGACGCCGCGGCGCTCGAGCGTGCCCACGCGGCGCTGCGCCCGCCGCCGCTCAGCGCGTTCGCCGCGGTGCCGGCGCCGATCGAGGCGGTGTGTCACGACTGCCTGGCCAAGCTGCCGCAGCGCCGGCCGGCCAGCGTCGCCGAGGTCCGCGCGCGGATCTCCGCGGTGCGCGACGAGCCGTCGCTGGCGCGCACGCACTCGGTGTCGATGGTCAGCGAGGGCAAGCAGCCGGTGGTGCTGCTGTGGGCCGAGCTGCCGCGCGTCGATCGCCCGCTGCTCGCCGCGCTCGCCGCCCGCAAGATCACGGTGATCTCGCAGCGCGGCCGCCGGGTGCTCGGCGGCGTGATCGGCGCCGAGCACGCCGATCCGGCCGGCGCCGCGATCGCCGCCGCGCGCGATCTGGCGGCCGCCGGGGCGCGCGTCGTGCTCCACCTCGAGCTGCTGCGGGTCACGCCGCGGCTCGCCGGCCCGGCGATCGAGGCGCCCGAGCACTGGCTGCCGCCGGCGCCGTGGTCCGGCGTGGTGCTCACCCGCGCGCTCGCCGCGGTGACCCAGGCGCCGACCCGGCAGAGCGAGATCGGCGCCGGGTTCGTCGCGCTCGGTGAGGCCGGCGCGACGACCGAGCTGTTCGGGCGCGACGCGCTGTTGACCGACCTCGCGGCCGACGCCGCGGCGGCGTTCGGCGGCGCCGGCCCCGGGTTCGCGATGGTGGTCGGCGAGCACGGCATCGGCAAGAGCTGTGTGGCGGCCAAGCTGGTGCCGCTGCTCGAGGAGCTCGGCGCGCGGGTCCACGTGGCGACGATCCCGGCGCCCGGCAGCGGCCGGCCCGGCCACAGCGGGCTGGCCGAGCTGGTCGGCCAGCCCGGCGGGCCGATCGTCCGCGCGGTCGGCGACGCGCTGCGGGCGTGCGCCGCGGACCGGCCGCTCGCGGTCATCCTCGACGACGTCCAGCTCGCCGATCACGACATGCTCGACGCGATCGAGTACGCGACGCTGGGCGGCGAGCCGGTCGCGCTGTGGATCCTGGCGCTCGCGACCCCGCGGATCGATCAGCGGCGGCCGGGGCTGGGCAGCCGCGCCGAGCGCCACCGCCGCGATACGCTGGGCCCGCTCGACGAGGACTCCGCGGTCGCGATGGCCGCGGCGCTGCTCAAGCCCGCCGAGTATCCGCCGTGGCGCGCGCTGCGCCAGCTCGTCGCGCTCGCGCACGGCCACCCGCTGCACCTCGCGTCGCTGGTCCGCGAGATCCACGATCGCGGCGCGATCCGCAGCCGGCCCAACGGCGAGCACTTCCTCGACACCACGGCGCTCGACGCGCTGCCCTCGGTCGCGCTCGGGCCGTGGCTCGCCGCCCGCGAGCTCGCCGGGCTCGGGCCCGAGCTGGTCGCGCTCGCCCGGGTGTGCGCCGTGCTGGGCGACGAGCTCGAGCGCGACGAGATCGCCGCCGTCGTCGAGCTGGTCGAGCGCGGCGGCGGGGCGACCACGACGATCGATGTCGACGTCGGGATCGCCGAGCTGGCGCTGGCCAACGTCGTGGTCCCGTTCGGCGCCGGCTGGGCGTTTCGCCAGGCCCTGCTCCAGGAAGGCATCTACGCCACCACCGACGAGGACGAGCGGCGCGTGCTGCACCACGCCGCGCTCGAGCTGTGGCACGGCCGCGATCGCGACGGCCGCCACGACCCGGCCGTGGCCCAGCGGGTCGCGCGCCACGCCGAGGCGGTCGGCGAGCTGCGGATCGCGGCCGCCGCGTTCGCCACGCTCGGCGAGCTCGCCCAGCGCGCGCACCGCCCGCTCGACGCCGATCAGGCGTGGCAGGGCGCGGTGCGCAACCTCGACGTCCGCGATCAGCAGCGCGGCCGGGCGCTGCTCGGCCGGGCCCGCGCGCGCTACCGCCTCCAGCGGGTCCGCGAGGCGCTCGCCGATCTCGACGACGCGCTGGCGATCGCGGTGGGGCTGGGCGACGCCGCGCTCGAGATCGAGGCGCTGCTCGAGCGCGCCACCGCGCTCGACTGGAGCGACGACTACGCCGGCTCGGCGGCGATCGCGGCGCGCGCCGCGGTCCGCCGCGCCGAGGTGGGGCTCGGCGAGTTCGCTCCCGAGGTCGCGCTGGCCCAGGCCCGGATCGTGTATCGCCAGGCGCGGTTCGCCGACGCGGTGCCGCTGCTCGAGGAGGCGTGCGCCCTGGCCCGCCGGAGCGGCCGGGCCGAGACCGAGACGATCGCGCTGGTCATGCTGGCCCCGGCGCTCGCCGAGCTGGGCCAGCTCGACCGGGCCGAGGCGGTGTTCGGCGCGCTGATCGAGCTGTGCGAGCGCAATGACGATCGGTTCCACCTCGGGGCCGCGTACGCCAACCGCATGGTGCTGTGGACGCTGGGCGGCCAGGTCGACCGCGTCGAGGCCGACCTGCGCGCGGTGATCCAGCTCGCGCGTGAGGCCGGCCACCCGACGCTCGAACGCACCGCGGCGCATAACCTCGCCGAGCAGCGGCTGTGGCAGGGCGCGTTCGACGAGGCCGCCAACCTGGCCCGCCGCGCGCTCTCGCTGCAGCGCGGCCACGGTGAGGGCCCGACCTGGCTCGACGAGCTGCTGCTGGCACGCATCCTGGCGGCGCGCGGCGATCTCGGTGAGACCCAGGCGCTGCTCGCGGCGATCCCGGGCGACATCGGCGATGACAACCGCGTGATCGCCGGCGCGCTGGCGTGCTGCACCGCGCCGGGCGATGGCGCGGCCGCGGCGTGGGCGGGCTGGCTGGCGCGTGCCGACGCCGCGCTGAGCGAGGATCTCCGGCTCGAACTCGGTGCGCTCGCTCACCGCGACCACCTGCTCCCGCCCGACAAACTCGCAGAGCTGCGTGTGCTCGCCACCCGCCATCCGGTATGGTCTCGTAGGCACGTCTTCTAGGCCCACTCCTCGCACCGCGTCTGTTCGCGGCCGAATATACTTCGGGAGGCAACCGAGCCTAGAAAGCTGGAGGGGCGATGAAGACGCTATTGCTTTGTGCGGTAACGCTGGGTGGCTGTATGGCACAACCGGAACCGCCCGAGACCGAGGCAGTTCCGCGGATCACCTTGAATTCGCTGACGCCGTCGGCGCTGGCGAGCACCGAGCTCGTGACCGACCGGCTCACCGCGGCGAGCGCGGCGGCGATGGGCACCAGCAAGGACGCGCGCAAGGTGCTGGCCTACGCGGTCGGCTGCGCGCTCAATTCCGCGCAATCGATCAGCTTCGCGGTCGATGGCACGGCGTTCGCCGACAACGGTACGGTCGGCATCGCGCAGATGTGGCTGGCGCGCGGACTGACCGCGAGCGAGGCCGCGTGGGTCAGCGCCTGCGTGTTCGCGCGCGTCAACCTCGAGTCGCAGCCGATCTCGGTCTCGACGATCGGTACGACCACCGCGCTGTCGCCGACCGCGATCGAGCGGGCCACGTACGCGATCGAAGAGGGCGCGTTCTGGGGCAACGCGTTCGTCGACCTCGGCGCCCTGGCGGCCTACTCGTGTGACGGCGTCGACCAGGCGGCCAACGATACCTACGGCGACCTGCCGGCGCGCCAGTGCGCGCAGCCGTCGAGCCCCGGCTCCCAGGTCAGCCCGTGCGGCATGAACTACGCGGGGCTATGCACCGCGGTGTGCAAGGCGCACAGCCCGTACGCGAACTGTGCTTTCCCCGGCGCGGACCCCGTGGCCGAGGTGGTCACGACGTTGCTCCGCGGACAGCCGGAATAAGGATCGCCGTCATTGGCGGCCGTGACGAGAGACGCCCGCTGCAACCCGATGGTAAGAGTGCTCTGTTGGACGGTGCCCAGCCTCTGGAGCTTCCCGGATACCACCTCGACCGCTTGATCGGCGAGGGCGGGTTCGGACAGGTATGGCTCGCCCGCCGCGACGCCGACGGTGAGCTGGTCGCGGTCAAGATCCTGCATCTCGAGCTGGTCCGCTCGGTCGATGCGCTGACCAGGTTTCAGCGCGAGCTCGATGCGATCGAGCGGCTCGATCACCCCAACGTCGTGCGCGGGCTCGGCCACGGCACGCTCGACGATGGCCGGCCGTACCTGATCCTCGAGTACATCGAGGGCCCGAGCCTGCGCGAGGTGCTGCACGAGCGCGGCGCGCTCCCGCCCGCCGAGGTGCTCGGCATCCTCGAGCCGCTGTGCGACGCGCTGGAGGTGGCTCACCGCGCCGGGCTGGTCCACCGCGACGTCAAGGCGTCGAACGTGATCCTCGCGCGCCGCGGCCGCGCCGGTGCACCGCGCCCCGCCGGTGCGATCGTCCGGCCGGTGCTGCTCGACTTCGGCCTGGTCAAGCTCGTCGATCAGGTCGGACCGAGCCTGACGTCGTCGCGCAGCATGCTGGGCACGCCGGCGGCGATGGCCCCCGAGCAGATGCGCGGCCAGCCGGTCGACCCACGCACCGATATCTACGCGCTCGGGCTCCTGGCCTTTCACATGCTGACCGGTCAGCCCGCGTTCGGCGGCGCGCCCGGCGTGGTGCAGAGCTACCTTCAGGTGCACGGACCACGGCCGCGGCCGTCGGCCAAGGTCGATATCGATCCGGCGATCGACGAGCCGGTCGCGCGGGCGCTCGCTCCCGAGCCGGCGGCCCGGTTCGAGACCGCGCACGCGTTCAGCGACGCGCTGCGCGCCGTGATCCACGGCGGCGCGGGGGACGAGATCGAGGTCATCGTGCTCTACGTCGAGGGTGACGCCGCCGACATCGCGCGCGCCAGCCAGCTGGCATGCTCCCTCGGGCTCACGATCGCGCTGGCCGCTCCTGACAGCATGCTGGCGGTCGTACCGCGCGGCGCGGTCGAGGTCACGGCGTTGCGCAATCAGATCATCATGGGATTATCCGCACACACTCGCGTAGCAATCGGCGTGAGTCGCGCGACGATTAGTGGCCATCTGGTCGACGGACCGGCGCTCGATGTGGAAGGCTGGGCGCCGTATCCATTATCAGATGGCTTGTGGGTCGCTGACGGTCTCTGACGGTTCACGACCTACCCGCCAAGCCGGCGCCTCACGCATCTGGGCTTGCGCGGTGATCTTCAACGGCAGATGCTGCCGCAAACACGGAGGAAGACGATGCGCTCTGCCGCCTGCTTGTCGATTTTGTCTGTCGCGCTGGGCTCGGTGCTCACCGGTTGTCTCGAGTCCCCCACCGGCGATCCGGATGATGCGGCTGGAGCTTCGCCGGGTGAATCCACGGTGACCTCGAGTGTGATGACCACCAACCGGATCACGCTGAACCGGATCACGCTGAACCGGATCACGCTGAACCGCTTGCAGGCCAGCCGGCTCGCGGCCGGGCGGCTGACCAGCCGCAGGCTCAAAATTAATATGGCCATGGCGGGCGACCTGCTAGCTACCGAAGACGGCCGTGAGGTATTTTCGTTGATCGTGAGCTGCTCGCTGCCTGCTGAGATCACCCTGGTCGGATCGGTCGCCGGAACGACCTTCGAGTTCCCGGGCGAGATCGGGCTGGCGCCGCAGTGGCAAGATTTCGCGCTCGATCCGATCGGCCAGCACTGGGTCAGCGCGTGTATGTTCGCGCGGGTCAACGCTCACGACGTCGCGCTGCCGGTGTCGATCCGCGGGCCGCACGTCGCGCTCGCGGCGAGCCGCGACGAGCGCGCGGCGTTTCCGCTCGAAGAGGGCGCGTTCTTTGGCAACTTGTTCGTGCCGATCGATCAGCCGATCCCGTGGTACGCGTGCCGCGGCAAGGATCAGGCGCGCGGCGAGACCGGTGGTCTGGTCGATCGCGACTGCACCGAGCCGGATCCGGCGCACCCCGGGCTCACGCAGTGCGGGTTCTTGTTTGCCGGGGATTGTGGGGATTTCGCCGCAAAACACGCCTGTGAAGATTTCTCGGAGCTCGGTACGTTCTACCGCGACTGCCACGCCCATCCATTCCGGCTGTTTCCCGGGCCCTTCGATCGCGTGTTTCCGGAGGTCATCACGACCTTCGTGACTCCTTAACGCAGGAAGATTGTATGCGATATCTCGTGCTCGTTCTCGTCCTGGGTTGTGCTGCTGCCGAGCCCGGTGACGACGATACCCTCCTAGGTACCGACGTCGCCGCGGCGACCACGTGCGCCGCGAATACGTGGTGCGTCGAGGCCCAGCCGATCGCCACGGCGCCGCTGCTCCACAGCGTGTGGGCGGTCACCGCCTCCGACGTCTTCGCGGTCGGCGATGCCGGCGCGATCCTGCGCCGCGTCAGCGGCACCTGGACGGCGATGGCGAGCGGCTCGACCCAGAACCTGCGCGGGGTGTGGGCCGCGAGCTCGTCGGACGTCTGGGCGGTCGGCGTCAACGGCACGATCCTGCGGTTCAACGGCACCGCGTGGTCGGCGGTGACCGGGGTCGCGACCTCGGACGTCGACGCGGTGTGGGGATCGAGCTCGACCAACGTGTGGATGGTGGGCTCGGGCACGGCGTACCACTGGAATGGCACGAGCTTCACGTCGTTCGGGTTCGGCGGCGCGCTGCTCTCGGTCGGCGGCACCGGCCCGAGCGATGTCTGGGTGACGGGCGAGAATACCAATCTGCATCACTTCAACGGGACGAGCTTCACCACGGTCAATCCGGGCGCCGGCACCAGCTCGTTCTTCGTGGTGTACGCGCTCGCGGCCAGCGACGTGTGGGCGGCGGACTTCTTTCCGGGCAAGGAGACGATGCACTGGAACGGCAGCGCGTGGTCGGCCCGCAAGACCGGCGGCGGGATCTGGGAGGGCATGTCGGCGCTCGGCGCGTCCGACGTGTGGGGGGTCGGCGGCACCCATACGGGGCACTGGGACGGTACGGCGTGGACGCTCGAGACCCCGTTCGGCAGCAGCGGACAGCTGTGGTCAGTGACCACCGCGGCCGGCAATGCCTGGCTGGTCGGCGACGCGGGCTTGATCGGTCACCGGACGTTCTGAACGCTGATCGCTCGCTGTGGTCTGACCCGGTGATGTGGTCTGACCCGGCGCTGCGGTCAGCGCTTCAGCTGTTCGGCGTAAAACACCGTGATCGCGACGCAGTGAAACGCCGCGTCACTCGATTGCGTGACGATCATCTCGGTCACCTTCAGGTGGCCGTTGGCCGCGATCCAGTCCGTCACGCGATCCCCGAGTCTGTCGCGCTCTGCAAACATCGTCGCTGAAAACACCTTCACGCCGTTGAAGCCGAGTTCGCGACGCGCGGCGCTCCGGGACTGCTCTGACATGCGCAGGACGCTATCACGTTATGCGCCGCGCAAGCTCGGCGCGAGCTCGTTGAACCCGAGCCAGAACGCGCCGAGCGCGCGGGCAGTCTCGCTGAACTCCTCGAAGTCGATCGACTTGTGGAGGTAGGCGTTGGCGCCGAGCTGGTAGCACGCCCGCAGATCGCCGGCTTCGCGGGACGAGGTCAACACCACGACCGGGAGCAGCCGCGTCGTCGCGTCGCCGCGGATCCGCTCGAGGACCTTGATGCCGCTGACCCGCGGGAGCTTGAGATCGAGCACGATCACGGCGGGGCGCGCGGCCGCGGGGCGGCCGGCGTGGACCCCGGTGGCGAACACATAGTCGAGCGCGACGGCGCCGTCGCAGGCGAGCTCGATCGTGCACGGCACCCCGCAGCGCGCGAACGCCGCCCGCGCGAGCTTCGCTTCCCCCGCGTCGTCTTCGACGAGCAGGATCGTCTTGATGATGGGCGGCATCGGCACGTGTCGGCCATGTTGGCAGAACGTGGGGAACGATCGCCAGCGCGGGATGCGTCACCGGGGCCCGAAGCGCCGGCGATCACCGCATGACGCGCGCGGCGATGGACGCCGACGGGCCCGCAGTGCGGGCGGCGAAGAAATCTGCACGCCCAGCGCCCGGGCCCCGGCGGGGCGAATCCGCGTGCAAGGTCCGCGCAGGTATGCATCGCGCGGCCCACAGATCGCGCGCGCGCGATACCATCTATCAGCTCTGATCGTGTCCAGAAGATGCCTCTGGGAGGCGGGATCGAGAGCTTCGAGTCCCGCTGTGTCCAGACGATAAGCATGCGATTTTCCGGCAATACGGCGGTACGGAAGCTTTGCAATAGAGCTACCAGATGGTATGGATCGGTCTCGAGGGATTGCGGCAGTGCGAAGGACGCGATGATCGGTACACAGGTTGGTCCGTTCACGGTGTTGTGCCCGCTCGGCGAGGGCGGCATGGGCTCCGTGTATCTCGCCGAGCACACGGTGTTGAAGACGCGGCGCGCGGTGAAGTTTCTGTCACCGCAGCTCACGCAGAATCCACGGCTCGTGCGCCGGTTCGTCGATGAGGCGCGCGCCGCGGCGCGGCTTCACCACCGCAACTTGATCCAGGTCCACGACGTCGGCCAGCTGCCGAGCGGCGCGTGGTTCATGGTGCTCGACTACCTCGACGGCCAGACCCTGGGGCGGTTCATGGCGCGCCACGCCGCGCCGCTGCCGCTTTCGGTGATCGTCCACATCGTGGCCGAGATCGCCAATGGCCTCGAGCTCGCGCATCGCCACGACATCGTGCATCGCGATCTCAAGCCGGAGAACGTGTTTCTGACGGTGCGCGATAGCGATCCGCATCATGTGGTGTTGCTCGATTTCGGCGTCGCCCAGCTCGGCGAGGAGCCGGTCCCGGGCCTGGGCACGCTGAGCGGGGTCGCGATCGGCACGCCCGCCTACATGCCGCAAGAGCAGCTGCGCGGCGCCAAGGTCACGCCGGTCGCCGATCTGTTCGCGCTGGGCGTGATCGCCTATCAGATGAGCACCGGCGGCTGGTTCCCCTATCAGCAGGCCGAGTCGCGGCAGCGCTACTGCGAGCTCGCCGCGACCGAGCTGTACCACCGGCAGATGACGCGCCCGCCGGTCGATCCGCGCGACCGCTGGCCGGGGCTGTCGCGCGCGTGGGTCGACGCGATCCTCGCCGCGGTCCAGCCGGATCCGGCGCGCCGGCCGCGCAGCGTGACGGCGTTCGTGCGCCAGCTCGCCGAGGCCGTGCCGGCGACCCCGGAGCGGCCGTGCGGGCTCGACATCGTGCGGGCGTTTGCGCGCGAGCTCGTCGAGCCGGTCGAGCCGGTCGAGCCCGCCGATCCGCTCGAGTTCAAGGCGGCGTTCGAGGCGCTGCAGCTCGAGCTCCGGCGCTCGGCGCCCGGGTTCGTCGCCGTGGCAGACGCGGCGGCGCCGATGCCGGCGGCGGCCCCGGTGATCGCCGGATCGCGCTACCAGCTCGGCGGCAAGCTCGGCGCCGGCGGCATGGCCGAGGTGTTCGCCGGCACGATGATCGGCGTCGAGGGCTTCGCGCGCCGGGTCGCGATCAAGCGCGTGCTGTCGGGGCTGTCGCAGGTGCCGGCGTTCGCGACGATGTTCGTGTCCGAGGCGCAGATCGCCTCGCAGCTCGCGCACCCCAATATCGTCTCGGTGCTCGACTTCAGCCGCGATCCGGAGGACCGGCTGTTCCTCGTGATGGAGTACGTCGATGGCAAGGATCTCGCGAGCGTGCTCGCGGCCGGCCCGATCACAGCGTCGCTCGCGATCTTCATCGTCGTCGAGATGCTGCGCGGGCTCGGCTATGCCCACGACCTGCCCGATCCGGTGAACGCGACGCGCGGCGTGGTCCACCGCGACGTGTCGCCGCAGAACCTGCTGCTCAGCCACGAGGGCGCGGTGAAGGTCTCCGACTTCGGGCTCGCCAAGGCGCGCGCCGCGAGCGATGGCGTGTGGTCCGAGACCGTGCGCGGCAAGCCGGGCTACATGTCGCCCGAGCAGTGCGCCGGTGAGCTGCTCGATGGCCGCAGCGACCTGTACGCGGTCGGCGTGATGCTGTGGGAGATGCTCGCGCACCGCCCGCTGTTCCTCGGGACGTCGAAGGAGATCCTGGCGCAGATCATGTTCAAGGACGTCGCGCCGCCGAGCCGCGCGCACGGCCGCGTGCCGGCGGATGTCGCGGCGGTCGCGATGAAGCTGCTCGCGCGCGATCGCAACGCGCGCTACGCCACCGCCGAGCTCGCGATCGACGCGCTGCTGCGCTGCGGCGACGCGCCGCGCGACGGTCGCGGCGAGCTGGCGAACCTGCTGGCCGAGCGGTTCCCGCGCGCCGCCGGATCGCGGCCGCGCACGAGCCGGCCGGCCGCTGCGGCGAGCCCGCCGCCCGTCGAGCACATCACGAACCCGGAGCCGCCGAGCACGATCGCGGGCGCCGCCAGCCAGCTGATCGCGCCGCCGGTGCGGCCGCGCCGGGGCGTGGTCACGGCGACGGTCCTGGGCCTGGTGGCCGGCTGTCTGGC
>Ga0307516_10009815_pt1 | contig 10620 bp, 13 predicted proteins | sample 19_EM_MG_FD_203310 | JGI IMG/M metagenome (GOLD analysis project Ga0307516, IMG submission 203310) | Populus trichocarpa ectomycorrhiza microbial communities from riparian zone in the Pacific Northwest, United States - 19_EM | ecosystem: Host-associated > Plants > Roots > Unclassified | place...
TGAATGAGTGAGTGAGTGAGATGGATAACGGATTATGGCATGCAGTTGAGTAGTCGGTAATAATGGCAAGTTGTATATGGGGAGGAGGATGAGGATTGAGGGGGGACTGACCTACACACAGAGAAGGGAAAGGAAAGAAAGAAAAAAAGAGTCGACGACTTTTTTTCCTTTCGGATGCAACTTTCGCTCGCTTTGGTATCGACTGTTTGGAGAATTGGGAGGGGTGTGTGGTGCGTGGGGAGGATGGATGATGTGTAAGAGTTCAGTCAGTCGGGCGGGTGATGAATAAGTTAAAAGTTGTGGGAGGAGGGGAGGGAGAGAAGGGCGCCAAGCCCCCGGAGAAACGCCAAGCGGTCAAGGCAATTTAGGGTTTATGGAAGGAGGGGGGAGTGGAGGCGAGATATGTAGAGTACAATGTATGATGAGAGAGGGCAGGAGATTCATTCGGGAGGGTAAGCGCGGGATTAGATATGGCGGAGTGTCCGCAGCCCGGGCGATACTGCTTGTCCCGTCAGACCCCGTCCAGCGGTCTGAGTCAGTCAGCCGCGGCCATCGTGTTCGCGTTGCCCTTGGTACTCATGCAGAATATGCATACATAGATACGTACCATATCTACCGGTACTCTAGGTACTCCGCTCCGTGTATCCCAGAGTACATGCCCATAGTTTTTGTCTCGACGTCTCCTTCCCTCGGCAAATTACATTCTGCTCTACCGAAAGTAGAGTACATACATACACCCCGCCCAGCCCCCCTGGTCAATGATTATTAAACAAGTGGCCTGTTATTACAAATCAGTGCGTGTTCACACGTCACACGTGTCCCGCAAGTTGCAACTATTTCTGTACGTAGACTAGACATCACGGGTCTTCGGGAATCAGGGTGAAATCGCAGTCAAGTACTGTGCTCCGTATCCTTCGAAATTCAAGGCTCAGGCTGTACAGTACACGGCTAGAAAACGCAGCTGCCTGCTGATGCTGCCTTCGGTTGAGTTCCTCCGAGCCCAGACAGGCTTGGAACCATGTCCTCTAGTTCCCTCCACTCTAGATAGGATGACAAACGCCCCGCTGACTCACAATCCTCACGGCCGATCACCCGGAGTTCGATGCTGAAGGTAAGGTCGGGGGATTTCGATTACACGGCAAATCACAATAACGACGCCCTTCCACGCGGCGGGGTGACTCGCTGGATACCTGTAGGGAATGGAGTAACTCTACTCAATGTGGAGCAAGGGATAATGGTGGTCAGCCCACACCTCGGAAGGGCGAATGCCAAACGTTAAACCCCCCCGGTTGGCAATGCCCAGTTCCGAAGTGGGGGATCGGTGATCGAGTTCCTCCGGAGCTGGAAGCCGGACGCCGGACCAGAGCCACCTGCGGCGAAAAGACGTTCTATGTGCCCCAGCAGCAGTACTCGGTTGACACACGGCAGAGGATACAGTAGGTGATCGTTTCCCCCCTTCCAGGCTTTAGGGCACCCACCGTTCGTGGTCCCCAGATGTGCAGACGATAAACACTCCGCTGTCCTCCGGGGGAGTACTCGATCACGAATCTTAGCCTTCACCCGTGACGGCGCGCAGTCCTGGTTTCTGGCCCACGTCCAGAACGCAAAGCGCCATGGACGGGTTGGGCTAGGCAAAACCTTAAGCTTCCACTGTCTCCTCGTCGTCACCGTAGTCGTAGCCAGAATCAGTTGACGGGACGGAGAAGCAACGGCTTCCTCTCAGAAGGAATAGTCATGTCGTCGCAGGCGCTGACGAGGTGCTCCCAACCGATCCTAGGACGTGCGCACGCAGCATCATTGACCCCTTGAAGGTGGCTCGGCGGGGGGAATGCCCTCGCCCACGCATGATTCGACTCGTCCAGGACACCAGCGCAATTCCACCGTCCGCCACCGTCCCGCCGAACCGAAGATCGAGCAGTTCTTGCGTGGTGTTGTGATTGCAGGTAGATTAGTATGTACACAGCTCGTGCTCCCTGTTGGGATGGTGTTGGGAGGGAGCAAGGCTTGGCCGATAGTGTCTACCTGACATTTCCCGTTTGTCAGCTGCTACTCTACACTAGAACAACCTCCATCCGCGCCTATGGCACTTCTCCGCTCCCGTTCATTGGACGGACGTCCTGACTCGTCAGGCCCAGTACGACACTCATCCGGGGGTTCATAAACCGGCGCATGGGTTACCGCAAGTCAGTGCTGACTTGCTGTGGAGCTGAGGGGGCTAATGAGTTCAGGAAACATCAATAAATCAATGGGAATACGTAGGTATTCGTGGGAGTAAGGACCTCAAGGTATCACTCATCTCATTAGAATCGCTTACTAACTAAGCGCCTACTGGATTATGACCAACCACTCTCACCCTTCCTCATGGCTGCAGCCTGGCCCCGGTCGGATGTACGCGCCCCAGGCAAGAAAGCACATTGAGGTGCTACGGAGGGCCAGACCGGATATCACTATTGAGATCCGGTAGTGCCTAGCGCACAAGGGCGTTACACGTAACGAGAGGGCCGACGAGTGGGCTAAGTTCGCGGCAGAGAAGCCAGATGCCCGAGGGGCGGAATGCCTAGGATACCCGGAGAGGACAGAGGCGAGGGAAATGCCACTTCCCCAGGTCTCTTGCACACCTCAAGGGAGAGATCTCAAAGAGGTGGGCCGAGGCTAGGCAGTGGGCAGGAGGTCGGGCCTCCAGGAAGAAGTACAAAATGCCGAACAAGCAGAAGCCAGACAGTACGGTAGCGGATAGTTCCAAGAGGCCCGCCTCTGGGTTCCACCAGCTGAAGACAGCTCACTGCCTCACTGGGCAGTACCTGAACTGGACGAAGAGCCGGTCCACCGCTCAGTGCTGGTGGTGCCCGTGCAGGACACAGACACGGGATCACCTCTTCAAGGCGTGCCCCAAATGGAAGGCCCAGCGGAAGATCCTGTGGACAGAGGTGCGGGAGGAAAGCGAGAGGGGAAGAGCCAGTTCGAGATCCGGGATCCCCCCCGCCGATGTGAGGTGCAGCCAGGCGGTACTAGACTTCCTCTCTGCAACGGATGTGGAAGGCTAGTGCCGGCCGAGGAAGACGCGGGGGGAGCGAAGTGCCAGAGTGGGAGCTCCGAGAGCGCAGGGAGCGGAAAGGAGAGGAGGGCGGAGGCGGAGGAGCTGGGTGCCGATGGTGAGGAACAACCTCTGTTTCTCCCCACGCCCTCGTTCATGGCGTCCGCGGAAGAGAACTAGTGGACGGTCTCGATTTCTTTCGTTCTTTCTTTCTTTCGTCTTTCCTCTGGTGCGCTTCATATCTTCTTGGGGCAGGCCCGGGCGGAGGGCAAAGGGGGAGCTTGCAACGTGCCACCATCGCGCGGACAACGGACAGAAACTGGTCAAATGTAAGCCGCCATAGTCTATATAGGCTGAATGCGAGTATGGAAAAACGAAAAAAATCCCTCATGGCTGCAGAGGGCTGTTGGTAGTAAAGTAGTCAGGGCTGGTATGTATGTTGTCGAGGAACGGATGGTAATGTCGACGGCAGCTGTATCGTCGGCCCCGGATTGCCCATCAGCCTCCAACATGCCACTACAAAACTGATCACCACAGGCTGGGAGATCTTTCACTTCCCGGGCCGTCCTGTAACGGTACGGCTGCGTCTCCAACCCGGGAACGCCGGTTAGATATATCGTCACTATCAGCTCTGGGAAGGCGTAAACTCCTGAAGATGACGAAGTCTAGTCTCATTAAGAGAACATATATCCATCCCAGCGGGGGCTCCGGCAAGCTGGTCATAGAGCACTACTCGCCAAGCAGCAAGTGCCTGATGAGATATCTCACCCGGTGACCCTGTTGCTCCTTCGCGAGAACCACGCCGATATATAGACAGGCAACCGAGTTCGTCCGACCGTATAGTAGGTGGATAGGGCTAGATGGTAGCAGCCGCGTGACGTGGTCAGGGGGAGAAGGCCCAGCTGAGTGATAATTCCTGTTCCACCGAATCCGCTTCGAAACGGGGCTGTAGTCTTCCCGACCGAAAGGTCAAATCGGACCGTCTGCTGACAGTAGCCAAAGGATTGCTCCGGCAGGGTTGTTCCGCCTCCGTGTTGACGTCGATCGTGGTTCATAGCAAGCCTTCCGGGTTTCAAATCGAGTGATGCCGTAGTCGCGGTAGAGCTGCGGAGGACGTGATCTTGTATCCTATCTTCATTCCAGTGAGTTTGGTTTAATCGCCAGAAACTTACCGCAGAAAGCACATGCACGCCTTGTGTCTTGACATCAACCGACCTCCAAGGGGAGACAAGGTCGTAATCGTCTTATGTTCCCTGGGTTGGTGAAAAGCCTGAAGCTCCAACGCGTCACAGCTTCTCAAACGTCTTCGAGAGGCGTCGGTCGGAAGTTTGTAAGGAGTCGTAGGCACTATTGTAGACTTGGTTAATGGAGTGGAGCGATGGATACTGCCGTGGGATGCTGGAGAAATGTGTTAGCGGAGCAGTCGGTACTCGAGTGTACCATCTGTGCGTCCGACCCGCCTCCCTTCCGCTCCCCATTCATTCATTATGGCGGAACTGCACAGCTCCCTGTGCACATGAGCGTTCAAACCCTGACATCTTGGATCCCATAGGAAAGCGCAACCAACGCGTGTCGTCCCAGGACGGAGTATCGAGTGACAGAGAGACGGAGCGAACGTTTTGAGGTTTGGTGGTTCGAAAGAGAGAGAGAGTTTCGACGGTGCGAGGTGGAGGAGGAGGAAGATTCATTGACAGCCATGAACAAAGGGGGCACTGTCGCCATTTTCTGCGAGGTAGTAGCTATCTGTGAGAGGATAGAGGACGAGATTCGGAAAGTAACTCAGTTCAGCATCCTTCGGGAACCTTCCGGGGGAAAATCTCTGGTCTGACAACGGTCCTCTGCATGGGCCGTGGTGGGCTGGGAGCTCGTTTGCGTGTTCCGTCGTGGGCACTAGATGATTCTCATCGTTGTACTCGATGTTGATGCCCCGTAACAGCTCTCGTGGGTGTGTACCGCACTCGAATATCCCGCCCCGGAAACCGGCCGTAGTGTGAGTAGATGCTCGCTGCGGCGTGGAGATGTCCTGCCGAGGACCGCGATGATGTGTGGGTTGTTGCTGTTGCCGTTGCTACTGTTGTCGACAAGCAGCCGCTTTGCTCGTGATACATTATGTAGACAACAAAGGGGGCTGGTTTACAAAACACGCGAGTGAGCCGAGGTGAGGTTCCTGCATCTGGCAACCTACAGCTTGGAATCATTTAATCCGCTATGGGGTCTATGGCATCTACATACCAGCTCCCACCAGACCTTTCTTGAGACGACATGGGTTTATGCCCGAAGATCGCTGCCGTCGGGCCTTCCATACCGCTGGCGGAGCAGAGTCCATGGTTGCAACCATTGCTATAGAATATTGAAGCACGTCCCCTCTCCTCCCTTTTCTAAAAGATAACGAGGAAGAGCGGCGAGCACCAAAAGAATAACCTAACGAAAAACACAACACCGTCCCAGCAGGAGCAAAGACACAGATACGGTCCCCATGGAAGAGTAGGTATGTATCTCCGTTGCAGTAGATAATCACCGTGGACGAGAGCCGCTTCTCCTGAGATTCCCACGGCTTCGACCGCCACACCTAGCCTGCACGCTTGCAGGCCAACCCTGAGGACACAGACCTCGAAAACTTCCAGTGTGTACCTACCAACGCAGAATAGGCGGACCCTGCGGCGTCTGCAAGCACGGCACAAGAGGACTTGAAAACCATCCATCCATCGATCTCTGGCATGTTCTAACTTGATGGCTGGACAGACCACCAACTCCCACCGAGAATACTGCCTCTCGGACACGGTCGACCACGATCGGCAGGATCCGTCGAGTTTTCAGCGGTTGGCCTCAGATTATGCACCTCCATCCCAATTCGGCACACCACGTCCCGCATGGGAGTAGATACCGCGGGCGATTCCCCATATCCTATACCCCCCACAACCATAGCTTCTCTACCTCGTGCCCGTTATACCCGCAATCCATCCGCGCTGCCTTTACGGTTTCCACCCGTTTGTAGCAACAGTTCTTTCCGCCAAGAACACAACTTCCCCATAGGGCTGATACCTTCCCCTTCCGAATAACTGCGGACCCCACGGATATGGTACAGGTAATTCGATTGCGGGTAGACGGGTAGACGGGTAGACGGGTATGTAGTGAACTCCCCGGCGCCACATGGCTCCCACAAGGGCTACTCTAGATATAGCATATGTCGGAGCACTTGAAATTATCTATGGAAGCGTTCGAGCCATCCGGGTCCGGAACTCCATCCCCAGCAGAAAAGAAAAAAAAAGCGATGTTGAAGAGTGATCGCTTATGATCAGTCATCGCGACTTTGAGATAGGTATTGTGCTTAGTAGATCACTTCAGCGCGAAACTTCCCGCCTCCATCCCAAGGCGGCCGCATGTGGAGCTCTCTGACAACTCTGTGAGCTTCGCTCTCGCTCCGACAGCGAATCAACCATCTGCCCTCCGCGCCGAGTCCCCTCCCGTCCGCCTTCAAAACCCTGGTCGAAACGTTGTTCCCCCGATTCTCCAATACGACCCTCTGCACCCCCGCACTACCGCTTTCCGCATCCCCAGAACACAGTTCTATCTGTTTCTCCTCCAGTATCGCCCTGACCTCCTCCGTCCTGGGCAAGAGTCCTGTCGATCTGGTCCTTCCCCCGAGCCCGCAGATCGTGAGCAGAACGCATCGGCCGGGTGCACCCCCGCCAGCGGTGAGGACATTCTGCAGAATCACCTCTTGTTCCTTGATGCTCTTGCTACGCCGGTCAGCGTGCCGGAACTCTGGATTCGATCCTGGCGGAAATCTAACGACGGGCCGCCCGGGGACTTTGGGGTCCGAGAAGGACAGCATCTTTGACGTAAAAAAGCTGGCCGCCGTTGGGGTGGCAAATGTGATATGGTATATGGGGCGTCGATCGAGCGATCTGAAATCACGGAAGGGAATCACTGCAGTACACAGCACATTTCACCATCACCATCAGCCGTATGTCCCATCTCGAAGAAAATACACGAGAGAAAGGAATCTATCCATCTCTCGCGCGGGAGCAGGTATGTTGAAACCTCGCACGATGTCATGGTCGTCTTTGAAATCGGGAAGGTGGTGCTTTCGTGGGATCAGGCAACGTATGTCGGCCCCAAGCAGCGTCGTACCGACCCCCTTCAGTAGAACCGTCGAAGATGGTTGGAAATCCAGGTCGGCGGTGGCGCTGGTGGTCGTGGTGGTTGTCGTGGTGGTTGTGGTGGTATTCTTGCCAGCTAGACGGTTGTAAATAGAGCTGGATCGGCACTGAAGGAAAGGAAAAAAGAAAGAACCAGAAAATATCTGCGCAGGGACGACAGAGCAAGAGTTCATTCATTCATGCAAACGAAACTGCGGCTCCGCGTGCATACTGCGCACTGCGTGTAGAAAAGAGCACCAGATGCAGTTGGGAGCCAGTGATCTCTGGACAGCAGTTCCTGGGGGGGGGGGACGGTTGGGACGAGTGGGTAGTGAGACAAAAATGGAGGATGTAGGGGGGGGGGGAATCATCAAGATGATGCACTACATACTAGCATCGCCCTTTTGGATATGGACAGGTGCCGACATAATCCTCCATTCTTGGTTTAATGGAAGCGTGCTGTCCATGATGCCGCCCATGCCGGAGGTTCGATCAGACGTCCCGCTGCGCGGATGCCGTACCGCTCGCTGAGCCCAACCACTCGCGTCCCTGACGATGCGAACGATGTCGGTTCCTGAACTGTCGGAACGTGGCTCAGCGTTCGTGGATTCCCCAGCCAGGGTGGAACTGCCGATTGGGACGGTGACATCGGGAGCCCGGTCAAGCGCACCACCACCGCCACCTTCACTACCATCTGCGGTGCGGCCAACAGCTGCTACCGACGCTCCAACGCTGGTACGTGACGCGGACAGTCCAGCAGCGGGGATTTCCGATGATGACAAACGCCGGTTCCAAGACGAGACAGCCCGGTGGGGGGAGCGGCACTGACAGGCGGGGAGCCAAGACCGCAAGAGCGTGTTAGTGGGCATGGGGAATCGAAGGAGGTGGGGGGGGAGAGAGGGGGACGATGAGGGTTTGAAAAGTCGATTGAGGTGTATAATCCTGTGTCTCTTTCTGACTGTCGCTCAGTATTTTTCTGATATGGGCCGACAAACGGACCAACGAGGGAGAAGGCGGGTCTATCGATGATGCGAAACAAGTAAGCGGGGGTTGGCTGGCATTGGGTACGCACGGCCGATTGGGACGATGGCGGGGTGGTGGTGGTGGTGGTGGTGGTGGTGGTGGTGGTGGTGGGTGGGGGGGGTGGTGGTGAGTGCGTGCAGAGTCGAAGAAATAGATGGGTTTGCTGCCTGTCGTGTTTTGCTCTGCTCTGCTCTGCTCTGCTCTGCTCTGCTCTGCTGCAGGAGGACAAATAGGGAGCCGGAAGTGGTTGTGGGGGTGAGGCGTCTGTTCTGGTACGGGGGGAGGAGTAGAGTTGGTGGGCGGGGGAGTGGGCGAGAGATACTGGTGTTCCGCGGTACGATGCGGGGAAGATGGCAGAGGGATGTTTTAATTCAGCGTCTCAAAGAACTCCGAGTATCGAAGCCGATGGCCATGGATGTGGGTGGGAGGGAGGGGCGGGAGCGGCGGATGAACGACTTCTGCGAGGGAGCAGTATTGGGCTGAAGATGGCGATGCGTCGGGATTCGTTCGTTCGCGATCGGAACAACCCTTTTTTTTTCTCGGGGGTTTTCGTTTCCGTTTCCTTTTTCCTTTTTCTTTTTCTTTTTTCTTTTTCGATAGCGGGCATCCAGGCCGGAGGCAGGGATTGGCGGGGAGCGGGGAGCGCCCACGAACACACGAGAGCGGCGCAAGACCAAGGGTGCGGCGGGGCTGTTCTGCACGACAGCGAGACATGCTGGGTACCCAACAGACATCGGACGGTACATGCTTGCATGGCTGGACGCCCAGAGAAGCCAAGCACCAGTTCCCGCAGACACCCATGCCCGCGCCATCAGCCGCAGCCACCGCCATCGCCACTACGCTGTCCAGCGCCAGCGCCCAGAAATCCCGCGGCTGCGGCTCTGCGCCAGTGCGTCGACCACGGATCGAGCGGCAGCACGGCCAGATCGCCACGCACGCCGCCCAATTGCCCGAGCTACCTCTGCGGTACGAGGACGGTACTGCCACTGCAGCTGCCGCCTCCAACTGGTGCGGAACCTCTCCGCTCGGCGGTCCAGTCCGAGCAGCAGGAATCCGAAGCGCAGTCGCTGCTCCCTCTTGGGCCACGAACAACACACAGCAATTAAATGAAACAATGACATTTCCGACCGCTGTCACCACCACCCCACCACCACCCACCACCACCACCACCACCACCACCACCACCATCAACAACACTGGCATCAATGAGGCGGCCCCACCACGGCCTCAACCGTGGTCCTACTCCTGCTGCATTCGCCTGCCGTCGGGAGGTATCCCGCAATAATCCGTGCTCCGGCATCACGACGTACGTGAGCAGTAGTTTGTAGCGCAGCCAGAACATGTGTAGCTGCGGTACGTAGAGCAGAGTAGATACGTATGCTCGGAGTGAGAAGTGAGGCAGCTGCGATAGAGTAGGTGCTAGCCAGCAGCGAATGCTAAGCGTACCAAATCTCTGCTTGTGCTGGATGGAACCAACCGCCCATCCCGCTAGCTCGCTGGCTGGCAGTCTTTCCAGTCAACACCACGCCGTCCCGTCAGCGATTCCACCATCGCACACTGCGGACAATTGCAACGTAGAGCACACGAGAAGCTCGCACTTATGCAATTGCTCTGTGGTCCACGGCTTCCTTCGTATCACTTTTTCTTCCCCCGAGATCACGGAGGAATGATACCGAAAACAAACTAAAAAATAATAATCAAAACCCCACCCCTGAGTCAAAAGAAAAGAAAGAAAAAGCTAAAATTAAATTGAAAAATGAAAATAAATAAAAAAATAAAAAAACTACAATTCGAACCTTGTAATTGCTTCTCCATCTCCACGGCCAGTATCGAGATGCTTCTCTGCTCGGTGCCTCCACACTATCCCTATCAGGGGAAAACTCAACTCTACGATTCTCGTAATCACACAAACCCCTCGTCCCATCATCCTTTGCCATCCCCTAAAAAACAACAACCATATAGCTCTCGCTTTCTCGTACGTGCTTGCGGCGGCAAAAGAAAGAAGTTGGGACGTGGGTATCCCGGGCCCGGCCGGGCTTGCCCCCCCCCCCCCCCCGGTGTGCGTAGGAGCCGGTTGTCATGCATGCGGTCCTGCCGCTGCCTGCCTACATACGTCCCAGGGCATACATGTGTGCCAAAGCTTGACCAATGCTTCCCGGAAGTCATCGCTGTAGAGTGCTGTAGAGTGGTTGCGGTGTGGTGGTGGTGGTGTGGTGGTGGTGTAGCGGCCACAGATCTTCCATCCTGACAACTCACTCGTACCTGGCCGACTTAGTGTCTTCGGATTCTGATCTAGATCCCGGGTCCAAATCGCCGGGACGCCAGCGGAAAAGGTCCCAATATCCTGACTGAGAGAGTGGACTCATGTCTTCTTTCTGTGAGGTCCGCGCTCTCCCCATCCAACCACTCTCTCTCCGTTCA